>Ga0315899_10006885_pt1 | contig 12243 bp, 9 predicted proteins | sample LakEriMetagenome_2_FD_203518 | JGI IMG/M metagenome (GOLD analysis project Ga0315899, IMG submission 203518) | Freshwater fungal communities from buoy surface, Lake Erie, Ohio, United States - Buoy 4 MA112 | ecosystem: Environmental > Aquatic > Freshwater > Lake | place: USA: Lake Erie, Ohio... | reverse complement strand
TCCGAGAAAAGCTTGAGCTACACAGGCAGAAACCGGAATGTGCATCCTGTCATGATCGAATGGATCCACTCGGGTTTGGACTCGAGAATTATGACGCGATTGGTCGATGGCGATCCGAGGAGGGAGGGCTCGCACTCGATACGAGGGGGACTTTGCCTTCGGGCGAAACATTCCAAGGGCCAGACGAATTGAAACGATTAATTTTGAAACGCAAAGACGAATTTCAAAAGCATTTTGTTCGCAAGCTTACGGGCTTTGCGATGGGACGTGAGTTGAACAAATTCGACCAGTGTATTGTCGATCGAAGCATGCAGCGACTTGATGAAGAGCAAAAAGCTTCGGTAATACTCGAAGAGATACTACTCTCGTACGCATTCCAGCATCGGTACTTTCACTAACGGAAATTGGCCAGGCACCCATATTATGAGTTTGTTTCGACAATCCAAAACATCATCGGGACGTCGGAGATTTCTTCGGGGGGTCAGTGTCGCGCTCGCCTTGCCATGGCTCGAGTCTCTCGCCACCAAAGGGGCTTGTGGAGCCGCAATGTCGACATTGGTCCGTCCACCCGTCAGGACTGGTTTTATCTATTTCCCCAATGGAGTCTGGGAGAAAGCATGGGTGCCGCAATCCACCGGAAAAGACTATGATTTAAGTCCTTCGCTTAAACCGCTTGAGAAGATCAAGTCCGATGTATTAGTCCTATCCGGTTTGGACAAAAAACACAGCCATGGCGGAGACGGTCACTACGCCAAGACAGCTAATTTTCTTACCGGTATGCCGGTCGCGAAAACAACTGGTCGAGACGTGAGCAGTGGTGGTGTATCGGTAGATCAGTTGATTGCAGAAAAATTCGCGGGGCAGACACCATTACCATCGCTGGAACTAGGAACAGAGCCGGTCATTAGTGGAATCGACAGTAACGTAGGCTACACCAGACTGTACGGTTCTCATATTTCATGGCAATCGGCTAATCGACCCGTTGCTAAGGAGATCAATCCTCGTTTAGTTTACGAACGCCTATTTGGTCGAAAACCGGGTATGTCCTCCGAATCACCGGAGTCCTACAGCAATCTTCTCGACTTCGTTCTTGAGGATGCCAAGAGTTTGCGTAATCGATTAGGTCGAGATGACCAATTCAAGATGGATGAGTATCTCGATTCTGTACGAGGTGTAGAGCAACGCATCGAATATGCAACGAAGAAAGATCAGCGAGACGCGTGGCAGGCCTCGTTGTCGCCTGAGGAGCTAGCGGCTGCAAAGCCTGGTGTACCTGGCGACTTTCGTGAGCATATAAGTGTAATGATGGACCTTATGGTTTTAGCGTTTCAATCCGATTCGACTCGGGTATGTTCCTTTATGTTTGCCAATGACGTATCAGGACGAAATTTCTCGTTTTTAGATGGCGTTTCTGGTGGCCATCATGAGTTGTCGCACCACGAGAATAGCGATGCAAAGATTGCTCAGTATCAACGAATTAATGAGTGGCATGCAGAGCAGTTTGCCAGGATGCTTCTTAAGATGAAATCCATTCCCGAGGGAGAGGGCACTCTTCTAGACAACTCGATGATCGTTTTTGGATCAAGTATGTCGGATGGAAACAGGCATGATCCCGACAATTTACCAATTTTGGTCGGAGGTCGTGGAGGCGGGACGCTTCAAACAGGTCAGCATATCGCCGTCGATGGGATGGTTCCGCTTTGCAATTTGTACTTATCCATGTTGCACAAGTTAGGAATCGAGGTAGAACAGTTTGGCGACAGCGATGGAGTAATCGCAGGGATATAGTGCCACAACTCGGAGATGACCTTGATGGGAGAATCCAAGAAATCCCAACCCGCAGCGTGAGCCAGGGGAATTCCTAAGAGTATTGTCACCCCCGCCAATTGGTTTGTTGCTTTAATCGAAATTGGATGATTAGCGAAATTGGATGATTAGCGAACGTAAAATTAGCACTCTTGCTCGTTTATTTTTCTACTAGGGAATCAATATGGCAGAAACGATTTTTACTAAAATCATTCGAGGAGAGATACCAGCTAAGATCGTGCATGACGACGAACTGTGTTTGGCATTTCATGACGTATCACCGCAAGCTCCGGTGCACGTGTTGGTAATTCCAAAGAAAGCGATTGAGTCTCTCGAACACGCGAGTGACGAAGATGTCGCGGTACTAGGACACCTCCAAATCATCGCTCAGAAAGTAGCGAGAAGTTTAGGGATCAGCGAATCCGGATATCGAGTCGTCATGAACTGCGGTAGGGATGGCGGGCAGTCGGTCCATCACATTCATTATCACGTCTTGGGTGGCCGCCCCTTAGCCTGGCCGCCAGGGTAAATTTGCCTGAATCATTTTGTTTATGCTGGCGCATGTGATGCTGAGAAATCGCATTGCGAAGATACGTGTCGTCGCGTACGAAAATGGCTAGGGGCAAATGAACCGTTATAGTTCGCCTTGATAATCTAGCCTACTTGCTGCAACCTCAGACACATCCAGTGGCTCTGCTCGCAGATCCACTTACCGTTGTGCATGGATCAAAGGTAAAAGCAGCCAGGATGGGAACCATGCGACAGACCTCAATCTGAACTTCTTTCGTAATAGGAACCTGTACATTGACAACATAGTCGTCGACCACGGCTTCTAGTATGGTTTCCATTGGAGTCGCAAAATGATGTGTAGGATTTCACGTGTCGAGGTCGCTGCAGCCAGCACATCGAAAGCCGGTATGAGCTATCTTTCCCAATGCCGGGCAAAGCCATAGCGCGGTATGAAATCGAATTCGATTTTTCTTTCAGATGTCTCCAGCAATTTCTAACAGTATCATCACCAAGAGATTTACTATGTTTTCCGATCTGCGACTTTACTGGTGGCAATTGGAATGCAAGTTTTGAGGCGTTAAGAGAGATGTTTTTCCTGGAATATCACTTTTCCGCTAGGGATTGAAAGAAAACTGCCATAGAGAGACGTAAAATCGACGATACGATAGAGTAGATCGCTTACCACGAATTGATAGACTTTGTTTAACTAGGCTAATATTTCAAGATCGATCGAGACCAATGACGCCATCAGCTTTTCGTGGTTGCATTATGTTTTTTTGCGTGACCTCCAACCCAGGATGGTTGTTGCTGGCCAACGGACAAGATTCACGAAAAATTTCGGACTCAATCAGCCAGCAGACTACTGGTCGTTCGTCAGCGACAGCCTTAGAGTGGACTGAACCGATGGAATCGAGAGTGGAACTTAGGTTAACCGTTGCTAAGAAAGAGGTCGATATTATCGAGCCTGACGATTTGGTCATCATACGAGAGAAACGTGGCGATGGCTTTTTGGTTCGAACGTTTCGAGGCGCAGAGGGGGACTTCGAAAAAGCGAACCTATCGACCTTAGCCGAATCGGTCGACGCGTATGACGAGTTGATAAAGTCACAGCCCGCCGTTAGACGTCTGTATGCATTGCAAATTAGCGCACAAATATCAAATAGAGATGGCGAATCAGCCCTCAAGGATTGTGAGTTAGCGATTCCGCGAGGGTATGAAACAGCCGATCCGCAAGTTGGGGCGGAACCGTCGTCCAGCAAGTCGTCACTCGAGACACCTACCAAAGAATGAAAATTGTCATCGCAGTGGTTCGCCCTTACGTCGCGGAATCGCTTCTTCAAAATTTGCGTTTAGCTCCACTGGAAGCGTTGCAGATCGCTGAAGTAAAGGGGTTTGGTCGACAAAAAAGTTACTTAGATCAGTATTCGTCGACCGAATATTCTCTCGCGTTTTTACCCAAGATAGAGATCACCATGTTTGTGGATGATATGCGAGTGGAAGAGGTCCTTAGGGTTATCGTGGAGACCTCAAGAAGTGGTAGAATGGGGGATGGAAAAGTAATTGTACTGAATGCGGATGATCGCACACCTACCTAAGACCCACTGCCAATGATCTGTCCATTTTGTTCTTTACTGTGCAGCAGTTCACAGTCCACGGAGAGTTGTTCACTCCGACTCGGTCATTTAGAACAGATACGAACTTACCCTCAATCACTCGATTCCGATCACGAATCGGTCGGGAGAGCCAAACAATGGATCCAAAGTGCAGAGACCATCATGGTCACCGGCAGAATTGTTTCTGTTGATTCAGCACGAGCCACTCTCGCATTCGCAAATCGAATCAACGGGCTTATCGACTGCTCGGACCGCGAAGTGACGATGGATATGGCATCCGCCGTAAGTAAGACAGGTGTTTGTTCGGTTTCAATTGCTGAAGTTCGTGATTTAAGTGACGTTATCATTGTTTTAGGAGACGATTGTTTGATAGATCGATTTCCTAATTTGGCGAGTTGTTTAGCAAAACGAGATCGATCGCCGGTAGTTGTATTGCTCGGCCAGCAGACTTCGAAATCCATGGCAATATGGAAGCAATGTTTTCCGGAAACCTGGGCTATTGAATGTAATGTCGAGCGAATCCCGGAGTCACTGCATAGTTTTTTCTCATTACCAACAGCCCTCTCGGCAAATGATCTCTCGATTCCATTGAATACGAATCATTTGTTCCAGCAGCTAAGTCAAGCGAACTACATAAGTTTAGTTTGGGCTCCCAGCTCCCTAGGATCTTATTCGCTCGACTCGAGGGGACGATCGGCGTGGATGGAAAGGCTGCTTGAGCATCAAGTCGAATGGAATGAGAAAAGAAGAATTGGATCGTTGGCGTTGTCGGGCCAGGATGCTGTTTTTCAGCAGGTCTGTCTATGGACAACAGGTTTTCCAGGCAGAGTTTCATTTTCAAATGATTCAATCGATTTTGAACCAGCTGTGTATTCCGTGAGTCGATGGATTGCCGAAAATAAAAATCGAGCCGATGCCTTGCTTATTGAATTCGACGAATCCGCTAACGGTGTCAACGACTGGCTCGACTCGCAGTTAGAGGCATTTCAGGGTCGTCGTATCTTGGCTAGCCCATTCAATCGATACGGCACGACGGACAATTCCACATTAATACATTTGCCCTCGCAGATTGCGGGCTACGATCGGCCTGCAGACCTGCTTCGGGCTGACCAGACCGTGCTAGCACGAGTGCTAGGGACTCAGTCGACTCGATCCGCTGCAGCGAGATCGCTATCGCAATGGGTGGAGGAGTTGTCTCAATGATTATTCGATTGCGAAATGGTTTGCTACTCGACGGGACTCAATCCAAAAAGGGAGACATCTATCTAGTCGATGGCTTCATACAAAACACCATCGATCCAGGGGCCAAACTGGATGCGGATTATGATGTTGCCAATTGCGTGATTGCACCCGGAGCGATCGATCTGCATACGCACGTTGGTGGTGGCAAGATAAACTTAGCAAGATTGCTGTTACCAGAGCTTGTAAAGCATCCTACCCATTTATCGGTCGAACAGCATGGTATTCCACTAGCGACATTCAAACCACTGAGTGCACCGGTCCCAACATCTTGGGAAACTGGACTTAGGTATTTGCAGATGGGTTACACAACGTGCTTAGAGCCCGCTGTCTTACCTGCTAATGCGAGAATGGCCCACTCAGAAATGTCGGATGTTCCCTGGCTTGATACCGGTGGATACCTATTACTCGGCAATGATCGGTTGTTACTGAACTGGATCGCGACCGGTGTTCCACAAAGCCAGATTACGACTTACGTGGGTTGGATGCTCAAGGCTCATCAGTGCTGCGGAATCAAAGTCGTCAATGCAGGTGGGATTGATGCCTTTAAATTTAATGTGAGACAACTCGATGTTGACGACACGCACCCTCGGTTCCCCATCACGCCACGGATGGTATTGAGGGTGCTCGCTCAAGCGGTCGAGGAATTACGACTTACTCACCCGCTCCATGTTCATTGCAGTAACCTCGGAGTTCCAGGCAACATCGAATCGACACTAGCGACTTTGGAGGCTGTCGAGGGAAGACGCATTCATTTGACGCACGCACAGTATCATTGCTACGGCAAAGAGGGAAAACATGGTTTTAGTTCAGAGGCCTACCGATTGGCAGAGTATGTTAATTGGAATCCGCAGGTTTCGATTGATATTGGGCAAGTGATTTTTGGGCAAACAGTCACCCTCTCGGCCGATTCCATGCACCAGTTCGATAATCGGAATCATGCCAAGCCGAAGAAAGTCATTTTTTCGGACCTCGAGTGCCAAGCAGGTTGCGGAGTCGTACCATTTCGCTACCGGCACGATCAATTTGTTCATGGTTTGCAATGGACTATCGGGTTGGAACTGAGCTTAAGAATTCTAGATCCATCACGTGTATTTTTGACAACGGATCATCCCAATGGGGGACCATTTACGGCGTATCCTCATTTGATTCGCCTGCTCATGGATTATGACTACCGCATGTCCATTTTTGACCAACTCCATCGTGACGTTAAGGAAATAAGCCCCTTACCGTCTCTAAAGAGAGAGTACAGCTTGCAGGAGATCATTACCATGACGAGAACCGGTCCCGCCAGGAGTTTAGGGCTTGCAGATCGCGGTTCGCTCCAACCTGGCATGTTGGGTGATGTCGTGGTTTACGAACAAGACTCAAACGTTGAGACGATGTTCACAACTCCAAAGATGGTCTTCCGACGCGGGGTCTTGGTTTGTAGAGATGGAAAGGCGCTCAAGGGAAGTGATAAAGCAACCGTCGTCGCCGATCCTGAGATTGACTCTGGTTTCGAATCGTGGATTTCCCCGTATTGGCGGGAACAGTACGGATACAACATCGACATGATAAAGATATCGCGAGACGAACTTCTCGAGCGTGGTCGTCACGTCATGCTTGCTAAACTTAGACTGACTTAGTTTCTAGCGGCATTCAATTTGTTGGTCTGTAAAGAACGTTAGGATGTGGGAAGCCTAGATTTTTGTCGACGATGTTAAAAAGCGGTTGATGTGCAAAATATCGTTGCAGATTTTCGCAAATAAGATCCGTCGTATCATCGGTACGGCGTTTCGCTTGGGCGCCGACATGAGGTGTGACGAGAACGTTCGGAAAGTCCCATAATGGACTATTTGGGGGGAGAGGTTCCACATCGGTAACGTCGAGGCCTGCGCCAGCCAAGTGACCGGATGCGAGAGCATCACAAAGGTGTGGTTCATTCACGCAACTGCCGCGAGCAACATTGATCAAATAGGAACCTCGTGGCATAGCAGAAAAGACCGAGCGATCTACACATCCTCGAGTTGAAGCGTTAAGCGGGAGAGTCAATATCAAGATTTCGGACCAACGAGCCAGATCATGCAATGCGGTGTGAGGCATTAACTCCGATACTTGAGGAGGTTTGTTCTCGGGAAAGTAATCGGTCGCTCGAATATCCTTCGTATAGGGTGCGAGCACTTCCACCAATCGACGTCCATTTCCACCCATGCCGACGATACCGATCCTCTTTCCGTGCAAATCATCTGTGGGTCTACGAATGAATTCCTTGTGCTGCCATTGGCGATAGAAAATGGGCAATCCACGCAGTAGCCCCAGGAGAAGAGCAAGGGTCTGCTCGGCGACCTGATTGGCAAACAATCCAGAAGCGCTACAGACCGTAATGGGGCTTTGGATTACAGAAGGGGCCAAACAATGATCCAAGCCTGCAGCGGACGACTGAATAAACTTGAGCTTGCCCGCTGCAACTACCGCATCCCAGTTGACTGGTACTTTTGCGTGACCAACAAATACATCAGCCTCAAAGATCTTGTCGGGAATGGTATCTTGAGAGGCCTCGACGAACGTACAATGAGGTGCAGCTTCTTTCATCCGAAAGCGATGGCGTTCCTCGACGGGAAAGCAATGAACAATGGTTGTCACTTAAGCCAAATCTCTATCTTCGAACAGGAGTAATCCAAGCAGCGTAGCTCCAACTCCGTAAATCGCTGTGTAAATGAAGACACTAGAGATAACGGTCCACGGAATCGTAACCTCCGCATCGATAGCGGCTTCCATGGAGAACAAGTTCAAATTCGGAACAACCGCCGAGATGAGTTGCGAAAAGAACTCAACGAGCGGTAGACCACCTGCTGCCGACTCCATGATGACTGGGGTCAAGTGACCGAGAACATAGAGCGATGCACATATGGCAAGATTGGTAAGCAAAGAAACTCGGGTCCCAATCGCAACCGAAATGGCACCGATGATGAGGCATTCCAGAAAGGCGAGCCCTAGCCCCGGGACGGTCTGAAGCATTTCGAAATGGCAGACTTGCCAAATGGGTACTTCTTTCGAATTTTCTCGTGCCTCGTAGATGGGTTTAAAGGCAACGCAGAATAATTCGATCGACCCTAACACCAGAAACATGAACATAATCAACCAACCAATACCGAGGATCTTACCGATGATAAAGGATCTTCGGTGAATCGGCTTGCTCAACAGGGTCAACGCTGTCCTGCCTTCGATTTCTTCGCTTACCGAGGTGCTGGCTGACCATACCGCTTGGAATATAGACACGACCAGTATCAGGATGATACCGCAATCCTTGAGAAGTTTGATATCTTCGCCGAAGGTGTGAAACGGCATGAACACGAAGAGCAAGATAGCGAGGGCTACCATCGTGATCAGGATTTTTGGCAATGGCTGAGATAGTTCGCTTTTCCCTGTTGAAAGTGCGATAGCAGCAATCTTGGGGGCAGCTCCTTGCATTAGGCAAAATGCTACACCGAACAAGAACACGAACAAGGCAAAAAGGATAATCGTGAAAGCTTCTTGGACAGGCGGAACCGTTTTAATTGTGATTTTAAGTTCCGCTGGATCAACTTCTTCGTTTTGTGCGAAGACCTCTGCATCGGGTGCTAAAGGGAGCGGTGATTTCGCAGGTCCCATCATTCTTTCCCAAAATCGCGGGGCTTCTGGTTCAATGGTTACCGTGGAAAACTTCAGTTGATCGATTTCCGATGCGTCGCCGATGATAACTCGCCGGTTGGACTCAATTTGGACCTGGCCGATCGTCTCGATCGAATAATTCACATCGAGCTTGATAAATTTCCGATCTTCGTCTGACGCAGCTCCTGGGAGTGTAAAGGTTTGTGTTTGCGTTGAGGCCTTGAACATTTGCGGGATGCTGGCAAAAGCATCCAAGGGCCTGTCGAAAAGGGGAGTCGCGGCAATCCCAATCAATGCGACTGCTCCCAAAACGGCCAGCATCGCGCCCCCGATTCCTTCAAAAAGCAGAGCTTTGAGCTCACCGAAAAACCGATCGGTACTGCAATAAAGTATCGCCCAAACCAGAACACCAACCATGCACGTCATCGCGACGCAGACCGTCCCGACTTCACCGGTAAGTTCAGGATTCAGCCCAACCAACAAAAATGCCGTAATCCCAACTCCGATCAGTACCGTTAAGGCCAACGCAATCCAATGCAAAGCGCCACTCTTTCGAAGTGGATCTAGCCCCCTAAGTGCCCCTTTCAAAAGGAAACAAAGCCCCAGAAAAGCCATAAGCAGAACTAATCCAGCTGCCACGCCGACGCCAACGAACCACATGGGGGTCAGCCATTTAGCCATCCAAAAATCAGAGGCAGCCAGAATTGGATTAAAGAGTTCCATGGATAATTTCGCGGAAGAGCTGATAAGGATTTCAGAAAACTCGTGCAAGTACGGTGCTCAGCATAACCGGGTTCGCAGAAACGCCAAGAGATTCTTCTCATCTAGGGGGATGGTGGTCAAGCGAGGGGTGTTCCAATCGAACGCAACCGAATAACCGGAACACCTTTGGACGACAAATGCTCTCAGTAAGTTCTGCCAACCCGTGAGTACCCTGAGGTCTTGAAGCGTTTCCTTGTGTACACTTAGGGGGTAGATTCCCGTCCTACCTAACTTAATCTCGAATCGACTCCTCTCCCATCATGAGATTTGCTGCATACCGTCTGCAACCAGTTTCCAAGCTATTGAAGTTCTTGCTTCCGTTCCCATCTAGTTCGTTCAAGACCTCATGGTTTTTGATCGTTGGGCTTCATTTATGCGGGAGCCTGAACGCCCAGGAGCCTATGGATTGGGACTTTCAATGGGGTTGGAATCGAGAGGAGGTGGAGCGAGCGGGAAGTAGCTTTTGGCCTCAATACCGAGGGGCGCACGGGGATGGACTAGCTGCCGAAGCTTCGAATCCACCGTTAGAATGGGGCGAAAACAAAAATTTAGCTTGGAAGAAAGAGATGCCGGGACGGGCGTGGTCCTCTCCTGTTGTGTACGGCGATCGCATTTTCCTTACCAATGCCTCAGAAGACGGTCTGACTATGTCGGCCGTGTGCGTGGAAAGAGCGAGTGGCAAAACGGTCTGGGAGCGAGTTGTGTTTACCAACGAGGAGACACAAAAAGATTTTCACGCTTTCAATTCTTACGCATCCCCGACCCCGATTGTTGACGCTCGTCATTTGTATGTCACGTTTGGTGCTTACGGCACAGCTTGCTTAGAGATCGAGTCAGGCGATACGATTTGGGAGCGACGTGATTTGGAATGCAACCATTATCGAGGGGCCGGCTCATCACCCATTTTCTTCCGAGACCTGTTGGTCTTTCACATGGATGGTTTTGATTACCAATATATTATCGCTCTGAAACGGAGTTCAGGAGAGACCGTTTGGCGGGTTGACCGAGCGCATGACTACGGAACGGACAACGGGGATTTCAAGAAGGCTTACGGTACGCCGCAGATAATCGAAGTCAACCGAGATGGCCAAATAGAGTTGCAGTTACTGAGCCCTGCGGCCAAAGCGATGTATGCCTATGATCCTCGAACGGGGCAAGAACTCTGGCGAGTGCGACACGAAGAACATTCTGCGGCACTACGACCTTTGTTTGATGGAAAAAGTGTTTACATCAGCACTGGCTTTAGCAAAGGGAATTTATTGGCAATTGACCCAAGTGGCCGGGGAGATGTAACAACGACTCATGTATTGTGGAAAGCATCGAGAGCAATCGGTGCGAAGCCATCCCCCCAATTAGTTGGCGATAAAATAGTCAGTTTGGAAGACAAAGGAATGTTGTCAGCGTTTCATAAAGGAACGGGCGAGGTTGCGTGGCAGCTTCGATTAGGAGGGGACTTTAGTAGCTCACCTGTTTTTGCGAAGGGCAATCTAATCTGCTTCGATGAAAAAGGGGCGGGATACGTGGTTTCGGGCGAAGGTAAATTGTTGCACACCAATCAGCTTTCGAGCGGGTGTTTGGCATCGCCAGCGATTGTAGATAACGAGTTAATCGTGCGAACGCGGGACGCGTTGTATTGTTTTCGGCGTTAGGTTCGTTTGGCAATATTGCGTATCTTTTGGAGAGACTAGAAAGACATGATTAAGCAGAAGCCGTTTTTGATGACTACGTTCTTGTTTGCATTGACGATCCTCCTCTCGGTGGTCGGTTGTGACAGACAAAAGAGCGAGACGCTCCGGACGAGCATGAAAGATGAAGAGGGGGCTTCACAATCAACCACTAAGCCCAAGATTGCCTTGATCATGAAGTCACTTGCAAACGATTTCTTTTCGACGATGGCGGAGGGTGCGAGAGCGCATAGTGAGGCGAATCCCCAATACGAATTATTAGTAAACGGAATCAAAGATGAGCGAGATTTGGCGAGGCAGGCCGAGTTAGTCGATGAAATGGTGGCTTCGGGATGCCAGGCGATCGTTATAGCACCTGCGGACTCTAAAGCCTTAATTCCCTCGTTGCGAAAAGCAATCAAGGCCGGAGTAGTCGTCGTGAATATCGACAACCAGCTAGATCAATCGATTCTTGACCAAGAGGGGATCACCATTCCATTTGTTGGGCCCGACAATAGGCAAGGGGCACGCATGGTCGCCGAGTATCTGGTAGGAAAACTGAAAGCCGGGGACGAAGTCGCTATTCTGGAAGGGATCACTACGAGTTTTAATGCACAACAAAGAAAAACGGGATTTGAGGATGCCTTGAGTGAGGGGCGGCTAACTGTCGTTTCCAGTCAGTCCGCCCAATGGGAGATGAATATGGCCAACACCATCACATCGTCGATATTGTCGGAGCACCCCACCCTAAAAGCGATTTTGGCGTCCAACGACTCCATGGCATTGGGTGCGATTGCGGCCGTCAAGGAGGCCAACAAGACTGGTCAAATCTATATCGTCGGTTTCGACAATATTCAGGCCGCTCAAGAAGCGATACGGGAAGGCAAGATGCTCGCGACGGCCGATCAACATGGAGATCAACTCGCGGTTTTCGGAATCGAGTACGCATTGAAGCAGATCGGATCTCAGGACGAAACGCTCCCTGACAAGCAAACGGCGGTGGATCTGATAACCAG
>Ga0315899_10006884_pt1 | contig 12244 bp, 10 predicted proteins | sample LakEriMetagenome_2_FD_203518 | JGI IMG/M metagenome (GOLD analysis project Ga0315899, IMG submission 203518) | Freshwater fungal communities from buoy surface, Lake Erie, Ohio, United States - Buoy 4 MA112 | ecosystem: Environmental > Aquatic > Freshwater > Lake | place: USA: Lake Erie, Ohio... | reverse complement strand
TGTGAAATGAGCATTGGCAAATGAAAGAGCCGTCGTCCGCCCCACAGGCGTGTCCGTGCACGCCCGCAGGAGCCAGATGGCGGCGGGCGCTTACATCGAGCATGGTCGTCAGCTGGTCCGCGGCAGGCGTGGCCTGCACTGCAGCTGCAAATCCGAACCTGCCAGCAAACTGCGTCAGCGCTGCATACCACGCGGGCGTCGCTCTGCTGCGTCATGCATGCAGCAGAGAGCCGATTGCATACATCTCTAATTCGGCGGTCTCTGTGGTACCCTTGTACTAGGATCATTTGAATTTGATCCATAGCAAAAGAGCTTCCTATCCGGTCTTAATTCCACCCGCGTCTTTTTTCCTTATTTTGTACCAAGTCTCGAAAAGGAAGGTCATCCCGAGGAGTCGATAGGCAGCGGGGGCGTGGCTACTACAGCGATCATGGCGGCGATGCAGGGAGCATCAGTGACCAGAGTGAGTGTGCTTGCCCTTTCGCGTGCTCTCCGCGGGCTGATCTCGCCCTGCGACATTGCCGGGAGCGGGTGTTGCGAATTTCGTCGCGCAAGGGTCGCGCAGAGTGCGGCGCAGAAGGGCGGTGCGAGCAAATGCAGGGCGAGCGCACGGCCGATGCGCATGAGCCGGGAGGGTGGTTGAAAGGCGTGGGCCCGCCGCATGTGTGACGGCCACGGCGCGGCGGCACGCGCGCGGCGCCCAATCGTGCTGCGACTGGCGACGCGGCGACGCGGGCGGCGCAGACCGCGGATCGTGGCAGGGCTGCGAGGGATCGCGCTACCGTGCGCCGCTGAAAGACGTCGCGCACCTGCGTGCATGTCTGGTGTCTCCAGGAATCCGAGACCGAGGCCGAGGACAAGTTTGTGAGCCAGTCCTTCCTCAACTTCCTCCGCGGGTCTGTAGACATACACATGCATGCATGCATACATACATGCATACACACACACACACACACACACACACATTACATACAAACATACGTACTTACATAAATACATACTACATACATATATCTGTTGCCTGCCTCCACTCCGTGCGCCCATAAGTTGGGGGCGTTCATTATACACAAGGGTCCGGGGTGCCGCAGCTCAGTGCTTGGCGCGGTAGCGGATTCCTAGCAGATACACAGGGCCCATGTGGCAGGGACAGGCCGGCTGATTTTTTTTTCCCCGCTTGCTGCCCGGGCTCTTGACACTGGTAGGACAGATGCGGCAGCATGGTGGATCGTTGGTGATGCATGGTGGGATTGTGCGGTTGGATAGGGCGGCCTCCCTGATAGACTCATCGTGTGGTGTGTGTGTGTGTGTGTGTGTGTGTGTGTGTGTGTCCGTGTCTGTGTCCGTGTCTGTGTCCGTGTCTGTGTCTGTGTCCGTGTCTGTGTCTGTGTGTGTGCTAATGCCCTGGACAGATATGAGGAGATGCCGAACAACGGCGCCACTCCCAGCAACAACACGCGCGAGTACGAGGAAATTGTGCGCATGGTGTATGAGAAGGATCGCACTACTGTTGACGTAGATTTCAAGCACATCCTCAACTTTGACCAGGAGCTTGCTGACCGCATTCAGGTGCTTCCTATATTTCTGTAGAGAACACTTTCTATATATCAAAGAACACTTTCTATATATCAAATAACACTTTCTGTATATCAAGCACATCCTAAACTTTGACCAGGAGCTTGCTGACCGCATTCAGGTTGGAGAACACATTCTGTAGAGAACAGTTTCTGTATACCATAGAACACTTTCTATTATCTGTAGAGAAACTTTCTATATATCAAAGAACACTTTCTATATATCAGAACGCTTTCTATGTATCATGCACATCCTTAACTTGGACCGATAGCTTGCTGACCGCATTCTGGTTGGAGAACACATTCTGTATACCATAGAACACTTTCTATTAACTTGGACTGATAGCTTGCTGACCGCATTCTGGTACACGCTATACATATATATATATATATATACATACATACATACATACATACATACATACATACATACATACATGTGTGTATAATACATATATGTAAGTGTGTATTTGTATGTATACATGTATACCAAACATATTCAGGGCCTACATACAAAAGAAGCTCGTAACTCCTCGGATACAACATGCTCATTGACCATGTGCATGCTCTCTCTCTCTCTCTCTCTCTCTCTCTCTCTCTCTCTCTCTCTCTCTCTCTCTCTCTCTCTCTCTCTCAGACCGAGTACTACCGGTATGAAAAAGTACTGAAAGAGGCTCTCAACTCCTATGCCAAATCCGTCGTGACGCGCCTCATCGAGGACAAGGACGACACCGTCAACCCCGAGAAAATCCCGGATTTCAACGTGGCGTTTTTCAACCTTGCTGAGCAACTAAAGCTGCGCGACCTCAAGACTCACCGCATCGGCGCCCTCTCACGCATTACTGGCACGGTGACACGAACATCTGAGGTGCGCCCGGAGTTAGTCCTCGGAAACTTTTCGTGCGAAGTCTGCTGGACGGAGCAGGATATGTGCGAACAGCAGTTCAAGTACACAGAGCCAGCGATCTGCAAAAATCCAACGTGCAATAACCGCAAAAAATGGAAAATCAACATCGACAAGTGCAAGTTCTTGGATTACCAACGCGTCCGCGTCCAGGAGAACTCCAACGAAATCCCCGCGGGGTCCATGCCGCGCTCTATGGTAGGCGTGTGTGTGTGTGTGTGTGTGTGTGTGTGTGTGTGTATGAGGTTCAGATAGATTCAGGTAGGTTGGCTTAGGAGAACTCCACACCGTACACACTCCACACCGTAAGGCACTAGCACTACATGTATATCAGATGTATACATAATTTTATATTACATAAATGCACAAACATGAGAGATGGTAGACCGGGCAAAGGTATCCTCCTCCTCATATGGCACACATCCTCCTCCTCATACACAGGACATAGTGCTGCGGCACGAGATGGTAGACCGGGCAAAGCCTGGAGACAAGTGTTGCTTCACGGGCGCACTTGTCGCGGTCCCGGATGTGGCACAGCTGCGCCAGGCAGGCTCCAACGCCGAGCTCCAGCGCGAGGCGGGGGCGCGCGCAAATAACGCGCAGGTCTCTTTTGCTCTTACATAAAATCTCTTTTGCTCTTACGTAGATCTCTTTTGCTCTTACGTAGGTCTCTTTGACACTGGACTGCTGATACAGGAGGGCGTAACCGGGCTCAAGTCGCTGGGCTAACTAAACTTGCCATGATTCTTGAACCCTAACTAACCCTAACTACAGGAGGGCGTAACCGGGCTCAAGTCGCTGGGCTAACTAAACTTGCCATAATTCTTAAACCCTAACTAACCCTAACTACAGGAGGGCGTAACCGGGCTCAAGTCACTGGGCGTGCGCGAGCTCAACTACAAGCTATGCTTCCTCGCGTGCTCGGTGCACCTGGCGGACAAGGACGGCTGGTCGCACTTCCGCGACGAGGAGGGCGGCGAAGCCGAGGAGTACGACCCCGAGACCATTGCGCAGATCACCAACATGGCCAAGACGCCCAACTTGTACCAGCGCATGGTGAGCAGCCTCTGCCCCACCGTCTTCGGGCACGAGGAGGTGAAGAAGGGCGTGCTGCTCATGCTGCTGGGCGGCGTGCACAAGGTGACAAAGACGAAAACCAACCTCCGTGGCGACATCAACGTGTGCATTGTGGGCGACCCCTCCACGGCCAAGTCACAGTTCCTCAAGTACGTTGCCGGTGTGTACATTCTCAAAAGTAGTCTCTGTAGTGGCTTTCTGTCGTAAATGTACTAGGGCACTGACTTTGAGCATGGCTTCAGACTTCATGCCGCGTGCCGTCTACACGTCAGGCAAGGCCTCGTCGGCGGCAGGGTTGACGGCCACGGTGATCAAGGACCCCGAGACGGGCGAGTTCGGCATCGAGGCCGGCGCGCTCATGCTTGCCGACAACGGCATCTGCTGCATCGACGAGTTCGACAAGATGGACATTGCGGACCAAGTTGCCATCCACGAGGCCATGGAGCAGCAGACCATCTCCATTGCTAAGGCCGGCATCCAGGCCACGCTCAACGCGCGCACATCGGTGCTGGCCGCAGCAAATCCGCGCGACGGGCGCTACGACCGCAGCAAGACGCTGAGGAGTAACGTCGACATTTCGCCGCCCATCATGTCGCGCTTTGACCTCTTCTTTGTTATCCTCGACGAGTGCGACGAGATCACAGACTACAACATCGCTCGCCACATCCTCACCGTGCACCAGAACGGCGGGCACGACGACACGGCCGACCAGCACGAGCTGAGCAAGGAGCAGCTGCAACGATACATACGCTACGCCCGAACCATCAAGCCCCGCTTCACCGAGGCTGCAAAGAAACGCCTGGTGGAGCACTACCGGGAACTTCGCGAGGGCGACTGCCAGGGCGCGCAGCGCGCTGCCTACCGCATCACGGTGCGCCAGCTCGAGTCCATGATCCGCCTGTCGGAGGCGCTCGCGCGTCTGCACTGCGAGAAGGAGATCAAGGTCAAATACGTCGACGAGGCCAAGCGCCTGCTCAAGATGAGTATCATCAACGTCAAGTCCCCCGACGTGAGCCTCGATGACTTCGACGCCCCAGACGCTGACGAGGATGAGGACGCGCCGCCCGGCGGCGGTGGCGGTGGCGGCGGCGGCGGCGACGACGATGACCAGGGCGGTGGTGACGGTGGCGAAGGAGGAGACAAGGACGGGCAAGACAACGCTGACAAGCAAGATAAGACCCCCAGCCGGAGAGGGAAGCGAGCACGCGAGGACGCGCCGGCATCACGGGACAAGGCGCCAAGCAAGTCGCCCGCTGCGTCGCCCGCAAAACCCGCTGCGTCGCCCGCTATGTCTCCTGCCAAGGGCGCCGGGGGCCCCGGGGGCGCGGCAGCGGCGCCTGCGCCGAAAAAACGCAAGCTGGAAATGAAGCAGGAGGAGTTTGATCTGATTGCCCTGCGCGTGATGGGGCTGCTGCAGGCGCGTGAGGAGCGTGGGGAAGATGAGTATGTTCAGGCCGATCTCGTCGACTCATACCTCGATCAGGTCCCTCTTTAGATGATGTGTGCGTGTGCGTGTGTTATGTGTGAGTTACACGCACATACAAGACACATGTATGTGTGTGTGTGTGTGTGTGTGTGTGTGTGTGTGTGTATACGTATAACACACACACATACAATACATATGTATGTATGTATATATGTATACGTATGTGCATACAAATATGTATACAAACATGTAAATGTATATGTATACATGTTTGTTTTACGTTGTTGATGAGATTACGCGGCTTTATATGTACATGTATGTGTACACACACGCACATCATACTATTATATTTATTATTGTCATCTTATTTTTATTTATTATGTCACTACACTTATTGTTATTATTGTTATGTTATATTATTATCTGCTATTATTACTCTATTATTGTCATCGTTATTATCATCCTAATACGTTTTCGCTGAGTCTGCGTGCCGGTGTTTTGGACGAGCAGCAGGCGGATGAAGGGCGTAGGTGTTGCTAATGTGTTGCTAATGTGTTGCTAATGTGTTGCTGTTTTGGACGAGCAGCAAGCGGATGAAGGGCGTAGGTGTTGCTAATGTGTTGCTAATGTGTTGCTAATGTGTTGCTGTTTTGGACGAGCAGCAAGCCGATGACATCGAGAGCGAAGAGGAGCTGGCGCACCAGAAGCGGATGGTGTGTGCGGTGCTCCAGCGTCTGATCACCAAGGAGCGCTGGGTGATTGTACTCAATGACGATGAGGTGTGTGTGTGTGTGTGTGCGTGTGTGCGTGTGCGTGTGTGTGTGTGTGTGTGTGTGTGTGTGTGTGTGTGTGTGTGGAAACATATATACGTATGTACACATATGGATGTAGCGCAAGGTATATACATATATATGTATATATGTATAAGAATGTAGCTCAAGGTCATCGTCATCATGACGATGAGCTGTGTGTGTTGTGTGTGTAACATGTATGTATTATGTATGTGTATACATGTATGTATGCATGTATATGTATGTGCATATGTATGTGTATGCACATATGTATATGTATTATGCATGTATGTACATGTATGTATGCGATGTATGTACATATGTATATGTATGTACATACATCTTGTTTGCATGTATATGTATGTATATATGTATGTATATACGTATAGACCCTATATATACCTGCATGTACATGTATGTACATACATGTATGTATGCATGTATATGTATGTACGTATAGACCCTACACCCTACACCCTACACCCCTCCTGGCACTGACGCACTGCGCGGGACGATGCGATTATTATGGAGTTCCCTGATGCATGTGTTGCATGTGGGTCGCAGGTAGCGGACATTGAAGGCTCCACGGCCGACCGCCGCAACGCCCGCAAACTCGCACCACACCCCAACTGGGCTCCTCCCAATTCATGAGCCTTGGATACACAATTCACAAGAATGTGTTCTATATATATATAATGTGTTCTCTATACGTCCCAATTCATGAGCCTTGGATACACAATTCACAAGACAGACACCCAATTGATAGGGCCGACACGTGCCACGTGACATGACGTGTGTTGAATGTGTTCTCTGTATATAGAATGTGTTCTATATATATATATTGTGTTCTCTATACACGTAACACGTGCCACGTGACAAGTGACTTTGCCATACACCCAATGGATAAGGTGGACACGTGGAGACAACAGAGATGTGAGAGGGTGCCGGTGCGCGAGACAGGCTTAACAGGAGCGTGTGACGTGAGGAGGTGGTCTTTCGTTGTGGTCGAGGCTTCGCGGCGTGAGATGTTATGAGAGAGGTGGGTGAGGTGGGAGGGGTGATGCGGTCGCCTTTCGAGGTTGTCTGATATTGGTGGTGAGGTCCCTTCTCCTTGTTGGTGGTGAGGTCGCCCGTGTCCCTGTTGGCACACACGCACTTGCCGTTGGTGCAGACGTGCACCAAGGCGTGGCAGGCTTCCCAGGGATGAGAGAGGTGAGAGAGGTGTGGGTGGGTGATAGTGGGTCGTCTGCTCTTGCGAGCCTCAGGAAGAAACAGAAGGAGGATGTGGAGCAGAGAGATTGCTGATTGAGAATTCTAAAAAAGAAACATATTCCAAATAAAATTCTCACTCATACAGTACGTGTCGTGCGCTTCCCCTTTCCTTCTTCATGGTACGCACACGAACAGCGCTGACAGTGGTACTGGGTCGATCATGCAGTTACACACCCGCCGGCTGAGGCGCAAACGCACACAGCCGCGACTAGTTCTAAGCAGGACCAGTCAAGACTTTTCTCACTTTCCCCACCCACACCCCCATTTACATTTGTTTGCACAACAGCGGCTGGGCATTCGATTTGTCTGCATCCATCCCAAACTCTTGCTCTGGTGCGGGGATCGCCCCGGCCCTCACATCGGGCGCGTCCTCTGCACCCACGCACACGTGCACGCACACGCGTCAGGGCGCATTCCCTTGAAGTAAGCTGGTTCCACCCGAAAATGGAGGGAGCTTGAGGCAAGGGTGCATGGCAGGGAGAAAAGGAAGGAGCGAAGGCGGGAAGGACCTGATTGTCCGTTGTGGCGTGGATTCATGAGGCCGGTGTCAACTTTTTCGGGTTCTAGATATTTACGCAGCTGTGCCTTTTCCTCGTCTGTCAGCCGCAATATCTGCGGGAATGCTACGTGCACCTGTTCGCAGTAGATGACAACGTGTGTGCGTGTGTGCGTGGTGATTTCAGTTGATGGGATGATCGCAGGCACGCACACTCACACTAAGCCAAACTCAACCAAAACGCACCTTGACAAAGAGATTGCCTCGTCGAGAGGGGTCGTCAATTAAAGGCAGTCCCTCGTTCTCAGCCTGTTCGCAGCGCGACCAGAATCAGCGTCTCTGTCTGTCTCTCTTTTGCGCGCACTCTTTGCACCCGGCTCAAAGACATACCTTCAGGATCATTTCCGGCATGATGATTAGATCCGTGGGAGCGTGCAACAGGAGCTTTTGACCTGCAGCAAAGTCGCGTCAGCAGCAGTTATACACATTGATGTGCAGCATCGCAGCCAGAGGTGCATCCACCTGTCACGGTGTGGATTGGTCCTATAACACAAAAGCAACTAGCAACAAACTAGCAACACATTAGCAACGCATTAGTAACACATTAGCATCGCCCTGTCACGGTGCGGATTGGTCCTAAAACACATTGGAAACACATTAGAAACACATTAGCAACACATTAGTAACACATGAGCACCACGTTAGCAACACATTAGCATCCACCTGTCACGGTGTGGATTGGTCCTATCGGAGTGCCCGTGAGAACATCCGCAAGAGTCATTGTGTAATCAGTGGCAAGATCGCTTCCAGAGCACAGAAAGCGTTCATGAGGCTCAAGTTTGAGAATCACGCACACATCGCCTGGCACACATCCCGTGGCATCGTCGCCCTCGCACTCGAAGATGAATTGCGTGCCTGGACGCATCCCGGGCACTACGTTGACTTGCAGATGACATCGCTCCGTGCCTGCACCCCTTCCTCGGTCAGTATTGTGCTTCCTTTCTCAATGAGTTTTCTGCTTCCTTTCTCAACAAGTGAAAGAGATTCAATGATCTTCCAGAAATTCGTGCTCGAAGCATCAAAACATAAGTTGCTGGGACGCAGCCAGCGCAAAAATTACCTTGTTCGCCCTTGTCGTTGACAATGCGCCGCTCGATGTCGAATCCGGCAGCGTGACCCTTGACGAGGTCCTCGACAGACACGCCCATTTTGACTTTCAGCTGTGCATGCTTTTGTTTGTGGAAAAAGATCTCGTCGTAGAACTCGAGAGGGTCAACGTCTTCCACGAGGAGAAAGCCTGGGGACACACCGTCGCCGGACTCTTTTTTGGGGCTGCCATCCTCATCCAACTCTTCCTCCTCCTCCTCACCAATGGTACCAAGCTCACCTACCTTGGAAGTTGATTTCTTGCGAAGTTCAGCGAGACAGGCCTGGCAACAGTCCGTCAAGGTCTTGAGCTGCGCAGCAGCTTCAGGATGCTGATTCACAGCCGGGTGCAGCCCCGGCGCAAGTCGCTTGTAGCACCGAATCACTTGCGATTGACTGTCAAAATGTCCAGGCAAATGCAGAGCCTGTCTGTAATCAGGCAATTCATCCTCCTTGACCAGCCGAGAGTGACGAGAGGCCTTTTTGGGTTTGGGGGCTACCGCTGGCCCAGCGGGCCCGGCTGGCGCCTCGGCGGGCTTACCTTCCAACTGTTCCTTTATCATCTGCATCTGTGCCGGGTCGTTGGGGTCAAACCACATGCTGCCCTTGGGCAGGCCCAGCGCTTCTGCCTGCCCCTCGTCCACCACCGACTTTGCCAGGTCGACATTTTTGAGCGCCGGATGGTTAGGTATGTCTGCCAAGCTCGACATGACTGACTTTGTCTGCTCCTGTGGCGTGGGTGGCATGGGGTAATTCAAGTGTGCTGCTGCAGGCTGCTTGGGCGCAACTGGTGCAACGGGCGATGCTTTGGGAGGCTGCGGGTAATCCAAAGTGGGGGCGGCAGCGCGCTGCGGCGACGGTGCAGTGGGGGCGGCGTCGCGCTGTGGCGGCGGTGCAGCTGGGGAGGCGGCGCCCGGCGGTGGCGGTGCAGCGGCGCGCTGCACCAGAGGGGCGGCGGCGCGCTGCGCCACAGGGGCAGCGGCGCGTTGAGGCGGCGGCGACGCAGCCTTGGGCGACGCTTGCTTTTCCCCAGACGGCGCGGGAGACGCATCGACAAACGGCGATGCTGCATGCAGGGCCATTGATGGAGCAACCTCAGGCACGGTACCTTCTGCGTCGATCTTGAGGCTTGGCAACTGACCTGTCCTCTCGTCCTGCGACAGCCACTGTTCGGCATCAAAGTTGCCAGGCAGCGTCGGCACTGGGTCCGTGCGCAGGGGAGCTAGAATGTCCAGCGCCTTTTGCTTTCGCAGGCTCTCGCCAATCAGGTCGCCCTGCTTCTTGAGGCGTTCAAGCTCCTGCTCCGTCTTCAGGAGGCGCTGTGCGATTCTGTCTGCCTCGGACCTGATCAAGGAGGTGTCGCTATCCAGGTCTGTTTTGTACCCGGCGTTGGCAAACGGGCTTGCGTCTGCCGCCGCCGGAGGGGGCGGGGCAGCGGATCGCTGGGCATGCGGGGCTGTCTGGCGAGAAACCTGCGGCGGGCTGTCGTATAACGATGGCTTCTTTCCCTCGCGCGAGGGAGAGGTGGGAGCGCGGGGAGTGTCTGAATTCAGCAGTTGGAGCGCGCCCCTGTGCTGCAGCTGGTACTGCGAATAGTCGGCCGCCGCGGGGCTCAGGCGGTCTTGGTCCACGGCTGTGTCGCCGCCGTACGTGTGGCCATTGGCTCCAAAGCTTCCAGGCGCCTGGTAGCCTTGGGGCGCAATGCTTTCCACACTCGTGTCGGCAGCGCTGTCGGACCACTGGCTGGGCTGGTATCCGCCTTGCATATACTGCGACTGCGCACCGTACTGCATGCTGCCGGGTGGAAACTGCTGGGGAGCGTACTGCTGAACGCCCGTTTGCCGCTGGGCAGCCGAAGGAGCCTGGGCACCGTAGACGTCGCGTTGCATAGGCACGGCAGCGGCCGGGCGCTTCATGAGGTGCGGCGCGGCGGCGGCGGGGGGGGTCACGTACGAGCCCATGTACTGCCCGTTCGCTGCAGCAGGTCGCTGCGGCTGCAGCTGCGGCTGCGGGCGCCGCGGCGGCGGCCCAAGGTGGTGCGGCGCAAAGCCACTCGGGAGGGACCTCGACATCCTGCGCGCCTGACTCTGCTGCCTGCCGCGCGTGTCCTCGCAACGCTCAGTGTGAAGCTTTTAAAATGCAGAAAAGAGCTACAAGATCAAATCCTTACAATTTTGTACGAAACGGATCCATCCGTTTTCAATACTCAAATACAGTACAAAACAACGTCTCTAGAACTACAGTACGAGCCCCCAATTGCCCCACATGTGGGGCCGAATTTTATATGTACTAGAAAACCCCCCAAAATCAGATTCGTTTTGCTATCGGGTTTGTCCTGAGACATGGCACCTCCCTGCCCGGCGCGGGCAGAATACACATTCCCGTTCGGGATGCGGGTCACTTCTGACGACATCGAAAAGGCCCTGCTAGAACGCGTTACCGGCCGCCTGCAAAGGCCCGAGGACATGACGCAGGCAAAAGTGAAACTTAAGAGAGAGTTGTGTCTAATGAGATTTGTATACTTCCCTAGGGCGCTCACTTTTGCGAGTTTCGTGACATGGTGCAGGTGATGCACGTGCTGTTGAAGCACATGATCCTGAACGTGCAGACAGCCCAGTTGCTGCACGTGCACGAGCTGATGCAGGAGGCGCAAATCAGCGAATACCAGGCGAGGGCTGTGCTTATTGCACGGGAAGAAGAATGGGTCACCTGGCGGCAAAGTTCACACCTGCCCCAGCCATTTGATGCCAGTTTGCGCGTGCCCGGTGCTGCTCCGCCCTCTTTCCTCGCTCCTCCTCCCCACATGGGGGGGGTCGGAGCTGGAGGAGCAGTGTCCGGGTCTGGAGCGCAGGTGCCAGCGGCCGCCGCACCCGGTAGTACGGCGGTTGCGGCGCTGCATCCTCCAGGGCCCGTTGCCAGTGGAGGCAACACCAGGCCTGTTGAAGAGCAAAAGAGACCTAAGAGAGTGTACGACATGGATTTCATGCTGCAGTGCCGATTGTCGAGCAGCGCAGCACCAAATGCTGAGCGTGTCCAGGGGCAGGTGAAAGCAATTATTGGATGCGTCGATGCCACCCAGTCACTTGCCGTGGCAGGAGATCGCCTCGCAAGCCCGGCCATCGCAACGATACGCTTTGGTACAGAGATCCCAACTGTTCACTTCGGTGGAGGAACTCATGGAGGAACACGAACTCGGCCTGTTGACAACCTGGGTGACGTTGAGCCTTTGGTGCGTTCGGAAAATGCATTTGACGCAAGGATTCATCGGGCCAAAACGTCTTCCGATGTGGTGTTGAAAGAGGCGCGGAGCATCCTGAACAAGTTGACGATGACGAACTTCGACCGGCTAGCGCAACAGCTATCAGCGCTCAACATCTCCGCGCCTGTGGAGCTGGCGAAACTGGTTGCAATCATCTTTGACAAGGCCCTCGAGGAAGGGCACTTTTGTAACATGTACGCCAAGCTCTGCCATTCAGTGAAAGACAAACTCCCCGAGTTCACGAGCGAGCCGGAACAAGGAGAAGGGAGGGGGGGGGAAGGGGGGGGGCACGGTGAGGAAGG
>Ga0315899_10006883_pt1 | contig 12244 bp, 17 predicted proteins | sample LakEriMetagenome_2_FD_203518 | JGI IMG/M metagenome (GOLD analysis project Ga0315899, IMG submission 203518) | Freshwater fungal communities from buoy surface, Lake Erie, Ohio, United States - Buoy 4 MA112 | ecosystem: Environmental > Aquatic > Freshwater > Lake | place: USA: Lake Erie, Ohio... | reverse complement strand
GCTGCGCTGATCCACGAGGGTCAGGTGGTTCATCTCAGCGCCTTCACCCGTAACGGCTAACCAAAATCCCTCGGCTGGGTCATTCTTTGATCCGGCCGAGAGGTATCCCGATTAACTATTAGCTCTGTCACGCTTACCCCCGGAGGCTCCGATGATTCACCTCCCCGATTGCAGCGTCACCGACACCCACGCCCGCGGTCTGCGACGCGCCGAAGACCGTCGAGTCGATGAACGCCGGACGAATTGGAAAATCCAACGAAATCCGCGTCGCTTTGGACCTCGCGTGCGGCAAACCCACGCCGATCTGCTCGCCCTGTTTGGTGAGGGTCGAGTCATCCTCGCTGAATCCTCTAAAAAATCAGCACAGTTTTTTGTCGCAACCCACGAAAACGATGACCTCTATCACCTGGTGTGTTTCTCTATGGAGCGGTGTCATCATCGCTCACCACGCAGCAAGACCTCGTTACCGCTTGTCGCTACCGGACACTGCTACGAGCGCTTCATTCAAGGTTTGCTACGACACGACCGTGAGTGGGTCCGCCTCATAACCGACACTTTCGAGGCACTCATCACGGCGACGGACTTTGAGAGTCGCCCTGCCACGAAAGACTCGCCGCGGTGCGCGCGGTGGGAAGTACCAGGCGAATACAAAGTTTGGTTATCGCAGGGACTTGCGATCGTGGAGGTGCCCGAATCCGGCGATGCCATCATGCGTACGGTAGTCGCAACCGACGCCCTCATCGGCCCGAACCGTGAGCTTTGGGAAGCGCTCGGCAAATCAGAGATCAGATCGCAGCGATTTACTCGGCGACCCGTCATCGACTGGTTCGAGGAGCCCGCGCAGCGTCCGCTCGAAGAGGTCGCATAGCGCGGACTCAAAGAGCACGAAGCGGATCTCTTTTAGGTGATTGACAGCGCTCGAAAGCACAAGCGCTTTTTCAACGAGTATGGGAACCGCCTCCTCGACGGGATAGCCATAAATACCCATCGAGATGGCGGGCACCGCGACTCGAGTAACCCGGTTTTGATCGGCCAGACGTATCGCGCTCTCAAGCGCCTGTGCAAGATGTCGTGGTGGGTCTGGGTCCGTGTGGTATTTCGGTCCACGCGTGTGGATGATCCACCGCGCCGTCAGTTGGAAACCCGGCGAGATGACCGACTCCCCGAGCCCCAGCGGTGCAAGGCGTTTTGTATACGGCTCAAGCTCACGCCCCGCGACGCGATAAATGGCACCGCAAACGCCACCGCCTGCAATCAAATATTCATTGGCCGAGTTGACGATGGCATCGCAATCGAACTGGCGCACGATGTCGCCTTGGACTACGGTAATCTGTGCGCGAGATGTGCTTTGAACTGATGAGGGAGACATCGTCATGAAATGGGGCCCACGAAAGCCTTCTCTCAAAGGGATGATAACTGCTCGGCTCTCTCCAGCTCGCTTCATTCGTCACAATCTTGGACTCAAAGCGCCTCGGGGCTTTGGTTGGGTCACTGATCCCAAGAAAGCACTCTACAACCGTATCTATAGCCGCCTGACCTTCAGCATCTTCGATCTGTTTAAGCGCCCCAAGTAGTGCGCGGACGGCTGTTTAAACTCGCGGCCGCCAGCGCCTTGGCGTTGCTCGCATGGGGCGGGGTCGTCGAGCCCCGTTTAATCGCAGTCACCGAGCTGCGTTTAAATGCTCCTGTCTCGAACTTCAAAACGATCGCGGTCATCGCCGATCTGCATCTGAATGGGATCGGCGCCCGCGAACGGAGACTTCTCGAGATTATTCAGCAACGACAACCCGATACCGTGATCTTGCTCGGTGATGTCGTCGATGGCCCAGACGATCTTGCTGAGCTTGAGCGCTTTCTCAGCGCCCTACCCACGAGCCAGCGCCTCGCCATCTTCGGAAACTGGGAATACTGGGGCGGTATTGATCACGACGCCTTACGGGGTGTTTATGCCAAGCACGGCGTCCGATTACTGATTAACGATTGTCATGAGGGCATCGTGGGTCTCGATGACGCCACCGCCGGTGAGCCCGATCTTGAAGCTGCCGTCGGACGGTGTCGCTCCGCGACCGCCAAAGCAGCCCCATTTTTATTGCTCCAACACTCGCCCGGGTTTTTCGAGAATGCGGAATTTGATACGCAACGTTTTGCTTTAAGCCTCTCAGGCCATACGCACGGCGGGCAGATCGCTCATTTTGGCTGGGCGCCCTGGACGCCACCCGGTAGCGGCTCTTTTTTCGCTGGCGAGTACATGACTGATCTCGGTCGTCTTTTTGTCACCCGGGGTATCGGTACCTCAGTGATTCCACTGCGGATCGGAGCGAGACCGGAAATCGTTTTTGTCACGGCCTCTTGATTTTTATTCTTTGATCGGGTATTATTGCTCCCGCATCAAGAGACAGGACTTCGGTCCTCGCCAACCTGCCAACTCGGGCAAGGTGGTCGCCGCTAAAAGCGGGATGTGGCTGATTCAGGCAACCAAACGGGGCCACCATCAGCAACCTTGATCGGGCTTCTGCCTCGTGATGCGCATTGTTTCATCACAGGAGAAACCATCATGAGCGACGACATTGGCATTGACGGTTTTGCGGCCGCAATCAAGAACGAGGAGTTGATCGTCGACATCACCCGCGTTGCCATTCGCGGTGATCTCTTCATCAAGCAAAGCGGCAAACGGTTTTGGATTTTCGCGGGAAGCACGCCGCGTATCCGTAATCTGACTGGTAACGAACTCGGTCGATTTCTCGCTCTCGTGAGTCGCCACTACGCTCAGTTCGGATCGGTGCATCAGGGAGAACGATTTCTCTTTAGCGATCGACGTCGTCAACCCAACGCGAGTTAAGTCCATGAATACCAAAAAAGAGCGGGTACCAAGCCGACGCCAGATTGCGGAACTCACACGTCATGTTGAAGCTCTCGCTGATCGAGGCTCGTCGAACCCGCGCTCGCCTGACTACGACCCCATCGAAGCGAGCTTGGCCCACCATCCCGGTCTCACTCGAGAACGTGCGGAGCAGATGGCCAAAGCCTTCGGGTTCTTGTGATATGCCAGTACGAAAAATGACCGACGAAGAATGCGACAAGATCTTCGGCTCGGGGTTGATCGTGATTGGAATAAAACGACCGATGAGATCCGATACTCACCAGACGGGAGAGAAACATCATGGGCATTTTTCTGCGCAGACGGGCACTACTCCCAGGGGAAACGATATTCGGGGGTAAGGGATCATTGATCCCGTTCAGAACGAATGATCCAATGGTGTGCGACCGCGTGGGCCTGCTTGCGGAGATTCGACGCGGCTTCACGCTTGATTGGGCAGGTCATCACGGCGCCAATCACTGGGGCCGAGTACGACATCATGCGCTCAGCATCGCAAAGAGCCGTGGCGCCAACTTGTTGGTGGTGGAGCTCTTCGCCTTTCTGCACGACAGCCAACGACGCGATGAATGGCGCGACCCCAAGCATGGCGACCGGGGTGCCGAATACGCTCGTTCGCTGCAGGGGCGATTCTATGAGCTGAGCACTAAAGCGCTCTCGCAGCTCACTCAGGCCATCCGCCACCATAGCGGCGGTGAGATCAGCACAGACGCCACCATTCAGAGTTGCTGGGATGCCGATCGGCTCGACCTGGGTCGCGTTGGCATCAAGCCCGCAGCGGAGTATCTCTCGAGTGAGGGGGCATCACGCATCGACTTTGCGTATTGCTGGAGCAAGAGAAAATGTTATCGCGAGGCTCATTCTTTGAGCCACTGACGAGTTTGAATAGGCTTGACCCACCTGACGGGTCGGGGGATTTCACCAAATTGCGGCCCCGGGCACATCGCCCACTCCGCTAAAGAGGAGACTTAACATGTCTGTCGAAAAGTCTGAGCTTGATCTTAGCTACCGCCCAGAGAGCTACTTCTGGCCCATCACCCACGAGACGCATCGCATCGCCGCTATCAAGGGCGAGCGACGGCGCAACATCATTCGTGCCGCCTTCGATGCGAACACGGTGACGCCACTCGATGAGCACTACGCAGCCCCCGTGCTAGATGAGCAGGATCGGCGTGCCCTCGGACGCCTTCACCCCTCGTTCATGGGCGGTGAATATTTGCCCAACCGTCAAGAGACCGAAGTCGAAATCGCCCGCATCAACATCGACTCCACCACCAGCGATGTGACCTCGGTTTATGCCAAAGCCGGAAAGAGCAGGATCTACTACCGCGTTGTTGATGAGTACAACGGCGATACGTTATCCGATAAGCGCACCCGTACTTCGAAGCGGCCGTTGACACTGGCTGAACTGGTGGAGTTCTTCTTGGGAGCCTGGCCGCTCAACGAGGTGCTCGAGATGAACGAACTCGACCGTGAGGGCGCCCATGACTTCACGCATCCCTCGTCGGAGTACTATCCAAAGTTCAGCGCCGCGATCCGCGCCAAGATCAATGAGTGGTGCCCTGCGGAAGAACCTGAGGAGAGCGACGATGAGTAAGTCTCCTGCAGGAAAGGTCACTCCGATCACGTTGCGCTGGGCGACGGTCGAAGACTATCGAAAGGCGACCTACCAGGTGGGGACTTTCCACAGAGTCACTATGAGAAGCCCGCCGACGGCAAATAAGGGAGTCGCTAAAGCCGGGAATAGATCGCTTAAGTGATTGGGGCCGCTAAGCCAACACTCTTTTTGGATATCGATGGCGTACTGCATCCGTCGCTGACCACGGCGGATCAGTACTTCTGTCGAATGTCCCTTCTTGTTGAGGCAATGACCGACCTCGACATCGCCGTGGTTATCTCGTCGAGTTGGCGGTTTCATCACCAATGGGAGGCACTAATCGCGCCGTTCCCAGAACCATTCAGTCGAAGTTCGTCGGCTGCACCGGGCCCGCCATGGCTGGTTCTAATGCCCGATTTCGAGAAATAAGCGCCCATGTGCGGCAACGCCGCATAAGGCATTGGTGCACCCTCGATGACAGCCAGTTTGAGTTTCCAGCCGGCTGTCGGGAAATCATCCTATGCGATGGATGGACAGGTATTTGTCAGGACGAATCCCTCAAACTTCGCAATTGGTACTACGCTCAATAGAAATCTTGCAAGATAACGTGTTTGTCGTTTAAACGACCATCAGAGGCCGAATACGCCGACATATGAATGGGTGTCTGCACATCGAAAAAATAAACGCCTTGGGAGGCTACTTACTTAGCTAACGCGTCCGGCTATGCTAACTTGAAAATCCGAGGTGATAGCCATGGCAACCTGTCACAAGTGCTTAACGTATGTACCACCGGAGCGGTGGAGCTGCCCCTCCTGCCTCACGCCGATTCAGCAATCATCTGACTATTCCGCCATCTTAGTAATCCCATTCTTCATTGGGCTCGTCGTTAGTTCTATTTTTTGCGTATGCCTGCTCGTTGTTCGCAACTTGTTTTCATTCTCAACAGTCAACGAGTGGGGTAACGCGTTGTATTGGGACAATGTGATGACGCTAGAGTCGGATGTGTACTTGACTCTAAGCAACTGCGAGCCCGGCGATCAGCCATACATGTTTTCCGCAATACCCTATTCATTTGATGACGCAAAAAACGGCGTTGGCGCGATTGCACTGCCGGAGACAAAACAACTTTTTGTAAAGCGCGGCGACCTGCAAGTCGATGGGATAGATTGGATTGCTTTAGAGACCACGCTCAATGGCAAGCCATTCCGTGGCTGGTTACGCGCGAAAAGCTGCACGGGCAACTATAATGAACTTGAGTACCAGCAAAGTTCGATTTTTACTCCAATCAAAGGACCGTGGACCCATGAAGCACATCAGGCTTTCAAAGCTTGGATTATTCTAGAGCCAGATATCAAAAACTTTTATATTTCAGAGCTTTTAAAACAGGTAAATGATCGGGGGATTGAGATCACGAGCTACGCGTGGCGGGATGCGGATGAGCGCGGTCTTCGAAAGAAATACCCCACTGTAGAAAAAGCGATGGAGCAAACCAATTTCATCATGCAAGAGCGCGCTATTGAGTATCGCGATCTCATTAAGATGAAATTATTACCTGAATTACTGCAATCTTTTATAACAAAGTCTTCCGCTAGCGAATTCGAGGATGCTCTCGAGGACGCTGAACAAAACACTGCCAAGTATCTGCTCCAATTTCGCGGAACGTTGTACGAGAACAAACCTATAGAGAGTATTCTGCGAAAGCCACTTCTAGAGATTTAGCATACAGAAAAGACAATTTTTGACCGGAAGTTCGACATAAAATTCGGGAAGTGGCGAGTCATTCAATGCTAGGTGATTGAGCTTTTTTAAAGTCGTCCAACTTTTTAAACCACAAAATTCGTTTCTGCAAATCTGGCCAATCTTGTAGCAGCGCATTCGTGCACGGCTTAATACTTGGGAAGAGGCCTCGTGCTGCGTTTTCGGCAACGAGATTCGATCGGCTATGCGCGCGGGAGGCGAGAACAGCGAGCTTGTTTCTTTCATCCCGATTCATCGCAGTCGCTTTGACGCGAAGACCGACCTTACTTCCCGCAGAGGGCAAAAATCCTGCCCTTGCCCCTACCTGCCACAGTTTCGCTCTAGGCACTGCAGCATGAAAGTAGATCATTCTGAGATAGGACAACAGCGTTCGTTCTTGTAGTCGCGGAGAGGCGAGCGGGAAGGTGTGCGCGAATTTTCTTGGTAGCTGTAATTCCATACGAAGGTGCTGTATTGCCTCTCTCAAGTGATCGATGGCGGTATTGATGGGTAGTTCGAGCGGGAGCGAGATCAGAACAAAATTTGGTCTGCCATCGTGCATCCATGACTCGGCGAAGTAGTTATTAATTTCCGCCGCGAGCTTTTTCTTCGGTTTTTCCTCTCGCCTGTCATAACGAGCGATGACTCGAAGCTTGGGTTGAGATCGGCGTGGTGCCGGGAGTTCACTCCTTATTTTTTTGATCCACTGATCGCGGTTCAAATGGTACACATCACCGAACACGTCATAGACCTTGAGCACCCGCTCAAAATCGCTCGGAAACCCCTGATTGAGCGCAGGGTCGTAACGTCGCTCACCCGTGCGCACCTGATACGCAAGGAAATAGCTCGGACTGAGCCGCAGAAACTGATGCCAGAGGAGATGGTAGCTCCCCGAGTCGCGTTTCTTTCGGGGTTTTTTGGATTTTTTCATTCTGATTTCCTCAATCAGAACAATAAGTTAAGTAACCCGTTTATTACATCGAGCGCGACTAGTTTGTTGCTGTTCTCCGTCAAAAACAATCTATTTCAGACTTTCTCTACCGAAGTCGCCATGACTTCGATTCACAGTCACTTGAAGGAGATTGTCCGTATGAACACTGCCCGCTACCTCGCCCCTCCCACGAGCCCCCAAGCCGTTCCCGATCGTGGTTCTAGCGATACCCAGCCCTGCGCAACGGTCACGCCGATCACGATTCACCCGAAGCATCCGATCCACCTAGATCAAGCGCTCGCTGCCCGAGTCCTTCAGGGCAATCCGATCGCCATTCGACGGCTCGAGACTCGTGTTAAGCCCTACGTTGAAAACTTTGCATCCGATCCTTTCTGGGCGGATTACACCGTTGCCTTCCAATGCGGAATGGACCTGATCGCACGAGATCACTATGCCAGCCTGCGTCGGTGGAATCCCCAGGTGAGATCGCTTAGTCAGCATATCGACTATCTACTACGCTTCGCGCTTCGCGAGGAGATGGCACAGCGTCGAACGACGGTTCGCCAAAGTTCGAATCTCATCAAGGCAATCAAGGCGAGCGTGAATGATCTCTCGGATACGCACTACTGGCTGTTGAGCAAAATCTTGATCGACGGCATTCGCCCAAAGCGCTTGATGTCGATGTTGTCTCAATGCCCGGATGTTCGATTGAAGTCTCTAGGCTCTATTGGTTCGACGTATAGCCGAGCGCTTCGCCGACTGCTTGCCGTGTGTCCGATCGAGCATCGATCGACGGTATCGGAGTTCATCCATACCCGCCAACGTAGTGGTCGATATCGCTGAGTCGCCACTCGCTCGATCCTCTTCTAACGCCCCGTCATCGGGGCGTTTTTCATTGGGCTGTCAATAAAGAGATTTTGCGTTTTCAACTTGTAGTTGACGTTAATTGCGACGCTGACCTCACCCGATCGTCAATTGTGGTGATCGGTGCGCGATGGGAAATCTTATCGCGCCATCTTTAAAAACGCCCTTTTGGGCAATGAGTGAGGTAATTGACATGACGACGAAGACAAAGACGAAAGCCGACACCGACGCGATCCCATCGATCATCGTCGATCCGAGTAAGGCGACGATCACGATGAGCGAGGTGATCGACGAAGGCACGCCGATCGAAACCTGGGCGGAGCAGGTTCAGCGCGAGCAACGTGTTCTCTCCCAGGGCGAGGTGCTCGCGCATCTGTCGAACTTGGAGGCTCGCCGACAGGAGGTCGAGGGTGGGATCCTCCGCCGCGCACATCATGCGGTGCACTTACTGCTCGCCGATTGCTTGGCACTGGCTGAGCTGGGCGATGAGTTGGATCCTAATAAGGCCCGCGATCGCGCGTTGGATGTCTTTCTGGAGGAGCGGAAGCTTTCCAAAAAGGACGGTGAGCCGATCTTCTCTAAGGCGATCACGGCGGTGTTTGGCGAAGTGCATCGCTCAAGGGTTAGCACGTATCGGACCGTGCTCAAGGCGGCGAGCGCCGCCGGGATCTCTGCTGGCGCGCTGCCGGCTTGGATCGAGCAGCAAGGCGGTGTGCAGGAGATTCGGTTGGCCTCCGGAGGTACGGGTGGCACCGACTCATCTGAGATGGCCGATCTCACGCTCGAGTATCTCCTCGATAAGGGCAGCGTAGCCGCCCTGCAGTCCGATGCGCTCTCGAAGCAATTGACGATCGAGAGTAACGGTAAGGAGGTGGTGCTCGTCGCCACCAAGCAACGTGATGGGACCCTCATGGTGCACGCCGCCATCGAGGATGCCGGCTGCGTGAAAAAGGCGCTCGATGTCTTTCAGCGCAAGAACCAGGAAGCGATCAAGGAGTTCAAGTACGAACTCAAGTATCGCCCCGGTATGCGAGCCGCTTGAGACCTCACACGGAGGGGGTGGCGTTGTGCCACCTCCTCTTCTTCTATCTCGCACGACTCTTACACAGCCCTGGCACGACCACGCCCCAACCCCTATTCCCTTTGGAGACGATCTCATGACACGACATGATTTCACGCCGAAGTCGGTTGCCGACATCGTCGTCTCCTCGCCCCAATCGCGAGTGACGCTTGAGCAACTGACGAATGGTCAATACCCCCTTCCCACTAATCGATCGACGGTGATCGTGATCAGCGGGCCCTATGGCAGCGGTAAGACATGTCTTGCAAGGCTACTGCCGCAAGCGATCGAGGATGCTTACGGCTCGGGTATCATTACCGACGATACCGTGCCGTATCTCTATGTGGATTGTCGCTCTGGAGCGATCGGTCGATCGATCCTGCACAAGATCGAAGAGATGACGACATTCGTCACACCCGATAATGCGAGCCGTCACTACATCCTCTGCGATGAGATCGATAACTTATCGGCCTCGGCACAAGAGGAGCTGCATCAGCTGACCTTCCGATCGAGTATCGTCTGGATCTTCACGACGAATCATCGCTCGAGAATTGACTATCGGCTGCTCGCCGCTGGGATCGATATCCTGCTCGATGCGCCTAAGGACGACGCACTGGCAACACTCGCGACCAAGATCGCAGCCGATTACGACATCTCACTCTCGATAGACCAGGCTCAATCGATCGCCAAAGCCTGCACGGGGTCGTGGCGCCAAGTCGCCGAGCGAACCCTTCAGTGGATCGGTCATGAATTAGAGCCTTGGGAGGCGATCAAGCGCCACAGCAACCGATCACGCTTGCTGCAATGTGGTTCGGAGCAACGCCCTATCAAGACCCTCTCTGATCTGACCCCGCAGTATCTGGATGAAATGATCTTCCAAGATTGGGAATCCGCTCAAGTCGCTGCCCGAATTGCGACAGGGATTATCCGTCCGCCTACGGATCGGTCCATGGGCATCCTGATCTATGGCAGCGTGAGCACCGGCCGTAAAACGCTGGCCCGGCTGCTGCCTAAGACCATCGAAGCCGTGGTGTACCAAAACGACGCGCCGCTCTTTGAGTGCGATACGTTTGTTTGCCGTGAGGGGGTCGAAGGGCTTGCCGCCATTCGACGCGTGAACTCACTTCTGGGTAACGCCGTCATCGCCAATAAAAGCAGACTACGTTACATCGCGCTCATCGATGTCGAGGTCTTAAGCGCTGCCGCACAACTTGATCTGAAATCCATGATGAATACCCCAGAGGTGATCTTCATCTTGGTCGCGAATGAAATCGCCAAGATCAACGCCGGCGTACTCGATCGGTGCCCACAGCGAATCTACATGCCCTGGCCCACGATCGATCAGCGGCGTACGTGGACAGAACAGGCGGCAAAAGCTCTGCACCCGGACATCGCTCCTGCAGAGATCGCAATGCTGCAGCGTGTACCTCTTCGGGGATTTCGATCGTTACTCGGCGCGATCGGTGCGACCGGTAATGCTGCCTCCAGTACGATCTCGATCACGCGACATCAGCCAATTGAATCGCTTCGTAATGACATTACCGACCCATCGAGGATGGAGTCATGAAGACGCTGTACATGGCCCGGCGGCAGATCTATCCGCAACAGACCGTCGTGTTTGGCCCCTTCAGTAATCACAAAGCAGCACTCGCCTGTGCGCAAGACAGCCTGTACCCGGAGAGCGCCCAAGTCGAGACGGTAGATCTCTCTACGATATCGACGGTCTACGTTCCCACATCGAGCTATCCAGAGTGGGTCACACGCGAGGAAGTCACCTACTACGGCTTTCAAGAATCCTTTCGGGACATCCCAGCGTATTTGGCGAAGGAACTCTCTGTCGAAGTCGCCGATATCGACTCTTTCGCATCGGAGTGCTTTGAGGAGGTCCCGGAAACCGTGACCGAGTCAATGATGGTGGCTGGCCTTGTCACGGGAATCGATCAGGCCTACCAGTGTATGCACGTGATCACGCCTCGTAGTGAGAGTGCGATGACCGCCCTCGTCTTGGCACAGCCCTTCGATCGGTTGGTCCGGGCTCGGGGATACCCCGATCGCCGAGTGCTACTCGATATGCTAAATGAGGCCCAACAGATTAGGGACTGGTCGGTCGAGACAATCGCTTGGTTTGATGAGCAAGCACAGGATCTTGCTCATCAATTTTGGCAACGCTTTGTCATTGACCGATCGGCGGTGCCCGAGGTTGATCTGGACGGTTGGCGTTTCTAGGTCGTCAGATCAGCTCTACCGCCTTCCTCACGGTCTGCGGATCGGTATCGATATACCGCTGCAAGACAGCGAGACTGCGATGCCCCGAGAGCTGCATGAGGACACGGGCGGCAACGCCCTTAGCGGCAAGGTTGGTGATGAAGCCGCGTCTTCCACTATGTGAAGACGCCCCTGAGATGCCGGCGCCCCGGTAAATGTAATGAAAGACCTGGGCGCCGGTATTGGCGGTAAATCCCCGATCCGCATTCTTTTGCGTCGTGAACAGTGCGCGATTGAGATCCGTGAGCAGTACGGGCTTTAGATCCTTCGTATTGAAGCGATTGAGCAAGTACTGACGGATCTCGTCTTGCGCTTTCTTGGGCAATAGCACGACTCTGCCCCGATCTCCTTTCGTTTGACTCGGCTTCAAGCGGATCTCGTCTTTGATTTCCGCATCCGGGGTCAGTACGTCCCCTAATCGAATACTGACGAGCTCACCCACGCGCATCCCGGTGTAGTGGCTGAGTAAGACGAGTGCGCGATTGCGCGAGGCGTGTTTTCTGCCTGCAATGAAGAGCAGGACTTTGCGAACTTCTCGATCCGATAGAACTCGGGCTTGTGACATAGATGTGTTGTCTCCTCTAAATGTAATATTTAGTCGAGATAACTGTGCTCCCATTAGATTCGGTCGGACAACCGGAATTTCGCCAGAATGACTTTCCTAATGGCCTCAATGACTTACGAAAAAATCTAACTTTTTCGTAGTTTTCTTACATTTCATCCGTAGGAACTGGCCTGAGCGCATAGGCGACGATTCAATGCGCGATAGCAGTCTTGAGTGCGATCCGCTCAGATCCAGCCCTACGCGGTCCTATACGGCGAGCATGTTTCTGGGTCTAATGACGGTCACTCGATTTCGGGCAAATCCGTTGCCCAAACCGCTCTTTGATCTCGGATCTTTTTTCGTTGGTTATC
>Ga0315899_10006881_pt1 | contig 12244 bp, 11 predicted proteins | sample LakEriMetagenome_2_FD_203518 | JGI IMG/M metagenome (GOLD analysis project Ga0315899, IMG submission 203518) | Freshwater fungal communities from buoy surface, Lake Erie, Ohio, United States - Buoy 4 MA112 | ecosystem: Environmental > Aquatic > Freshwater > Lake | place: USA: Lake Erie, Ohio... | reverse complement strand
ACCTCGCATAAGCCCTGAAACTTGAACAGCGGGCCCGCCCACATTCATTCGGGCGATTATTCGCATAACTCGAATAGGGGTCGGTTCGGACAAAGTCATATCCCTATCCTCCCTTATAGTTGCCCTTTGCACCCCACAAACACGTAGGAGAGGGAAGTGCATGGGATACGAACATCTGAGGTTAGGATTCCAACCATGAGTGAGCAAATGCCCCAAACACTTGCGATAATTGGCCAAGGCTATGTGGGGCTTCCTTTGGCAATGGCTGCCGTGGATGCTGGCTGGTCGGTGATCGGCGTCGATAATTCTACGGACAAGGTTGTTGAAATCAACAGGGGCAATAGTCCGGTGGAAGATATTTCAAATGCGCAGTTACAACTAGCACTTTCACGAGGTTTCTACAAAGCAACAACTAATTTTGCCGAGGTATCCGCAGCATCCGTAATTACAATCTGTGTACCAACCCCGTTGGACGAAAAGCGAGAGCCGGACCTGACATTATTGCAAAGTGCCGCGATTCACATAGCTCCCTTTATTTCTGAAGGCACCTTAGTCGTTAGTGAATCCACCTCATACCCAGGCACATTGCGAGAAATTATCATTCCGATTATCAACTCACTTAAGTCACAGAATTCCTCAACTATTTACTTTGCAAGCGCCCCTGAACGCGTCAATCCTGGGGACCCAGTTTGGAACCAAAAAAATACTCCACGCTTGGTGGGTGCCATCGACGAGACTTCTCTGCAACATGCTCTCGCCTTTTACGACTCAATTTGCGACGCAACTATTTCTGTTCCAACTCCCGAAGTAGCTGAAGCAGCAAAACTTCTAGAAAATACTTTTCGGTTAGTAAATATTGCGCTGATTAATGAATTCGCACAGATATGTTCTGCAAGCGGAATCAATGTTCATCAAGTCATTGATGCCGCATCATCCAAACCTTACGGCTTTATGCCATTTCGACCTGGAGTTGGCGTCGGTGGGCACTGCATTCCAGTGGACCCTTTGTACTTGACTTGGTGGGCGCGTCAAAATGGTGGACAAGCAGCATTTATAGAGTCTGCGGATTTAGTTAATCACGCAATGCCAAAATTTGTAGCCGAGCGTGCGCTTAAAATGGTTGATATGAATATTAGAAATCCGAAAGTCTTAATTCTTGGCGTTGCCTACAAGCCAGGAATCAGCGATGTTCGCGAGACGCCAGTTTCCGAACTTCGTGAGTATTTAGAGGCTCAAGGAGCGGAAGTTGCATGGCATGATCCATTAGTGTCGATATGGAATGGCTCAAAGTCAGTTGACTTAGATTGGAATTGTGACATTGCAATTCTTGCAACAAGTCAGCCCGGAATGAATTTGAAACACTTATTTGATAAGGGAATTCAAATTCTAGACTGTACAAACTCTATTTCAAATCAAGTGAATGTTAGTTCCCTTTAAGAGAGTTTTCGCATTTCGGCAGAAATATCGAAAATTATTCTTGAAAGATCGCGTTCTGGCGTCCAGCTAACCAATTGCTTAATCAGTTCGATGTTCGGAACACGCCGCTCCATGTCTTCAAATCCATGGCCATATGCCTCAGAATATGGAACATAAACAATCTCACTGTGTGACCCAGTCTCAAGGATAACCTTTTTAGCAAGATCATTGATTGAAATCTCGAAATTGTTTCCAATATTAATTACTTTACCAATTGCACTTTCTGTAAAGGCAATAGAAACAACAGCGTCAATAACGTCATCAACATGGGCAAAACAACGTGTTTGATTGCCATCGCCGTAAATCGTAATTGGCTCATTAGCAAGGGCCGCCTTAACAAAGCGAGGTACAACCATTCCGTATGCGCCAAGCTGTCGCGGGCCGACAGTATTGAAAAATCTTACAATTCTTGTCTCTAACTGCTTCTCGATAAAGTAGGCATAAGCAAGTGACTCATCAATCGCTTTAGCTTCACTATATGACCATCGCAATGTAGTAGGGCTTCCAAGGATTCGATCATCGCTCTCTTTCAACGAATCAGAAGTATTCTTACCATACACTTCACTGCTGCTTGTTAGAAATACGGGGGTATTTGTCTCATGTGCAGCTTCGAGCACGTTTTCAGTGCCACGTATGTTTGTTAACAAACTTTCTAAGGGATTCTCAACAATGTTAAACACTCCAACCGCGGCGGCTAGGTGGAAAACATAGTCCGCATCATGAATCAAAGATTTCAAAACTGCTGCATCTAGAATTGAACCTTCTACGAGAGTGAAGTCGCTGGAATCTTTTATATTACTTAAATTCGAAGATCGACCAGTAGAGAAATTGTCGAAAGCGGTAACCGTATGTCCAAGTGAGATTAGCCTTTCACACAAGTGAGAGCCAATAAAACCGGCTCCTCCGGTTACCAAAAATTTCATCTTCACTCCTGAATCATATCGTTGTTTCGCAATTATGTAACCTCCAACAGGCATGGATAGTTAGCAAGTGGATGAGTGTAGGCACCCTCCACTGCTGTTAGCTAGTAAGCTTCAGCCACTAGGAAGATGAATTAATATTCCAATAAAGTATTTCGAGATTGTAATCCAAGGAACAAACTAATTTTTCCTAATGACAAAACATATCTGTGCGAGGATGGAGCCATTTTGACTCGTTTGGTCAATTGGTATAAGCCTAAATTCTTTCGCAATGCGAAAAACAAGTGAAATTCGGAGAGCATGACGAGTAATACGGAATTTAAGCATCCCCAACTTCTTGAAAGAACGCTTCCCCATGTCATAATTATCAATTTGTTGTGCTATGTAAACCACTTCTCCATTTAAAGTAGAGCAAAGGTCAAGACAATTGAATGATTTAGGAGACCAAGAATTAGATTTTGAAATAGTGAACGTAGCTTTGTGATCTAAATTGAAGATTGAAGGAAAATGTCCCTGTTCATACAAATCCTCATCAGGCACAAGAACCATTAAATGCCCACCAGGCTTTACGAGAGAAAACCAAGATTTAACAGCCGAGACTGGATCAACCATGTGTTCCAAACAATGAGAGGAAAAAACCGAGTCAAAACTCTCATTCGGAAAATAGAGGTCAACCTCCTGTGCATCGCCTTGAGCCTTGTCAAAGACTTCGGCACTTCTAGTGATTGGATCTAAGCCAGCACCTATATCAAGAATACGGCCATTTAGATACTTGCTCAAAAGCAAGGGATAATGAGCCAGAGTTTTCGAAGCTTCGTTCAAAGCACCCTCCAATTCTGTAAGATTATGGCCTACATGAAATAGACATCACTTGATGATGACTTAAGTATATTAGGGTAAAAGTCATCCAAAAGACGGAATCTATTAGTCAAAATTACCATTTTGAGAGAGGTGAGGTTTAGTGCGGCCCTCAAGGAAAACCCTTAAGAATCTACTTTCCTCAGCTGTGCCAAACCTTGGATCAGCGAATAAAAATGAGAAGCAATTTCCCAGAATTGTAGTGCTAATCAACTGGGAAAACATGGGTGACTTTGTGCTTTTCACTGCTGTGATTCGCGAGATAAAACTAAATTACCCAGAGTCTAAGTTATTGGTTGTTGCACAAAAGGAAAACAGAGAACTAGCAGATCACTGCCCCTATGTTGAAAAGTGGATATGGATTAAAGGCCACAAAAAAACCAAGCCAGGTATGGGTCATGGAACTCAAACTTCTTACTTAAGAAGATTTATTGTCACTTATTTACTTCTCTTAATTCACGGTAGAAGAAAAATCGATTTGCTGTTTGGACCAGATTGGTTGTTAGTGAGAAATAGAGAACAGTTTACAAGCAATCTTTTGTTTAAAAAAGCAAATAGGAACAGTAAAGAAATGAAAAAAACTGCTTCTAAAAATGTGGGTCTTTTCAATGACCAAAGCCATCAAGTGACTCGCATGCTTTCAGTTCTCTCAATGTTCGGGATGAAAGTTAGGAGCGACGAAATCGAGAACTGGACTTCCCTTTTGGTGCATAAATCAAATAGTGATTTAAAAAAATCCCAACACTTTAAATCTCCTAAAATACTGATTAGTCTGGGAGCAGGTCAGATGCGCAGAAATTGGCCAATAGAAAATGTTAAGCTACTTGTAAAGGCGATTACGGCCCAGTACCCAAATTCCGAAGTAGCTGTATTGGGGCCTAAATCGCTTGGGACGCTAGTAACAATTGAAGCTTTTCCCGATTCCGCAAATGTTAGAAATTTAATTGGGAAAACAGATCTTTCGAGGGTTGCCTCACTTATGTTGGATTCTGATCTTTTAATTAGTAACGATTCAGGTTTAGTCCACATCGCTGCCTCATTAAAGCTTCCGTGCGTTGTTATCAGTGCCCACCCTTTAAATGGTGATCCTTGGCATTTGCACTCTCCATATCGATACCACCCATGGAAGACTGAATATCGGGTTATACAACCCCATGCGCTGATAGGTGAATGTCAGGGATCGTGTCAGGCGATAATTCCTCACTGTATTAAAACCATATCAGTTGCAGAAGTTATAGAAGCTTGCAATTGCTTGCTGACCAGGAATCTGTCTTGATTGATGCATAATGTATCCGTGATTAGGCGAAATATTGAGGAGCGCTACAGACAACTCTTGGCAACTTCAGAAGCACAAATTGAACAAATTGAAAGTCTAGCCAGTGAGATCTCAAATGCATTCAAATCAGGGAAGACACTTTATGCCTTCGGGAATGGTGGAAGCGCAGCAGAAGCGCAACATTTCACAACAGAATTGATTGGAAGATTCAAAGGAAATCGTAAGTCTTTACCAGCAATCTCACTTTGCTCCGACTCTAGTGCTATGACTTGTATTGCAAACGATTTTGGATTTGACTCGGTTTTTTCCAGACAAGTTGACGGACTTGTAGAAAAAGGTGATGTTGTATTTGGATTTACAACATCAGGAAACTCCAAAAATGTTCTTGCGGGACTAGATGCCGCCAGAAAAACGGGTGCAAAAACATTTCTTATCACCGGCCAGAATCCAAATATCACAAATGATTTTGCGGATATCGTGTTTCGTATTGGAGGCAATAAAACCGCGATTATTCAAGAATCGCATTTAATGTTAATACACTTACTGTCTGAGTTGATAGAAATAAATATGGAGTTAGACCAACAAGTTTTAGAAAATCAAATTCCACAAATAGTTTACGATTATGATTTTAAAAGTGAATTTTTACAGAATCGTGACTCAGTCGTTTGGGTCAATGGATGTTTTGACGTATTGCACGAGGGACATCTTATGTTGTTAAATACCGCAAGTCGTGCAGGAACATTTCTTGTTGTCGGTGTGAACTCAGACTCCTCAGTAAAAAAACTCAAAGGTGACAGTCGGCCTGTAATCCCTGAGATGAGTCGAGCTCGAACTCTTGCACAGCTACCATTTGTAGATCTAGTAGTAATTTTCTCAAAGGAGGACCCACTAGAGATTCTAAGCATGGTGCGCCCAAATGTTGTTATAAAAGGAGATAATTACAAGATAGAAAACTTCAAAGAGAAAAGTTTTTTACTTGAGATAAATTGCGATATCCGATTTACCCATCATATTGAAGGGGTTAGTTCCTCAACATTTATACGTAATGTTAAAAAATAGGTGAAATATGCCCTTTGATATTTTCTTAGACCGGGATGGAACCCTTGTAAGAGATACAGGGTATATTTCAAAGGAAAATGAGGTAGAAGTTTTAGTCGGCGTTATCCAAGGTCTGAAATTATTCACTGAAAAAGGCTATAGATTGCACATTGTAAGTAACCAATCCGGAGTTCCTCGTGGGAAAATATCAATGTTGGAATTTGAAAAAGTAGAAAATTATATCAATGAAGCTTTTAGAATCGAACACATATCTTTTGATTCATACAATTATTGCTTTCATTTATCCACGGACGGTTGTGAGTGCAGAAAACCAAAATCAGGTCTACTTGAAAAAGTGTCTGAGAAGTTTGAAATAGACAAAACAAAGAGTGCGATGTTAGGTAACTCTGATGTTGACCAGGACGCTGCAAAATGCTTTGGAATACCGTTTTGGAGAGTTGGAGATACTGAAAAAAATTTCTATCAAATCACTCGAGAGGTGGTTAAGTATTTTGAAGGACTTTAGAGCCTCTTGGAATAACGCAAAAGTGCTAATTATTGGAGATGTAATGTTGGACAAGTGGACATACCACCTGAAGACAAGAATCTCTCCTGAAGCCCCAATCCCTGTAGTGAAAGAAGAGTATTTTCAAAGCGAGTTGGGTGGAGCAGGAAATGCACTGCGACACTTGAATTTTCTTTCAAATCAAAATCATGAATTACTTACAGTTATAGGGGACGATCAAGCAGGTTATGATCTTCGCGAAGTTGCAAAGCGTTCAAGAAGTAAGATTCATTGGGTTCAAGATTATTCTCGAAAAACAACTGTAAAGGAACGTTTTTTTCTTAATGATGATCTAATTTTTAGAAAAGATACCGAGGCAGTGGAGAACGTATCTGTTCAAGTTGAGGCGGAGATAATCGACATTCTTAAAAGTATCGCAAACAAGTTTGATGTAATATTACTTTCTGATTATGCAAAAGGTGTGCTGTCGCAAAATTTAATCCAGCAAATTAGAGAAATATCTCGGAGTCTCAATATTCCAACAGTCGTTGATCCCGGTTTAGGAAGAGTGCAATTTTATAAGGGCTGTACTTTTATAAAGCCAAATTTAATTGAGTGGACTGAATACATTGAATCATCTGGTGGGGAGGCTGAAGGATTAAAGCTCATGTTTGAACAAGGTACTCAGAGTGTTTTGATTACCCAAAGTTCACAAGGGCTTAGATATATAACTCCAATTGTTGATTCAACCAAAGTGCCAAGAGATGCAATTGAAGTGGTTGATGTAACGGGAGCAGGGGATTCACTTGCTGCCGCTCTTTCATTATTGATTGGCGAAGGCTCCTCTATCATTGATTGCTTAGAGATTTTAAATGAAATTGGGGCAAACACGGTTAGGCAATCAAAAACACAATTACCTGGAGAAATATAGTATGTCTAAAGACATGCCATTGGTGTCTATTCTAATTCCTAACTATAACGGTGGCGAATTCCTTGATGACTGCTTACAAAGTGCCCTAGGTCAGTCTTATCAAAACATAGAAGTAATTGTGATTGATGATGGTTCAACTGATCAATCTAAGGAAGTACTTTTAAAGTACGAAAATCAGATTCGAATACTCTCAACATCAAATCGGGGTGCAGCGTCAGCTCGTAATCATGGAATTTCCAAAGCCAAAGGGGAATTTATTGCCTTTCTCGATAGCGACGATACTTGGACAGCAAACAAAATATCCCTACAGTTGGAGAAAATGCTCGATGATGGTTGCGACTTAGTCTATTGCAGTGGAAGCTTTATGGATCGAAGTGGGATAAGGGGGCCGGAAATCAAGGCCCAATATTCAGGAGACTGCTACTCTTATTTTAAGCTGTTTCCCACAAGGGCAATTATAGTTCTTGGTTGCAGTGGAGCAATAATTAGAGCATCTCTACTCAAGATTACTGGCAATTTTGATGAATCATTTCCGGGCGCTGCTGAAGACTGGGATTTCTTTAGGAGATTTTGCAAACATGCAATTGTTGGATTCATTCCAGAAGCTCTGGTCAATTATCGACGACATGAGAAAAGTATTACACAGAGACCTTTGACTGATTGGTACCATGGGAACACAAAAGCCATCAGGAAAATGTTCGCTCAGGATCCTGAAATTAGATTTCTCGAAAGCAGGACTATTTGGACAAAATTCCAAATAGTTGCCTTAAAAACGTTCATTAGAAATAGGGATATGAGACTGACTTGCAGATCTTTTTTAGCTCTATTCCTACCCAGTAATGATTTACCCGATAAAGAGAATTCTAAAGTTACGATTCATTCTGAAAGTATCAAAAAGAGTGGAGGGTAGAATATTTTGAAGAATTTAGGACTGTATTGGCATACAACTACGATCAGCCGCGCAATAAGTATTCTCTCTCGAAAAGATCAACAAAAAATATTTGCTATTTCCCTTTTACAAGTGCTCATGAGTGGGTTGGACCTCTTAGGTGTAGTTGCTGTTGGTTTACTAGGCGCTCTTGCAATCAATGGTTTGCAATCTGAAAGTCAAGGCGACCGCGTTGGGGAGGTTATGAAAATTCTACAAATTCATGATTTACCCATTCAAACTCAGTGTGTTATTTTGGGAATTAGCGCAGTAGTGTTTTTTGTCGGCAAAACTATCTTATCAATTTTCTTTACACGTAAGATTTTGTTTTTCTTAAGTAGGCGTGGAGCCAAAATTTCTTCAGAGTTAATTTCTAGACTTTTGTCGCAATCACTTTTAACAGTGCAAGCCCGAAGTACTCAAGAAATTGTTTATGCTGTAACTTTTGGAGTAGAAAAAATAGTTCTTCAAGTTCTAGCGACTGCAGCAGTGTGCCTTTCCGATATTGCACTCCTTATTGTTATGTTTGCAGGAATATTGGTTTTAGATCCAGCGACAGCCGTATCGACACTACTACTCTTTCTTTTAATTGGTTATTTCTTGTATCGGTTCATGCATCTAAGAGCCGGGCGACTTGGCGTTGAAAACTCTAACTTAAACATTAAAAGCAACGAGAAGATAGTTGAAGTTTTTGCTTCTTACCGAGAGTCCGTTGTTCGCAATCGACGTGATTATTACGCTAGGGAGATTGGTTCTCTAAGATTTTCCCTAGCAAACACATCGGCCGAGATCGGATTCCTCCCCTATGTGAGTAAGTATGTCATTGAGGCCAGCGTAGTTGTAGGTGCTGTACTAATTGGGGCCGCACAGTTCATCTTTAATGATGCCTCTCACGCAGTAGCAACGTGGGCGATATTTCTGGCTGCGGGTACGCGTATTGCTCCGGCAGTATTGCGGTTACAGCAAGGGGTTGTCACTATAAAGACTGGCTTAGGCGTTGCTTCGCCAACCTTGGATTTGATTGAGGAACTAGGTAATTCTCCGATGACGGAGAATATGGATGACAGGTTAGATGTGATTCATGAAGGATTCATTCCTCAAGTCAATATTGAAAATGTTTCTCTTTGTTACCCGACAAAAACTAATTTAGCAATAATTGATTTTACACTTTTAATTCCTCCCGGCTCATCTGTAGCTCTTGTTGGGCCATCCGGTGCCGGTAAAACAACATTAATTGATATCCTATTAGGTGTCTTGAATCCTAATAAAGGCACAATCTTGATTTCAGGCTTACCACCATTGGTTGCTGTAGCAAAGTGGCCGGGCGCTGTTTCATATGTACCCCAAGATGTAGTTATTGCTTCAGGAACAATTCGTGAAAACATCGCCCTTGGATACCCAGCAGAAGAAGCTACAGACGAATTAATATATCGTGCATTAAGGATTGCAAATCTTGATGAATATGTTTTGGGCTTACCAGAAGGAATTGATACTGAGGTGGGTGAGCGAGGGGCACGGCTTAGTGGGGGCCAACGTCAAAGGCTCGGCATCGCACGCGCCATGTTCACGTGCCCCAATTTGCTAGTCCTTGACGAGGCAACAAGCTCCTTGGACAGTGAAACTGAATTTAGCATTTCACGGGCGATTCACGATCTAAAAGGTTTTACAACCGTCGTAATTATTGCTCACCGATTATCAACAGTCAGGAATGCTGACCAGGTCGTGTATCTCGATAAAGGAAAGACCGTGGCAATTGGAACTTTTGAAGAGGTGCGAAAGGCCGTACCTGATTTTGATCAGCAAGCAAGAATTATGGGACTTTAAGTTTTAGACTTCAAAATTTGAGAATACAACTCAAGGTAATTGCTCACGCCAACATCCATACTGAAGTATTTCTCTGCCAGGGCTCTACACCTTATGGGTGTATTGCCATCAGTAAGTAGGCTAACCAACTTTACTGCACCATCCCTTAAGTTAGTTGATGTTCCATCCAGAATCACCCCAGCATCAAATTCACTAATGAACTTATCCATATCACCTAAACCTTTATTTACAACTATAGGCCTTCCACATGCCAGAAATTCTGCAATTTTTGTTGGCATTGCAGCAGAAAGTGAGAGGCCGGCATCCAATTTGCAAATGGAGATTCCGAAACTATATTCAGGGATTAATTCTGCCATTCCGCTTTGCGAACTCATGAACACTTTGCTTTCACCTACGTCAATCTGGGATCTGTTGGATTCCACTGGTCTTGCCCAGTGAGTTTCCCCAGGAATGAGCTTCCGAAATTCTTTCATAAACCGTGCGCTTAAGTTCAAGTCGTAGTATTGGTTGTATGTGCCTGAAAAGAGTGCTCGAGTCTCAACAGGCATGTTGGGATTTAACTTAAATCGGTGTAGATCAACAGCAGTTGGAACAACGGCGCGTAATTGCGGCACTTTACCGTTCCTTTCTTCGAGAATAGGAACTATTGCATTGGTTAAAGTGGACATACCATCACTTTTGTTTGCAGCAAAACTCTCGAGTTTTCTATAGACCTTGTACATGGCTAGGTTTATAAAACTATTTTGAATTGTTACTTTTTGATCGGCCCATAGACTTCTAACATCCCACAAAACTGGGCCTTGATTTGAATAGATGCCTGAAACAGCAGGTATATCACTTCGTGCATGTATCAAGTTGGTTCTTGGTATCTGTAGTCTCAAGCTATTGAGTCTTCCAACTCCACCTATCAGACCAGAAACACCAAAATCACGAATATTCCAGTTGACACCGATAGATGCAAAGTAATCGACAAGTTCATTGCCCGGATTTTTCTTTTCATAACTGATCAAATTAATCTTCAAACCTGATTTACTAAGTCGAGAGATCAGAGGTGTAATCTGACTACTTCCTACGCCTTCCGAAACTGAATCAATAGTGACGTAAGTTAGATCAAAATTCTCGTACTTTTTCATGAATTAACCCGTAACAGATTCAAAAGCTGTATCCCACTTTTTAAGTATGACCGATTCATTGTGGTTTTCACGCAAATAATTTTGGCCCGCAAGGATTTCGTCAATGGCAAATTTTGGATCGTTCAAAAGCCTGCTGAAATTCTCAAACCACTCTGCACGGGTGTTCGAAACCGCAGCAACGCCTGCCTTCTTGGAAACGCGCATATATGCTGGGCTAGGTGAGGTTACGCAAGGAAGTCCCAAACGCCACATAATCAGTAGCCTGTTTTCAGGCTTTAAACGTTGCATCGGGATCGATAGATCGATGGGAATCATTGCTAAATCGCTCAACTTGGCTCGATACACTAAGTTCTCTAGAGTCCAAGGCACAATATTTACACATTTAATCACACTTTTCAAATCCTTTTCCAGCAGACCAAAAGTCTTTCTTTCGAAGTATCTATTAAGAAATTGAAAATATGCCTCGTCAGTTACAAAGTCTAAGCTCAATGGGTAAGTTTTTACTAATTCTTCAAGTGTTGATGAAACAATTTTAACTCCCCTAATTGTTGCAGGCTGACCTTCCCAGAGTATTCGATGTTTCTTTTGTGAAGAGATCTCGGATTTCTGCCTAGTAATAAATGGAATTTCTTCATGTGAATCTAAAATAACATGCGTATTCATGTTATAACCTTTGATTACCTCTTCTTGCTCAATGGATGAGCAAATGACAGCACTTGAATTTGCGCAGAAATCTTTAACATGATGGCTGAATGGTTTTATGCTTCCACTTATTTGACCAGAAACTTTTTTAGCAAAACCACGCGCCAAATCATCGAGACTACTGAGCGGAGAGAGGTAGGCGTCAACCAAGTCAAAGATTATTGGGACGTCCTTCTCTTTAAAATAGCTAGAATTAAAATCTGAGTTTACACTCGCAACGATTACGTCAACTTTTTGCTCTAGATTGGTAATGATGGAATGTCCCCTGGCATTAGCCCAAAAAAGAAGCCGTCGCCGATCACCAGGAGTCTTTAGACTGGGCGTGAGTGGCCAATAGCCAATCTTCAGTTTCCTCATTGACTCAATACCCATTCCAGCCCCCCAACTAATGAATCCTGTGGAGACCAACCTGTCGCAAAAAGAGTTGAATTTTTATCTGCCAGGAAAATTTCATTTAGCCCAAAAGCGTGTAAACCTTGTGAAGCCGTATGGGGTCTAGTATCGAGAAGTTTCTGGAGTGTCATAAAAATCTCAAGATTAGTGAAACCCAATGAAGTACCCACATCAATTTCCGTAGGAAGATCATTGTTGAGAATCCAAGATATTGCAGAGGCAATATCTCTCGAAGTAATCCAGTCATAAATAGATGATGT
>Ga0315899_10006876_pt1 | contig 12250 bp, 15 predicted proteins | sample LakEriMetagenome_2_FD_203518 | JGI IMG/M metagenome (GOLD analysis project Ga0315899, IMG submission 203518) | Freshwater fungal communities from buoy surface, Lake Erie, Ohio, United States - Buoy 4 MA112 | ecosystem: Environmental > Aquatic > Freshwater > Lake | place: USA: Lake Erie, Ohio... | reverse complement strand
GGCTGCTTCGGCCTGCTGGGCAGCCTGGGGGCGCTGCTGGGCGGGCGCGAGCTATGGCTGCGCCGGCGGATGCGCCTGGGCTGAGGCGAGGCGCGGTCGCGAATGGAGCGCGAGGCGGCTGCAGGCCGGACCGATCAGATCAGCTTGATGCCGCGCAGCACGAAAGAAATCGCCGCCGCGGCCACCAGACCACCGCCCACCAGAACGAGATAGATGACGGGGCCCATGGCGTTGTCTGCGGAACGTTGGCGTCATTACAGCAGATCGCCCATGGCACGCGCGCTCCGCCTAGGGTGGATGAAACCATCGGTTCGCCGTTGCCGGGCCCTTCGCCGCGGGTTCACCCCGGCAACCGGGCTCAGTAGCCGGTTCCGCCGCCGATCGGATCCACCCGAGGACCAGCGACGGCATGCGCACGCTCTTCATCTATCCGGAATTCCCGAAGACCTTCTGGAGCTACGAGAAGATCCTTGAGCTGGTGAACCGCAAGGTGCTGCTGCCGCCCCTCGGGCTGGTGACGGTGGCGGCCCTGCTGCCCCAGCACTGGGAGATGAAGCTGGTGGACCGCAATGTGCGGGAGGTCCGTGAAGACGAGTGGGCCTGGGCTGAGCTGGTTGTGATCTCAGGGATGATCGTGCAGAAGGCGGATATGGCCGCCCAGATCGCCCGGGCCAAGCAGCGCGGACTGCCCGTTGCGGTGGGTGGTCCGTTCGCCAGCTCCACCCCGGATGCTCCTGAAATTGCACTCGCTGATTTCAAGGTGCTCGATGAGGGGGAGATCACCCTGCCCCTGTTCATCGAGGCGATCGAGCGGGGCGACCGCAGTGGCCGCTTCAGCGCCAACGGCGATAAGCCGGATGTGACCGGCACGCCGGTGCCACGATTCGATCTGCTCGAGCTTGATGCCTACGACTCAATGAGCGTGCAGTTCTCGCGCGGCTGCCCGTTCCAGTGCGAGTTCTGCGACATCATCGTGCTCTACGGCCGCAAGCCGCGCACCAAGACACCGGAGCAGCTGATCGCCGAACTCCAACGCCTCTACGACCTGGGCTGGCGGCGAGCGATCTTCCTGGTGGACGACAACTTCATCGGCAACAAGCGCAACGCCAAGCTGTTGCTGCCGGCGATCAAGCAGTGGCAGATCGAACGGGGCTATCCGTTCAGCTTCACCACCGAGGCCTCGGTGGACCTGGCCGCCGACGACGAGATGATGCGGATGATGGCCGAGGCCCGCTTTGAAGCGGTGTTTCTGGGCATCGAAACCCCCGATGAGGCCAGCCTCTCGGTGGCGGGCAAGCATCAGAACACCCGCAGCTCGCTGGAAGACTCCGTGGATCGGATCACCAGCTACGGCATCCGCGTGATGGCAGGGTTCATCATCGGCTTCGATGGTGAGCAAGCCGGCGCCGGTGACCGGATCGTGCGCTTCGTGAGCCGCACCGGGATCCCCGCCGCGATGATGGGCATGCTGCAGGCCCTGCCCAACACCGGGCTCTGGCATCGACTGGAGCAAGAAGGTCGCCTGATCCAGGACAAGACCGATGCCAAGGGGGTCAACCAGACCAACCTGCTGAACTTCGTGCCCAGCCGGCCGATCCGCGACATCGCCAATGAATACGTGGATGCCTTCTGCCGCCTCTATGAGCCGAACGCTTACATCGACCGTGTCACTCACTACTACGGCAAGGTGGGCGTGCCGCGCTGGAAGGCATTCTTCAAACCCGAGAATGCCGACAAACCGGTGTTGCCCGCCCTCAATGATGTGAAAGCCCTGGCCACGGTGGTCTGGCGGCAGGGCTTCAAGCGCGACACCCGCTTCCGCTTCTGGCGTTCACTGCTGCGGATCGCCCGGCGCAACCCGGCCAACCTTGAGCAGTTCGTGGTCACGCTCGCGCACAACGAGCACTTCCAGGAGTACCGGGCAGTGGTGACCCGCGAGATCCAGGAGCAGCTGGCAGCCCTGCCACCGGAACCGCCCACACCCACGGCAGCCACGCGGGAACTGCAGCCGGCGTGAGCTGAAGGTCCGCTGCCCGGTCTCCCATTCAGTCCTGGATGTAGTCGCCTCCCTCAACGAGGGCTCGCTCGGCCTTCTGCAGCTCTCGGCCGAGGTAGAGGGCGTGATCCAGCCGACTGATCGGGTGCGGTCCTTCTCCTTCGGTGAGGGCAATCCCCAACTGCTTAGCGGTGCGGGCGCGGTAAATGGCCAGCGGTGCACGGGGCGCAGCGCCGCGGCAGCTGATCACTTCACCGGTATCAGGATCGGTGGCGAGGCCCCGCGCATCGATCCCATTACCGTAGTGCTCAGCGATCAGCTCGCCGGCATCGCGATCGATCTTGATCAGGAAATAGCCCGCCGGATCGAGGGCGATGAAGCGCTGGGAGAGCCGTTCATCGAGCTGACGGCACTGCTCGGCGGAGAAGCTGATCATGGCTTGAATCTACGCAGCCGGTGCCGCCAGCCCCGGCACAGCAGCCGTGAACGGCAATTCGGCATTGATCGCCTCGATCTCCTCCAGCTGCCCGGCATTGGCCTGCGGCAGCCAGCGCCGCACAATCGCATCGAAACGCGGCTGGTACCAGCGATGCAGCGAGGCATGCGGCTGGGCCAGGAAGCCGCGACGACGCTTGTGGCTACCGCCGGCACCCGGATCGAAATGCTGGATGCCGCGAGCAATCGCCCAGGCAATCGGCGCGTAATAGCAGACCTCAAAATGCAGGTTGTCGATCTCCTCATCGCTGCCCCAGTAGCGACCCCAGAGCATGGTGTCGTTGTGGACGCAGAGCGACATGGCCACAGGCGCCAGTGGGTCACCGCGGTGGGCACTGAACAGCACCAGGCTCTGCCGCAGGGCGGGATCATCCGCCAACTGCTCGAAGAAAGACTCGCTCAGATACTTGCTGCCCCAGGGGCCCCAGCGGCTGCAGTGCTGGGCATAGAAATCGTGCATCCGCCGCACCAGCAGCGGCGGCAGCTCCTCACCAGCCAACGGCGAGACGGTAAGCCCAGCCATCGCCACTGATCGCCGCTCACGCCTGATATTGCGTCGCTGGTTGGCATTGAAACCCTGAAGGTAATCATTGAAATCGCTGTAGCCGTGGTTGGTCCAGAGGCTCTGCTGATTGAGCCAGGTGGCGCAGCCAGCGGCTTCAGCCAGGGGTTGCCAGGCGGGATCAACGTAGAGAAAATTGCAGCTGAGGATTCCATGGTCGACACAGAAGTCGTCGATCAACCGGAGCAGCAACGCCGTGATGGCCGCCTCGTCTTCACCGGCAGCCACATGAAAGCGATAGCCCACAACCGGGCTGACCGGACTCATGCCCAGCAACTTCGGGTAATAGCGCAGCCCCAGCTGGCCGGCGAGCTGGGCGAACGACTGATCGAACACGAACTCGCCGTAACTGTGTCCCTTCAGATAAAGAGGAGCCACCGCCACCGGCTGCTCACCGCGCCAGAGGGCCAGATGCAATGGCTGCCAACCCTGACGCGGTGCAATGCTGCCGGAGCACTCCAGAGCCTGGAGCCAACGCCAGGAGTAGAAGGGGAGAGAGGATGTCTCCGTCAGAGCCTGCCAGTGCGCCTCAGCAATCTCCGCCAGCGAACGATGCCAGCGGGCTGTGAGCTCGGCCATGGGCGGGCGAATCTGCAGCCAACGGATCACACCAGGCTAGGCAGGCGATGGCACTGGCTGCCCCGCCGGGCCGTCCAGCTGACCCCGGCCCTGGCGGCTCTGCTTCTGGATGGCAGCGCACCGGCGCAGGCCGGCCTGCTGGGGCCGCTGCTACAGCTGTTGCGACCGCAACTGGAAACACGCCTGGCCAGCGCCTGCGTGCAATGGGCCAGCGACGGTGACGCGACCCTGGCCCAGCGCCTGCAGCGTCCCTGCACCGCCCTGGCTGGCCCCACCAGCCGCTGCCTGGTGGAGGAAAGCGAACGCAGCGGCCGCACCCTGGCGGTGATCAGCGAACTGGTGGCCGGCCGCTTCGGTGATGACAGTGAGCTGGTGGTGAAACGCTGCGCCAGCCGACTGCTGGGGCTCCCGGCCGACAGTCTGCGCGAGCTGCCCCTGCGTCAGCTGGCGGAGCGATTTCGAAGCCGGGCACCGCAGATGCTCGATCCCCAGCAGGTGAGCGACAGCCCCTGAGCACTCAACCGAGGCCGAGCGGCGGCGCGGCAGCAGCAACGGGATGGGCCGGCAAGCGTGCATAGCGCAGCAGCAATTCCTCCCCCTCCAGGGGACGCTGTTCCAGTAACCGCCAGCGGTTGGGCGGCAGCTCCACACCCACCGGCAGCCAGCTGTGGCGACCACCCAGCAGCCGTGGGCAGACGGTGAGCTGCAGCTCATCGACCAGATCGGCGGCCAGCAGCTGGGCCGCCAGGGCGGCGCCACCCAGCAGGAGCAGCCGCGGCCCCACGACGGCAGCCAGGCTGGCCAGAGCAGCGGACCAGTCCGCCAGTGGGAGCTGACGCGTGAACCCCACGACAGCGGGACCGGGCACAGGAGCCGGCGTCAACAGCCAACGCTCGAGCGGTTGATGGAAGAAGCGGAGCTGCGGGTCGAACCCCCCGCTGCGGCTCACGACAACCGCCGTCGGCTGCGGCGAGCGCCCATCGCGCCGGCGCTGTTCCAGCAGATCCACCGCGTGGATCAGACAGGTGCTGCCATGCAGGCGCAGGGTATTGCCGCCGATCAGGCAGGCATCCGCCCAGCTCAGGGCTTCCTCCAGCACGCGCCGGTCGCCGGGGCCACCGATCTGGGCGGCGCCCCCCTGCGGCGGAGCCAGGCGGCCGTCGAGGCTGACGGCCAGCACCAGGCGCAGCTGCAGCGATGCGGCCACGGCGCTCAGGCTGCCGCCAGCGCGTCCAGGGCCAGGGGCTTCATGCCAAGCTGCGGCACCTCGGCGAAGACCTCGGCGGCGTTGTTGGGGCTCTCCTGCAGGCGCACCTTGTGCAGGGCAGCGCCCAGAGCGGCGACCGGAGAGCTCAGCAGATCGGCGATGTGCAGGGCGATGTTCTCGGCCGTGGGCACGGTGGTGGCGAAATGAGCCACATCCTTGTTCAGGAAGGTGTGATCAAAGGGCTCGACCACCAGCTCATCCACCAGCTTCTGCAACGCCGCCAGGTCGCAGACCATACCGGTGCGGGGATCGATGGCACCACGCACCGTGACCTCGAGGAGATAGTTGTGGCCGTGGCCGTGGGGCCGGGCGCACTTGCCGTAGATGGCATCGTTCTCCTCGGGGCTGAGTTCCGGCCGCGCCAGGCGATGGGCGGCGGCGAAGTGGGTGCGGATGGTGAGAAAAGCTTCCATGGAATCGCCGAGCACGTCGGCCCAGAGGTGTTCGGTTTCGTGCAGACGCAGTCCCATCAGGGGCAGATGGGGGGCCAGGCGACGCCAGATCGCCAGGGCGAGGGCCTCGGTGGTGGGCAGCATCCCCTCGGGGGTGCTCAGATCAAACTCCGGCCAGGCCTGATTGAGGCTGCGGAAATCGAGCTGGGCGGTGACCTGCTCGCGGATGGCGTGCTTCACCTCCGAGAGGTTGAGCACCATGCCGTCGGCATCAAGGCCGCCGCCCATGGCCACGATCAGCTCATAGTTGTGGCCATGGCCGGGCTCGAGGCTGCAGGCGCCGAAACTGGCCAGATTCTGCTCCGGGCTCAGCTCGGGCAGCCAGTAACGATGGCTGGCGCTGAATGCTGCCCGTCGGGTGATGACACAGGGCCGGCCCTGGCCGTGACGGCGTTCAGCGGCGGCGGCAACCGGATGGACCGGGGGCGCCGCCATCACGGGCGGGGTCATGACAGCGCGTGTGGGGTGCCGCATCTTAAGAATGTTGCGCTCTGTGATGGGTGGCCGCGATGGCCGAGGCGATGGGGAGCAGCAGCACCGCGTTGAAGCAGCGCCTGGAGGGCCTGAACCTCTACCTGGTGGGAATGATGGGCAGCGGCAAGAGCAGCGCCGGCCGTCACCTGGCCGAGCAGCTCGGCTACCGCTTCCTCGACGCTGACACCAGCCTGGAGCAGGTGGCCGGCCGCTCGATCCCGGAGATCTTCGCCAGGGAGGGTGAGTCCGGCTTCCGGGAGCTGGAGGCGGCGGTGCTGAACCAGATCGCCGGCTGGCATTCCCTGGTGGTGGCCACCGGCGGCGGCGTGGTCACACGACCGCAGAACTGGGGCCAGATGCGCCAGGGGGTGGTGATCTGGCTGGACGCGCCCGAGGAGCTGCTGTTGCAGCGGCTGAGCGCCGATCCCACACCGCGGCCGCTGATGGCCAGTCCCGATCCGGCCACCCGGCTGCAGCAGCTGCTGGCAGAGCGCCGGCCGCTCTACGCCCAGGCCGATCTGCACATCGTTCAGGACGGCCGCGGCCCGGCACAGGTGGCCGAGCAGGTGCTGGAAGCGCTGCCATCGATCCTGAAGAAGCGCACACAAGCCCCACTGGGCAGCCTGCAGGTGATCAACGAGGCCGGTGAGCTGGGCACCTCGATCAACTGATCCGGCCGCACAGCAGCCGGAGACGAAGCGGCACTCAGGCCCGCGGCGGCTCCAGGCGAATGGCGAACCACTGCACGCTCAGGCCAGGCTCCAGCGCAAGCTCACAGGCCGTATCGAGCAGGCGAGCCGCCCGGGCGGCCGCGTCCGGTAGATCACCCAGATCAGCGGGCGGCGCGGCCAGCCGCTCCAGCTGGCCCTCGAGCCAGCGCTGGGTTTCGGCGGCACTGAGCAGCTGCTCCGGTCGGCCTGGTTCCAGCACCACGTAGTGGTCCCGCTCCCGGATCAGTGGGTCAGACATCGGATGTACAGACCGGCAGCCCCCACTCTCCCAGGTGCCGGCCCAGTGGCCATGCCAGGGTTGCGGTTGCAGGAGCAGCATGGAGATCACGCCGACCCACCCCCAGTCGCGCAGAGCCCAGCCCGATCAGCGTCTCCGACACCGCACCGGATTCCAGAGGGTGCCGGCGGTCCTGCTGCGGCAGCTGAGCCGGATCACGCTGACGCTGCTGCTCGGCCTGACCATGGCGACCCCGGCGGCAGCGGCGCCGGCCGCGGGGGCACTTCAGCAACGGCTGCAGGCCTGGCCCCAGTGGACGCTGCCCGCCCCCCTGGAGCGTCCCGGCCGGGATGATCTGATCTATCCCGACTGGTTCGCCGGCCGCTGGCAGGTGCACAGCCACGACGATCCGACGCCCGCCGGATCCGGCGCTGAACTCATCTACAGCGTGCGCTTCTTGCGGGATCCCCAGGGGCGCGTCGTGGGCGATCGGGCTTACAACGCCAGCGCCGTGGGCCGGGCTGCCCTGGGGGAGCGCCTGCTGCGCGTGCGCAACGATCCCCGCAACCCAAACCGCCAGATCGCGTTGCTGGCGGATGATCTGCAGCTGGAATCCACGGTGATCGGCCGACGCAGCGCGGTCCCGGACGCGGACACCTTGCTGGCAGCGGAGCTCAGCCTCCAGGTGCTGCACCGCAGCGGCGAGGGCGGCGGTGATCCACGCGTGAGCCGGGTGGAGACCCTGAGCCGCTACCGGCGCCAGGACGACGACCGGATTCTCGGCGAACAGTGGCAGGCCAGCTACGGCTCCCCATCTGAGGGTCTGGCCGCCTCAGCGCAGCGCAGCTGGCACGGAACGCTGGTGCTGGAACGGGAGCTGGAGCCCGCGGCGGACACCGGGGCCGCTCCGACGTCCTGAACCACTCGCGCCCTGTCCACGCTCTGATCGAGCCGGCACCACAGCAACCAGGCGCTCCGCCCCAGGTTCACGCACACCTGCCGGCTGACCCAGCCCAAGCCCAGGCGCTCAGATCCGCCCCACCTCGGCCGCGATGCGGTCGCGCCAGCGGAACAGCGGCTCCAGGGCCGGATCATCGGCCAGCCCTGGAACGCCCCGACCAGCCAAGGGTGCCCCGGCGGACGCCGGGAAAGAGAGCAACGACAGCTGCGCCGTCACCGCCAGATCCGCCAGCGACAGGTGCGATCCCACCAGATAGGGCTGCGCCTGCACCAGGCTGCTCAATTGGTCCAGCGAAGCCCGCAGCAGCTGCAGGGCGCCGTGATCCACCACCTGCACCACCTGCCCCAGGCCGCTCAGCAGCCCGGCGGGGATGGCCCCCACCAGGCTGCGCAGGCCATCGGGCATGGCCTCCGGCAGCAGCGCTGAACGCAAAACCGGATCGCCGGCGGCAGCCTGCACCAACGCCACACGGGCCGCGGTGGCCAGGGTGGTGTCCGCCCAGTCCTCCAGCAACAGCACCTGGGCGCGCTGGGCGGAATCAGCCGGCAACAGCGGTGGCTGCGGCGCCCGCGCCTCCAGATGCAGCGCGATGGCGCTGGAATCCGCGACCACCTCGGCGCCGTCCACCAGCACCGGCACCTGTCGCTGCCCCGACAGGCGATAGAGCTCCAGCTGGCCCAGGCCGGGCGTGACCTCGATGGCGCGGTACTCCAGTCCCTTTGCGGCCAGCACAAGGCGCACCTTCTCGCAGAAGGCGGAGTGGCGGAACTGGTGCAGCTCCAGCATCAGGGGCGGCTCTCTGGCGGCAGAGTAGCCAGCGCACAGCTGCCGGCGACCGGGCCCCCATGCGGGACTTCTTTCTCAACGTGACGCGCTATCCGCGCTACCTGATCGCCTTCGGTCTGGGGGTGGCCAACTCCGTGCTGGAACCACTGGCGGCGCGCCGCAGCAACCCGGTCACCGCCGTGGCACTGATCGGTGCCCTGGTGAGCGGGCTGCTGAGCCTGGCTCTGATCCTGCGTGCCATGGTGAGCCCAGAGGTGGTGGCATAGGCATGGCTCAGAGCAGGCGCGTTGAGCGGGTGGCGGCTTTGATCCGCCGTGAGGTGAGCGAGCTGCTGGTCAACGGCATCAAGGATGAGCGCGTCAGCCTGGGGATGGTGAGCGTCACCAACGTGGAGGTGGCGGGCGATCTGCAGCACTGCAAGATTTTCGTGAGCATCTACGGCAGCCCGGAGGTGCAGCAGCAGGCGCTGGCCGGACTGCGCTCGGCCGCCAGCTACGTGAAGGGCGAACTGGGCCGGCGTCTGAACATGCGCCGCACACCCGAGGTGATCTTCCACCTCGATCGGGGCATTGAAAAGGGCACCTCCGTGCTGGGCCTGCTCAACCAACTGGAGCAGCGGCGCCAGGAGCGGGGCGAGATCCCGGAAGGCACCGGTCTCGACGACGGCGACAGCAGCACCGCCGCCGCCCAGGTCATAGGCGATGACAGCTGAGCTGCGGCGCCAGCTGGCCAGTCTGCTGGTGGTGCGCGGCAGCGGCCACAGCAGCGACGGCCAGCGCCGCTACCCGCGCTGGGAGCTGCCGAACGCCGAGCTGCAGCGGCTGCTGAGCGAGGGTGTGGGCGGGGTGATCCTGCTGGGGGGCAGCGCCGCCGAGCTGCGGCTGCGCACGGAACAGCTGCGCCACTGGGCCGGCGGGCCGCTGCTGCTCTGCGCCGATGTGGAGGAAGGCGTGGGTCAGCGCTTCGAGGGGGCCAGCTGGCTGGTGCCACCGCTGGCCCTCGGCCGCCTGTATGCGCAGCAACCAGACCGCGCCCTGGCCCTGGCCGAGCGCTATGGCCACTGCAGCGGCCGCCAGGCGCGACTGCTGGGGTTGAACTGGGTGCTGGGGCCCGTATGCGATGTCAACAACAACCCCGCCAACCCGGTGATCAACGTGCGCGCCTGGGCTGAAACGCCCAAGGCGGCCGGCGCTCTTGCGGCAGCCTTCGTGCGGGGCTGCCAGGCGGAGGGGGTGCTGGCCTGCGCCAAGCACTTCCCCGGTCACGGCGACACCAGCTGCGACTCGCACCTGGAGCTGCCGCTGCTGCCCCACAACCGCCAACGGCTGGAGGCCGTGGAACTGCAGCCCTTCCGGGCCGCGATCGCCGCCGACGTGGCGGCGGTGATGACCGCTCACCTGCAGCTGCCCGCCCTGGATGCCGAGCGGCCGGCGACGCTGTCGGCGGCGGTGCTGACGCAGCTGCTGCGCGGCGATCTGGGCTTCGGGGGTCTGGTGGTGACGGACGCCCTGGTGATGGACGCGATCAGCGCCCACCACGACGCGGCGACGGCAGCGGTGCTGGCCTTCGAGGCCGGCGCCGATCTGATCCTGATGCCAGCCGATGCCGACGCCGCCATCGATGGCCTGCTGCAGGCGGTGCAGAGCGGCCGCATCACGCCACAGCGACTGGCCGCCAGCCTGGAGCGGCGGCAAGCGGCGCTGGCCGCCGCTCAGCCACCAAGCACCGCCGACCGCGCCTTGGAGGATCTGCAGCAACTGCTGCAACCTGACGACCAGCGACTCAGCCATGAGCTGCTGGAGCTCAGCCTGATCCGCCATCGCCCCGGCGCGACACTGGCCGGTGCAACCAATACCGGCGGCCAGGGGCTGACAGCGGGGCCCGGTCTGAATCTGATCCGGCTCGACAGCCAACTGAACGCCCCGCAGCTGCCCGCCATGGCACCGGCACTGCTGCGGCCGGGCGCCCTTGGCTACAGCCCCATCGTGCTGGACGCCCGCAGCCCCAGCCCCTGGAGCGGCGATCCGGCGGCACCGCTGGCGCTGGAGCGGCTGGGGCCGGGGCCGGTGCTGCTGCAGCTGTTCGTGCGCGGCAATCCCTTCCGCGGCAGCGCCGGCGGCGAGGAGCCCTGGCCAGCGGTGGTCCAGCAGTTGCTGGCGGCCGAACGGCTGGCGGGACTGGCGGTCTACGGCAGCCCCTACCTCTGGGAACAGCTCCAACCCATGCTGCCGCCGGAGCTGCCGGCCGCCTACAGCCCCGGTCAGATGCCGGAGGCGCAGGCGGTGCTGCTGCAGCAGCTGGGGCTGGCCGCCGCGCCGCTGGAAGGCGGCTTCAGTAGCGGCTTCGGTGGCGGCTTCACCGATTAGCGCCCCCTAGCCTCAGGCCAGCTTCAACCCAACGCCGCGACCATGCTCAGCCTCTCGATGATCGTGCGCGATGAGGCGGAGCGAATCGAAGCCTGCCTGCGCTCGGTGCAGGGCTTCGTGGATGAGATGGTGGTGGTGGACACCGGCTCCAGCGACGACACGGTGGCGATCGCCACGGCCCTGGGGGCCACCGTGCATCGCATCGACTGGCCCGGTGATTTCGCCCCGGCCCGCAACCAGGCGCTGCAATGGCTGACGGGTGACTGGGTGCTGGTGCTCGATGCCGATGAACAGCTGCGGCCTGAGGCACGCGAGCCACTGCGGCAGCTGATGACGCAACCGGATCTCCTGCTGATCAACCTGCTGCGCCAGGAGCGGGGGGCAGTGCAGTCGCCTTACTCGAACGTCAGCCGCCTGTTCCGCCGCCACCCAGCGATCCGCTGGAGTCGGGCCTACCACTCCCTGGTGGATGACAGCGTGGCGGAGCTGCAGCAGCGCCAGCCGCACTGGCGCATCGCCGACTGCGGCGAACCGGCCCTGGTCCATGACGGCTACCGGCCGGAGCTGCTGGTCGATGGCGGCAAGGCGCGGCGGCTGCGGCAGGCGATGGAATCGGAACTGAAGCAGCGTCCAAACGACGCCTACGCCTGCGCGAAGCTCGGCGCCCTTGAGGTGGCCGAAGGGCAGCAGGAGCGCGGCCTGGCGCTGCTGCGCCGCGGCCTGCAGCACTGCCCGGCTGCGGCTCATCCCGAGCGCTACGAGCTGCTGCTGCACCTGGCCCTGGCGGAGGCGGAGCGCGATCCCAGCATGGCCATCGGTCTCTACCGCCAGGCCCTGGTGAGCCCGCTTGCACCCCGCCTGACGCTGGCGGCCCGTCTGAATCTGGCGGCGCTGCTGCTGCGGCTGGGCCAGCTGGAATCCGCAGAGCAACTCTGCCTGCAGGCCACCAGCGTGGCACCCGAAATCAGCCTGGGTTGGTACAACCTCGGCCTGATCCGCCGCCGCCGCGGCGACATCGGCGGCGCCTTGACGGCCTACCGCCAGGCCGCGCAGCTCAACCCCGAGCACGCCGAAACCCAGCAGAACCTGGCGGTGGCGCTGCTGATGGGCGGCGACATCAACGGCGCCCGCGAAGGCTTCCGGCGAGCCATCGCGCTGCTGAAACAGCAGGGGCGCCCGCAGGAGGCGCAGCAGCTGCAGGGGCAGGCCGGTGCAATGGTCAAGCTGGAGGTGTGACCATGACCCACAAGACCAAGCCCCTGCTCGGCCACAGGATCGCCGTCACACGGGCTGAGAGCCAGTTGGGGGAGGCGCGGCGACTGTTCGAGCGCGCTGGTGCCGTCGTGCTGGATCTGCCGGCCCTG
>Ga0315899_10006875_pt1 | contig 12250 bp, 6 predicted proteins | sample LakEriMetagenome_2_FD_203518 | JGI IMG/M metagenome (GOLD analysis project Ga0315899, IMG submission 203518) | Freshwater fungal communities from buoy surface, Lake Erie, Ohio, United States - Buoy 4 MA112 | ecosystem: Environmental > Aquatic > Freshwater > Lake | place: USA: Lake Erie, Ohio... | reverse complement strand
CCGTCTACCGATAAGGAGTATCGATTCACAGTCGACGAGGACTGGGACTTCGAATTAGCCGATGATTCATTGGCCAACGAGTACTTCGCCAACAAATATTTCACAGTATGGATCGATCGCGAGCAGGGGCGCGGCGAACTTTGTATCCGAGCCAACCCATCTCTCTCGGTCGAGGGGAAAGCGAAATTCGAATTTGTTACGAAACGGAAATCGAAACTGGAGTATCCGGGAGGATTGCAACCGTTAGTAATCCAGATCCCTCGTCTTTATACGGAGACGGGCGGGCAGGTACAAAGTCATGGAGCACTCTGGTTTCCGAAAGATAGGGGGTGGAAGGCGAGAACCGGAGGTCTGTTCCGGTATGGCATTTCGCCTTATCCGGTTGTTAAGAATGATGCCTGGGTGTGGAAACCATGGGATATCTTCCGTGATTTAGGGGAGGAGTCGGATAGAGTACTAGAGAGCGATCGTGTAGGACGCGAGCCTTTAAAGATGACCTCTAAGTCAATGTTTGTCGAAAATGAACTCGATGTCGGCTGGGAAAAGTTATCAGAAATAGAGGGCGAGGAAAGTGTGGCGGGCCTCGTTTTGGAAAACGTCGCTAAGCTTGAAAAAATACGGGCGGTCTCCTTCTATGTGGGGATATTTATGGGGGCGATCCTCGTGCGATGGTCTAGGCTCGTGTTCTGTCTCGGGATAGCCATTCTTTTTGCGGCTATGGTTTTTCTGCTGTCTTCACAACCCGTATACCTTTTAGCTATGGCGAATGGCTTCGTTTGGGGGGCATTGCTAGGGGCAATTCTTTGGCAGATTCGAATAGCGCTAAAGCGAGATGTCCAGAATCCCTTGCGACAATCGGTGCAGTCAACCATTTGGGATCTTGCAAAGGGGGGACGCAGCGAAAGCCTCAACAAGTTAGGGATAGTTTTAGTTAGCGTGGCCGTGGGCGCTGGATTTTCGAAGAACGTCGATGCTCAAGAATCTGTTACCGGTGGGGCAGGTGCGGTACCAAGTATTTTTGTTCCCTTCGATCCAGCGGGAGAGGAAAAGATTGATCAAGTACTCGTTCCAGAAGGACTTCTCAAGCGGTTTCGAGGTAATCCGGGTACACCCTACACGCTAAAGTCGGCCAAACATCAACTAAAACTCAGTTCCCGTGGGATGACGGTCGAAGGGGTCGATCAACTTGTTTCTTCCTATGAAATTTATGTAAATGATACAAGTGCGGCCATCGAGATTCCCTTTAAGCCGAGTTTACAGAATTTTAGTCGCCTGCTTGTAGATGGAAGGGAGGTGACCGTAATCCCTGCTCTCGCATCACAGAGAGAGTATCTGACTTGGACTCCTGATCGCGAGGGTTTAAGGACTGTAACTGTGTATCAAGTGCCCCGTTGGGTAAGCCGTCCTACGGCAACGGTGGGTACGGTTTCACTCGATTCTAGAGAGATTGATTTGTTGGTATTCCCATCGTCTAACGCAGTTTTAGAAGTGGATTCCGACCCCAATGTTTCATTCGATGTGGATTCGCAAGGGGCTGTACTCGACAAGGATTCGGGACGATACGTAGTTCATCTCGGAGCGTTACCGTCGATTCGAGGAAAGGTTAGTTACGAGCCGAGTACCAACGCCGCCATAACTACGAGATCACAATCGGATTTGACGTTTGACATCGAGCTGTTGTTACAAAGCAAGACCGTTCTCGCTAGAACCGTACTCCGAGCGGGCGCGGGCAGTTCTCTTGATAAGCGGCTGACGTTAGAAGCCGACAAGATGTGGGAACCTGTGGGAGCAAGCTGGGGAAACTATAGGCTAGTCGAAACCCGCAACGGGCGTTTCCAGTTTATGCGACGATATGTATTCGAGCAGGTTTCCACGGGTGTAGACCGCGCGGAGACAGAATCCGTTATTTACTGGGTTTTGGCTGATAAAAAGGCGGTCGAAGCCAATCTTCTTTTCGCAGAATGCGTTGAGCCCGTCCTTAGACCGCGGACCCTGCGATTTGCTCGCGTGACGCGTTCGGAGTGGAACGTTGAACAGATAACGAATTGGATTCCAGCGATAAATGAATCCGAGTTATTGAATTGGCCTGAGCTCAAACTGATCAAAGCTGACCAACGGGCGACCTCGCTAAGAGTGCCACAAACTGGAGCGGGCGCTCTGAGGCGTACTAGTCCCAATAAGAATCTTCAAGCGAGAATCGCATCGAGATGGGTCATTGAATCTGATAAGCAATTGTTAGCAAGTCGTATCGAATTCTTTGGGACTTCGAATACGGATCTATTGGAACTAGAGTTACCAAGCGGTTTTTCTGTTGATGAAGTCACGAACCGAAATGACAAAGTGAAGGTTCACGAGCGAGAGGAAGATGGTATTCGATACGCGCAGTTAGTTGCGGAACGCACCAACTGGGAAAACTATGACTTTGCCATCCGATTGGTGAAGCGTGATCTGCCAATTGGGACCAACATGCCAATACCTCGATTGGGGGTTTTGGGGTCTCAGATAATGGACCAAACGGTTGAAATTGCCGCGTCCAAAGTTTGGAGGGTTGATCTGGTTTCCTCGTCGGCGACTGAAAAATCAATGCTCGGGCAGGGAGAAGAGACTGGATTGGTTGCTTTGATGCCCGGAGATCAAATTCGTTTGCATCCCCGAAGCCCAATTACCAAAGGGAATCTAACACTAAGTCAAATGAGCTCGCCGATAGATGGGAGAGTTGAAGTTGTTGTTGCGGGACGATTTGATGCTCAATTGGATAGCATGGCGGTTGCGATTTTGGAAATTCCTAAGCTCCTTACCAATCGATGGCGATGCAGTGTGCCAGTAATGCCAACGCTATGCCCAGTAAGTGAAAAGGCGTGGTTGAAAATCCCGTTAGATAGTCGTTCGGATTCTGCGGATACCTCGCAATTTGAATTGAGTTTTTCGATGACGCCTGAAGAGATTAGTCAGTTTCAAGTTGCTTCAGATTGGTTGCGTTTAGTGAATCCGACAGAGGTAGAGATTACGAGCGACCTTTCGGACATGCTCGTTCAGCTCGGCCGAGAGATGCAAAGCAAAGAATCCAATATTCCATCGGATGGCGAGCATTTTTTTACTTTGGAAAGCCGACCCCTGCAGGGTGACCGAGTAGTCCACGTCATGCGGTATTGGTTCGATACGGTCGACAAATCTCTCCAGGTAAAGCTAGAGCCAGAAAGTGTTATCCAAGGGGTACGCTGGAATGGAATACCTATTGCATGGACTCAAGATTCAGAAATTCTTACGATCGAACTGCCTGTTTATCCTATTGGTCAATGGAATGAAGTAGAAATCGTTTCGAATTCGCCTAGCAAATCGATTGACGAGTCAAATCGTCTACCATTAGAAGTGGTCAGAAAAGCTGGTCAAATTAAGGAAATCGGTGCATCGATGAGTTCGGAGTTCGATTCAGCAACTCGTTTTGAGGGCTTTTCAAAAGCTACCAGATCCATACTGACGCAGGTGCAGGAACGAATGGATGGCGGTGTTAATATCGGATCGGCTGCTGCTGTTCGCTCGGAATTTTGGATCAAAAGATTGTCCGAAATGGCCATGCAATTTGATGTGGAATTGAGTGGTTTAGACTTGGAGAATTTGGTCGGTTTGCAGGCTGAGATAAGAGAGGTGGCGAAACGGCTTCCGCAAAGTGTTGAGCTCGGGGTATCACGGGAAGTTAAGTCGTTACGAAAATCGAACGAGACGCATTTGGATAGTTGGCGATCGATATTCGGTCCTTTATTCGTGGTAATGATGGTCACAGGTTTGCTGCTGTTCATGAATGGAAAACGATTGCCGTCGTTGACTTTGGTGTTTTGTGGGGGAGCGATTTGGCTTCTGACGGGATTGTGGCCTGTGCTAGTGTTAATTCTCGCAGTCGTTATTGTGGTGGCATTGGACACGATTTGTATTATCAGATTGAATCGAAGATTAGTCCGCTGATAAAAATGGCAAGGGGTGGTAAGCGAGGGAGCGGTCGGAATGGAGCGGGAATTTGTGGAAATCAACATCGACGGAATGATTGGTCCCTCTCATCATTTTGGGGGATTAGGTGTTGAAAATAAAGCCAGTGAGTTAAATCGGGCTCAGGCATCCAATCCGCGGAACGCTGCATTGCAGGGGCTCGCAAAAATGGAGTTACTGCACAGTTACGGTATCCCGCAGTTCTATCTTCCGCCTCCCTCTAGGCCGGCTTGGGGGTGGTTGGAATCGCTTGGGTTTAGTGGCACGAAGGCAAGTGTTCTACGAGACTGTTACCGAGAGAATCTGACACTTTTGTCGGCAGCTTACAGTTCTGCTTTTATGTGGACTGCCAATGCGGCTAGCGTATCTTGTAGTAGTGATACACGTTCCGGTCGAGTTAAAATCAAGTTGGCAAATTTGAATTCGAATTTGCATCGATCTATTGAAGAGTCAGATCGATTGCCTCACTTCAAAGAGATGTTTAAAGCCGTTACTGGTGTGGATGTTTTACGAGGCCTTTGTTCGTCGCGTCCTCTCAGTGACGAAGGGGCGGCAAATTTGATGCGGTTTTGTAGCCAGGTGGGGAGTCGGGGAGTGTACGTGTTCGTTTATGGAAGCGAACGGGGGGGTAATAGCGATGGCGTGCGTAATTATCTTCAGGGTGAGGTCACACGACGGCGGCAACCCAGGCAGACTCTTATGGCGTCAGCGCTTTTGGCCCGATCTCTCGATTTGGATCCAGAGGACTGTTTTTTGGTGCAGCAAACCGGCGCAGCAATAGACGCGGGTGTTTTTCACAATGATGTGATCGCCACGAGTCACGAAAGCTTAATCCTTTTTCATGAGATGGCGTTTCACAATTCTGAGGCGTCTCTCGCGGCGATTAAAAGTCGTTTCTTTGAAAAGACGGGGCAGGAGCTGGAGTCTCACATGGTTGCTTCGTCTGATTTATCCTTGGATGAAGCCGTGGATACGTATCTTTTTAATTCTCAGATTTGTACGGATAGCCAAGGGGGGTGGAGAATGTTTGTTCCTGAAAATTGCAGACACTCTGAAGCGGTTCAAGCGATTCTTGGTCGTCTTAGATCGCAATTTCCCAGGCTTTGTTCTATCGACTATTGCTCATTAGCTGAGAGCTTGCGAAACGGGGGCGGGCCAGCGTGTTTGCGGCTCAGGGTAAGTCTGACTCCATCGCAAATTCATCAGATTCCGGGGGGCATGCGAATCAATAACTCGACGCTGTCAAAACTGCGAAAACTGGTGGAAGCGGAGTATCCTGAAAAAGTCGAACCGTCGGACTTCGTAAATCCGGATTTCGCAGAGCAATGCGAACGAATATCCCTACAAATTGCCCGTCTCTGGCATGCAAATTCAAATGTTAGCCGATGACACTTTTCACGTGTTGCGATATGCTCATGGTTCCCGAGACGTCGGCCGTAGCCAGTGATTTCCTCGTGAGCATACATTTCGCGGCTAACACTCAATTTACTCCCTGAAACGTAATTCCGTGTCCCTATGATTGATATTGTCGTTCCTTCGGTTGGTGAGAGCATTTCCGAGGTCCAGGTCAGCAAATGGCTTAAGAAAGAGGGCGATTGGGTCGCTAGCGGGACTGACATTGCGGAGCTGGAGACCGAAAAAGCGTCGGTTCAGGTTTCTGCTCCTGAGGATGGCATATTGGTGAAAATCACCAAGCAAAGTGAAGAATTTGCGATGGTCGGTGAGGTTATTGCAACGTTTCAGCCAGCCGCAAAACCAGCGGGAGGAGCGACGGCCTCAGCCGCGGCAACTCCAGCAGCGGCGGCGGCTTCCGTTGCCGCTCCAGTCGCCAGCCCAACTAGCTCAGAGCCGTCACGAGTGATGCCAGCGGCCCAGCGGGTCCTTTCCGAAAACCAATTGGAAGCGTCTCAGGTTCCGGCGTCCGGTCCTGGAGGGCGTTTACTAAAAGAGGACGTTACAAAATTCGTTTCTCAAGCCGCGAATGCAATTGGTTCGGCCGCCACGGCGGTTGGAGCCGCAGCCATGGAAGCGGCTAAGGCTATAGTTCCAGAAGTTGTGGCGGCCGCAAAACCGAGTGTACCGGCCACAAGCACTGCTGCTCTAGGCACTGGTACGGGGCTGGTTCAGCAGGGGACTCCGAACCGGAGTGAAGAAATAAAGCCAATGAGCATGATACGTCGAACGATTGCATCTCGGCTTGTACAAGCTCAGCATTCTGCTGCGCTGCTAACCACTTTTAATGAAGTGGATATGCAGCCAGTCATGACCTTGCGAAATAAGTATCGCGACGCGTTCCAAGAGCGTCACGGGGTCAAACTCGGGTTTATGTCTTTCTACGCCAAAGCGGCTTGTGAAGCATTGCGTCGGTTTCCGTCCGTCAACGCTGAAATTCGTGGAAACAACATCGTTTATCGGAATTATTTCGACATTGGAATCGCCATTGGAGGTGGTAAGGGGCTGGTTGTTCCGGTGCTCAGGAATGTCGAGAGAATGAGTTTTGCAGAAATCGAGAGAACGATTGGTGACTTCGCTGCGAAAGCGACTGCCAACAAACTGATGCCCGAGGATCTCGAGGGAGGAACCTTTACCATCAGCAATGGAGGTATCTACGGGTCATTGCTTTCAACGCCCATCGTTAATCCTCCGCAAAGTGGAATCTTGGGTCTACACTCGATTCAAGAAAGGCCGATTGCCTTAAACGGACAAGTCGTGATTCGCCCAATGATGTATTTGGCGTTAACCTATGATCATCGAATCATCGATGGCAGAGAAGCGGTTACGTTCTTAAAGACAATCAAAGAGGTCATCGAGGATCCATCTCGATTGTTCTTGGAGGTTTAGTCGCGGCGAGTACGAATCAATGTCGCGTTGGATACCGTCCGTTTCAACCAGCGCGTGTCATTGGACACAAGATGTTCCGAGCAGCAAAGATGTAGAAAGGGTTGGGCACTAACATGATGCAACTAGGGTTCGTTAGCGCCATTCTTCCCGACCTCTCTTTGGAGGAGGTTTTGCAAACTGCTTCGGACGTTGGCTACCAATACGTCGAGGTAATGTGTTGGCCGCCAAGTAAAGCGGAGAGGCGTTATGCTGGGGTGACTCATGTTGATGTGCTTGCCTTAACCAGGGAGTCTGCTGCCGGAATAACAGCGATCCAAAGGTCTCTTGGCGTTTCTATTAGTGCTTTAGGCTATTACCCCAATTGTTTGGCGCACGATGAGTCGGAGGCGGAGCGATGTGTCGAGCATCTGAAGCAAGTCATAGCGGCGGCTCCCAAGTTGGGTATCACGACCGTCAATACCTTCATTGGTCGCGATCATACGAAGAGTGTGGATGAGAACTGGCCTCGGCTGATAAAGACATGGAAGCCGATCGTAGATTTGGCGGAATCAAACGGTGTTCGCATTGGCATTGAAAATTGTCCAATGCTCTTTACTAAAGATGAATGGCCCGGCGGCAAAAACATCGCAACGTCTCCCGCAATTTGGAGACGATTATTCAGTGACCTAGGAAGCCCGAATCTAGGTTTAAACTACGATCCTTCCCACATGGTGTTTCAGTGCATGGATTACCTGAAACCGATGCGCGACTTTATTGACCGCATTTTTCATGTCCACGCTAAAGACGTACGCGTGGATCAGCATAAGCTCGATGAAGTTGGTGTGTTTGCGTATCCGAATTTGTATCACACCCCGAAACTCCCTGGACTCGGCGATATCGACTGGGGAAAATTCTTCTCCGTGTTGGGCGATGCCGGATATAAAGGTCCTGTATGTGTTGAAGTAGAAGATCGGACCTACGAAGGCTCATTAGAGAACCGTAAGGAATCTCTCGCTCAAAGCTATCGATACTTGTCTCAATTTGTTGCTCGCTAGGTAGAAAAACGTGCCTCATTCTCAGATTGGCCCCATTGCAGTTCACTTCCCCGAAAAAGTAGAGACAAACGAAGAGCTCCAAGCGCTCAATCCCGATTGGGATTTGAGCCTGCTGGCGAGCAAGACGGGGATCTACTCTAGAACCTTGGCGGCTCCGGATGAGACCGCCTCAGATCTAGCAGTCAAAGCCAGTGAAAAACTGTTTGCGGAAAACAATATTGACCCATCTTCCATCGATTATTTGCTCTACTGCACGCAAACACCCGATTACGTGCTACCGACCACGGCATGTTTGATCCAGGATCGTTTGGGGCTGCGTACGAATTGCGGCGCCATTGACTACAACTTGGGTTGTTCCGGTTTCGTGTATGGTATGTCTTTGGCCGAAGGTCTGATTGCAAGCGGGCAATGTCGCCGGATACTGTTGCTCACGGCAGAAACCTATTCCAAATACATTCTGCTCGATGATCGTTCCGTACGTCCCATTTTTAGCGATGCGGGAGCGGCGACGCTGATTGAATCTGTGCCTGACCGATCTCTGTTCGGTTTCGAATTCGGAACCGATGGCAGCGGTGCTGATACGCTGTTTGTTGAGGATGGCGGAGCGAGAAAGGCCTCCTGCGGAATTCGTCCTAGAAATCGGAAACGTTGGAAAAGCCGACTCTACATGGATGGTCCTAGCTTAATGAGTTTCACTGTGGGGGCTATCCCTCAAATGATTCGAGATATGATTGGAAAAGAGGGGATGACCGAGAGTGATATCAATTACTTTCTCATGCATCAAGCGACTCAGAAAATGCTCGAGCAATTGCAAATTGCACTAAAATCGAATGATGAGCAGTTGCCCATTCGGCTGGCAAACAGAGGAAATACGGTTTCGTGCACATTACCGATTTTGATTAACGACTTGCGACAAGAGGGTAAACTGGTACCCGGTGATACGTGCACTCTGGTTGGATTCGGTGTTGGTTGGTCATGGGCCGGATGCATGTGGAAGTGTTGATCAACAAATTCATCATGTCACCTAAATCTTATCCTCCTAACCTTTTAATTGAGTAGCGATTGATGGCCCACAATGCTCCCTACATCCAGGTTGCTGATCTAACGGTTGCTTATCAGCGCAAGCCTGTGTTGTGGGAGATAAGTCTAGAAATTCCAAAAGGTGCTTTGGTAGGTTTGGTCGGGCCCAATGGAGCGGGGAAAAGCACGCTGCTAAAGGCAATGCTGAACATGGTAAGCCAGGTGAGTGGCGAGATCATGCTGGAGGGGGCGTCAATCTTTGACCAGCGGGAGAAGATCGCATATGTTCCGCAGCGCGAGTCAGTTGACTGGGACTTTCCCGCGTCGGTACTGGATGTAGTGACCATGGGGTTGTATAGAAAGATCGGCTGGTTCATGCCTGTTCGGAAACAACATAAGCAATTAGCGTTGCAGGCATTGGAACAGGTTGGAATTGCGGACCTCGCGAACAGACAGATCAGTCAATTGTCAGGTGGACAACAACAGCGAACTTTTCTTGCTCGTGCCCTAGTGCAAAACGCTGATCTGTATCTCATGGATGAGCCCTTTGCGGCTGTCGATGCGGCCACGGAGCAGTCCATTGTGTCGGTGTTGAGGTCAATGCAGAGCCATGGCAAAACCATGCTGGTCGTGCATCATGATTTGCATACGGTACCAGAGTACTTTGACTACTTGATTTTGCTAAACGTACACGCTGTCGCGTTTGGACCCATGCAATCTACATTTACACCAGACAACCTCCGAAAAACGTACGGAGGTCGGTTGACATTGCTCGACGAAGTCACCGAAGCGATTCGCCGGCGACATACCTAGGGGCGATACTCTAGCTCCAATTGTAGAGCGTTAGAGCTTTTTGGGACCGAACGATCACCCGATTATTCAGAACTGCTAGATGCGCCCAAGCCTCCTCGTCGGTCAATTTTCGCTCCGAGACCAAATCAAATTTCTCGGGATTGTGGGCAATTAGTCTGAGATCGCCTGTTTGATCTAGTGCCAGTATGCTTTTACCGTTTGACACCATGCTCCAATATTCTCCATATGGCTTTGTAACCCAAGCCTCTTTGCCATTACTGAGATCGAGACATGCAAATCGTTTGTTCCGCAGATGCATATAGAGGTATTGGCCGATCACGATAGGAGAGCTCATGTAGCCTTCGAGCTTGTTCTCCCAGACTTGTTTAGGTTTTTTAAGATCGCTGACGTCGAGCAACACCGACTTGCCACCATAGCTGCTGGTAAAAAGCTGGTTGTTCCAAATCGTAGGTGTGAGAATATTCATGCCACGAAAAGCTTCGATTGGCGTCGACCAAAGTACAGCTCCCGTTTCTCGATCAAGACCTGCTAGGGTGGTTCGTGACTGAACAATGAGTTGCCTAACCCCATTGATCTCTCCAATGATAGGGCTTGAGAACGCACCGCTCGTCATAATGTCACCGGAGTCCTGCATCGACGACCAGACGATTTCTGATGTCTCACAATTCACTTTATGAACTCCTTTACCCGCCTGAATGTAGAGGAATCCACCCTCGATCACAGGGGAGCAAACCATTCCGAAATCCGGAACTTTTCCAAATTTGGCGGCGAAGTCTAGACGCCAAATTTCTTGCCCGGTCTTAACATCAAACGCGCACAATACGTCTCGGATTCCGCCAATGTAGAGTCTGGTTCCATCTGTAACCGGGGTTGCGCGAATCCAGTTGCCATTTCTGGCTGCGAAGAAGGGAACGTTGTGAGCTCCCTTCCATGTTTGCGTCCAGACATTCTCGCCTGTTGCAAGGTTTAAGGCCATTGCGGACTCTTTTCCGGCTTTGCTTTCGGTGGTAAACACCAAATCGCTTGTGCAAATAGGCCCTGAATAACTGTCTCCCATGGGTTGTGTCCATGCAACAGTCAGGTGCGACTCGTCCAACGATGAGGGCCAGGCCGCTCCATCTATCAATCCTGTTCGCTCTGGGCCGCGCCATCCCTGCCAGCTGGCCTTATCTTCGCCAGCGTTATGTGCATTGGTGGTTCCCGATGTCAACCAAGGTGCGGCGACAAGTGCTGCTCCCGAAGCAGACAGACCTCTGAGTAGTGATCGACGAAGCATTTAAACCCTATCCTTAACGAAAGCCACGATATACCAGGGCACTCTAGGGGGCACAGGCCAAGAATCAAGTCGCCAAAACCGCATTCTGGAGTAGTTGATCACTAAAATTTCAGAATTTTCGGACTGGGCACGATCGATGTCGTCCGTACGCGTTTTTTCGGTCCTGGAGCAAAGGCAAGGAATCCACGTGGAAAAGCTAGCACAGATGTCGGGGATTTACCCACAGACCTAATTCGTTTCAGAAAATGGTGTTTTTTTGTCGATGCTCCAAACGGTAAACCCATCCATGAACCCGAAGCAGCGAAAAATGAAGAGTCTATTTAACAGTGACAACGGTCCGAGTCCCGTCGAATACTCGGTGCTAGTAACCATTTTAGTCGTCGTATGCCTAGCTGGAATCAGTTACGTGCAGAAGTCCACGCCCCCTTATCTTACGCAGATTCCAGTTACGACTGTCCGTTAGAAATAATGCAAAATTCCATCTGAAAGGATGGTGTTGCTCCTAGCGATTGCATCCCCCGCCGACCAGTAAACTTTTCTAGAAAATTGGGGAACAACTGGGCAGCGAATTCGAAACAGCAGGCAGAATATTTTCTCGGGAAGATATTTGATCCATGGAATGGAACGCACGGTGCCTGCCACTTTTCAACGAAACCAAATCCCAACACGGTCGCTCGCATTGTTCCTGCTAGGGATCATGTGGACTGTGCTGGCGTCGAACTCTTCAGCCAACACCCTCCGTTATTTGGTCAGGGAAGAAGAGGCATTATTAGCTCGCCTGGTACTCATCGATCGAGCGACAGTCTCAATCGTAATAGCTACGTACCAGATTCGCGACGATAGCAGCGGCGGGCAAATCCTGGCAGCTCTGGCTGACGCTGCCGGCCGTGGTGTCGACGTACGTCTTTTGGTGGACGCACACCCTAACAGTATTAATCTTCCCAAGCCGCTTATGCGGTATTTGGTTGAGCGCGGTGTTGCCGTAAAGGAGCGACCGTTCGATGTGCGCTCAAAGCTTGAGCTTGGGCGGCCTCGATTACACGATAAGCTCTTTATCGTAGACTCGAAGCATTTGATTATCGGAGGACGCAATCTAGAGCAGGATTACTTTGGATTGGGAAATCGCAAGTACATTGATTTTGACGTCGCCGTCGAAGGGGATGTCGTACTAGAGATTGAGGGATACTTTCATACACGTTGGAACGAACCCGAGTCAGCCACACCCCGATTAGTAGGCCGGGAAGAGCCCAAATGCTCAAAAAGCAAGTTCATTCTCACTGGAATA
>Ga0315899_10006874_pt1 | contig 12252 bp, 15 predicted proteins | sample LakEriMetagenome_2_FD_203518 | JGI IMG/M metagenome (GOLD analysis project Ga0315899, IMG submission 203518) | Freshwater fungal communities from buoy surface, Lake Erie, Ohio, United States - Buoy 4 MA112 | ecosystem: Environmental > Aquatic > Freshwater > Lake | place: USA: Lake Erie, Ohio... | reverse complement strand
TCCGGACAGGGAGGAGCAGGGGAAACCTCGCAATGACGCCCGACGTGGCCGTTGTCATCCCCTTGAATAACCCTGTGGGTCCTGCAGATGACACAGTTACCGTGGAATGACCCCTCCTAAGTCCTAAGTCCTAAGTAAGGTCACAGAGCCGAGCTCCATACCGTACAGAACTCCGAGTCATCCCGCGTGCGCCAAAAGGGCGGCGTACCCGGACCCCCCACCCGTAATCCCCCTTCCAGAATCCATCGTCGCCCAAGCGGTCTACCAACTGCACTACAAGAGCACTGAGTATTGTTCCTGGGTCAGCTCCGGCCCGAAATGTTTCCAGGTATTGGGGCTCTCCCCGAGCCTGCTACCGAATCCCATGTTGTGAATAGGGGGACCCCAGTAGCCCCTTGTCGGCTAAAGGCCCAGAGAAAAAGAGCCACCCGCGTGGGAAGCCCCTGCAGTCCAGGTTTCCCAAATATCATGAGCTGTTTGAGGATTCCAGTCAGGGTATAGTACTCGCCGCCATATGGGCTGGGCCACCATCGCCCAGAGGCGGTGTCAACCGCAAGAGGCGTTGTGCTTACCGACCTTCAGTCATCTATTGATTGTCAATAAACTTCTCTCTCTCTCTCTCTCTCCCTCCCTCTCTCTCTCTCCAGCGCCCAGCGCCTGACTCCAGCGCCTGACCAGCCGCCTTCCCTGAGATACCTACACGCTCGTCTTTCCTCTCCGCTAAGCTCGCTAGAAAAAAAAAAACAGAAAACCGGCATATCCAACACATGTGGACAGGACGTTGCTTGATAAGCAACTGGGGCGGGAATGAGAGAAAGAAGGGCCATGACAGGGTGCTCGTGGACATTGGGGAAGAGAGAGAGAGAGAGAACAAATAATAGCAATAATTTCTCTCTCTCTCTCTGTTACCCGGCAGGGCGTTTATTGAGGCAAACAGACTTTGGGTGCAGCGCATTCATCAGAATGAGGAGGTAGCATTAGGAGTAGAGAAAAATGTAGGAAAATCGCAATTAAATTCGCTGGTCTGCGACATGCCGTTGGACACAAAGTTTGTGTCAATTTTCTTGTTTTCGATTATTTTAAGGTACGGTACTCAATCTCTGTAGGAAAATGACTTGAAATCCCGGTCGATTTTGCACTGAAAAAAAACCAATCAGTACTGCTTCGAGGGCGCAGCGCGCCGAAAATGCTCACGCGGCAATGAACCAAAGTGTCCAAGTTTTGTGGATATGGAGGAGGGGCGGTGAGGGGCGGTGGCTGAGGGTCTGAGCTACAACGACATTACACTCGCACACTGCCATCCTCCTCCATTTCCACCAAATTCGGACACTTGTGCGAATCATCAGGCTATTCCAAAATTTAGGCGCGCCGCGCCTTTCCTTCAGGACGACATTTTGGACTCCCACAAATCTGTACCATCCGGGAATTCGGCGTGGTCAAGGAAACGCGTCTTAGGCGTGCAGGGAGATCGACCACCCGCTCCAAGGGATTCTGCATGCGCTGTGCCTTTGGCAGTGTTTCGTTCATTATTTACACAAGTGCAGCTGTACCGTCATATAGTGAGAAGATCGTTGCACAAGAGGGCGTGTGATGTGTGTGTGTGTGTGTTTGGAGGTGGATGTAAGTTGCGCGTGGTCGTGTCGTCAATGTTTTCACGTACACTCGCCCTTTGCATGATGTTACCAATTGATCCCGAGCACCCCAGCATTGATGACCTTGGACTTAAATCCTGTGGGAATGCCGGTTCCTGGTGCGCTTGCCCCCGTCGCATGCGCTATTGTCGGTGTTGCAACGCTCACCGCGCTTACGGCCCTTGCAGCCATGCTGGCCCCTCCTTGAATAAACTGCGAGAAGTAAGCGGTCAGCCTCGGGACCACCGCAGAGTTGGCGGGAGAATCGAGGACAGGAGGTGCATCGAGCACACGCACACACAGGGGCGGGAGGAGGAGGAGGAGGAGGATGAGGAGGAGGAGGAGATGTGTCGGATATCCGAGCTACAGGGATGAAAAGGTTTATGGTTTAGTTATGGTTTAGGGTTTAGGTGTGTGTTATCCGAGCTAGGTATTCAAGGTTTATGGTTTAGTTATGGTTTAGGGTTTACAGGGAGAACTGCGCTCGCCGCAATTTTCGCCGTCTTGCTATGCGTGTACGGATCCTCGCAGGAGTAGTTCCACAGGTCGTCGGGATTTGTGATTCGCCCAAACGCGGGAGCCGAGCCCTCCCTGTTGCGGGGTCAAAGGAGCACAGCACAGGCAACCTGTCACTTCGCGGCACCGCGCCACTTCGCGGCGCGTCGCGCGACGCGCCGCGGGCTGCCTTGCCTCGCGGCTTCGTAGTATCTTGTGCTTACCGTACAGTACAACATACCTGCACACGAGATGGCCCGCCTGCCCCCACTGCTCCTGAGTTTGGGAAAACAGCAGGAGGGCGAACACCATCGTGGCCTGCCCCTTCGCCGACCAAATCCCTCTGTTTCTTCTTCGTTGGAGTTCGATGAGCTGTTCTCGATGATAGAGATGACAATGGCGAGCCAAGGGCAGTCAGTAGAGAACACAATGGCGAGCCAGGTCGGCTTGCTGCAAATAGATACTGTGCACACTTGTGTGCACGCCTGACCATACGATTTTTACTGCAGGTTCCGGCGTGGAAACAGTGTGCACGCCGTTGAGCCATCTGGACTAAGATGGCGGCGCTCGGCGCCCCGGGCGGCTTGGGGGCGCAGGGCCTGCACTACCTGCCCGCAAATTCGCACACCTCGGCACCCCTCCACGTGCACACCCAGGTGGTGGTTTCGGTGGAGAGTGAGCGGCATGGCATCATGGCGGAGGGAGCATGCGATTTCTAAGCAAGGCTTTGCTCGCTTGCACCGCTCCCGCCGCCCCCTCGGACCCCTTGTACATGCAGGCGCCGACAAGGCCGGGCTGGTGCCCGCTGCTCGAGACGAAGCCCGACTTTGAGCGCATAATGGACATAACCACAATGCGTTCCAGTGACGACGTGCGCAACATGATACCGGCGCCGCACCCTCGTGCATGGAGTGAGTACGATGCATCTTGTGGCATAAACATGGAGTGAGAACGAGGCATTTTGAGAGATTCATCCTTGCATCTCGAAAGATGCATCCCTGTGTCTTTGTCCGCGCATTTGCACGCCGATGCACGCCGAGGCTGGCGGGAGCGGCTGCACAGGGGCGAGAGGGGCGGGAGATGATGCCCCATGCACCCTCTCCTGTCCTCGTCATTGGATCTGCTAGGACAGGACGCTGTACGTGCATTTTGTCCCCTCTCACGCCAGCTCCCGCTCTGCAGAGGTGCCTAAGCTCGGAGACATCCGGGAAAGTACGTGGGACGTGTATCACGGCAAATTTCCGCAGGCCACAAGCCGCAGGTTCCGCAGGCCCACCTCTGCGCCGGGGAAGGTGTGCTTTCGTCAACTTTCAGTGTCAGTTACAATTTTCACGCACCGCGTGAAGCTTGTCACGTCACAGTTCTTTGTGTGTTAAAACTGCAGGATGGCCTGTCAGCAGGGTCGGCCAATGTCACAAATAGGCGGCAGGACATTCCGTGGTCGGTTGGCGCTGCGCCCATTGATTTGTAGAACATCCAAATGCGCAGGATACGGCAAACCCCAGAGACACAAGCTCTTTGATGGCGTGGGGGTCTTCTGATTTATTTCTTGCACAAGACATGAGTGTGCTGGAGGAGAAGAGCACTACTACAGACGCTGCTTCGCGGAAGATGTGGAGACCTACGTCGGCCCGTCCGGTAAGGATCGCATAATGTATCAACGTCTAGAGAGATGAAGAGCTCTTGCGACAAAGTGCGTTGACTTTGCAGCGTCGATTTATGGCTCCTCTTGTTTCGAAATGACAGGCATCCGCACGGACGACTAGCAGCCACGCTTCGTCGTCAGCGCTCTCTGCGGGTAATAGCTCTCGCCTGCGCGCTTAACCTACTCCTGACTGCACATTACCATGCCGTCTACTACAGAGAGTGTTCGTTTCGTTTGTGTTGTCTGTTTGCACTCACTTCTAAATCATCAGTCACGAGCACACATGCAGTGCACTTACTCACTCCTAAGTCAAGAGAAACGTGCACGCACTTATACACTTTGTTGTGCATCAGCGCCCACCCCACGACCGCCAAATGAGCCCACTTGCCACTCATCTCACGGAAAGGGCCGACCACTGAGCGCACGACTTGCGCATGATGACCAAGGCTCCGCGGCAGCCTCCACCCAGCCAATCTATGGCCGCCAAGCCCGACCCCCAAGCGCCCCTGCTCGCTCACAAAAAAATCCAACCCGCCGACTGATGAGTGCAAGGGCAGGAGGAGCTGAAGGATCGCGCTGTGATATCTCGGGTGCAGACAAACATAGGGGCATAGCTTCACCGCTGTCCTCCTGGGGAGATTCTTCCAGAGATTCTCCTGTGAAAAGTGTGGTCGGCGCCCCGGCAAATTCTGCGCGGAGGGAACGAAGTTTCAATTCGACAGGTGCAAGGATGGATGCAAAGGTATTGATGTTAGTGCATGAGCTCATGAATGCTCAGTTTCATCGTTTGATTGCCCTCTATCCTATCCGAAATAATTTGTTGTCAGGGAACGCACGATTTTGGACAATTGAAAGATGCGAGCAACAAAATGATTAATTGCAAGCTATGCGCGCGCGCGCAACACACGCACGCACACAGAAATCATGCCAAGGAGCGATATCGATTGGTCCTGTCCTTCCACGGACGTGGACACCGCCGGGCACGCCGCGCGACAGGGATGGTGAACTCGACATAGAAACTTTCAAAAGAGGTGAGACGGACATAGTGGGTGGGTGGGTGGGTGGGCGAGGAGAGCGAGTGAGCGATCTCGAGAGAGAGAAATGGGTAAAGTTGGACGTTAATATTTGTATGGGAGAAATCAAAGTGAAACAAGAAATGTGGGACACTGTTCAGCTCCGCATGGGCAATGTTACAAAATGTTTGATTATTCCTTCGAAGCAACTGACCTCTGTTTTTCTGTGACGCAGCCGAGGCAATAACACATGTGCATCTGCCTCGCAAGCATGTCCCTCAATACCAGCGCACATCAGCACAGATAGACACTGATCAGATCGACAAACCGCTGCAGCGCACAAGAAGTGATGGTTGCAAGTATGGTACACAGAATCCCACGAAGAAAAGCGCCAAGTACGGGAGCAAACACACGAGTCTGTTTGATAAGGATGAGAAATTGGTGGGAATGCATGTCAAAAAGAATGATCTTAAGAAGGGGGAGACGAAGGTGGTTTACTCACAACTGTACCTGCATGAAAAGAAATTGGACCCGGAAGATGTGGAAAATAAAGGCACTGGCACTGTGATAGACTGGGATCCAGACGGAATGATGACAGACGTGCGCTGGGAGAATGGCGAGACCGAGTACTGTTGCACAGGCTTCAATCGCCTTTATTATCTGGCTCTCAAAATAGTGGTTGACGAGGATGGTGGGAAAACATGTCAAGGCTGGGAGGACCCTGGCAAAAAGCTCATGTCGAAAATGGTATCGTATCCTGACTGGGATATAGAGGACAAAGACGAAGTGTTGGAGGGCGTCTCGCGGATGCGGGTGCGTGGGCAGTTCAGGGTGTACACGGACGTCTGGGATGTGCTGCACCATCAGCATCAGCTTCGGAAGCTTATCAAGGACGCAAAAAAGCAGGGAAAAGACACCCACACTCTCGATTACGCGATGCAAGTCTCGCACAAAACCATGGCGAACCTCGAGCTAGACCAGGCTCTTATGAGTAGTTGGATAGTGAGTAAGATCAACGATGTCGAAATCCGAATCCCGCCCTCAGATTTGGCACCACCCGGGCCTGGACTGGTCATCTGCAACTCTCACAAGCGTCCCTCGTTGCTGGATGACATCGAGAAGCAAGTACGCCGCGATACGGAGAAGGCTCGCCGGCAGGCCAAACTGGAAGCAGAGGCCGAAAGGGAGCGTATTCGCCTCGAACGCAAGGCTTTTAGGTGTGCAAAACGTGATCCCAACAGCGATAAAGCCAAGCAGTTGCGAGAGCTGGCAGCCAAAAACAAGCAGAAGCAGTCGCGCCTTCAGTTGGAGCCCCTGGAAGCTGCGCTATCGGCAAACGTGCAGGAGTTGGATGAACTCCTTTCTGACACTTTTTCGCTCTTCGATGCGGACAACTCCAATTCGCTGGACCTTGTGGAGTTTGAGCAGGCAATACAAGGGATGGGAATCAAAGGACAGAGCGATAACCTGCAAGCTCTCGTGAAAGCGATGGATTCTGATGGCAATGGCACCTTGGACGTGAGCGAATTCAAACTGCTGGCCAAGCAGATGGTGGAAATAGCCAGAGAAGCCAAGACAGACGTTGATAAGAAGAAAGAACTCCAGATGCTTAATCTCCGCAGAAAGGTAAGCAGTGCAGATGTTTGATTCCTAGTGGTCGCGTGTGAATGACAGTAATATGTGAGGGCATACGCGTTGCAGTCCCAGATGTGCAATTGCTGCATGAGACTATCATGTGACATCTCACACTTTTGAATGCAAACACAGGCTGCTGGCCAGCCACCGCTTGCACGCCTGCCTGGATCAAAATCTAGACTAGCGGGAGGGTCGGAGGGAAATGCAAGAGCGCATGGTGCACAGGATCAGACAGCTGGAGGAGATGGAAAAATGTGTGCAGAAAGATCGGAAGTAGGGGAAGCTGAAGCAGAAAAAGAGAAAGCTTCTGCCCAGGATATTATCAGAAATCTAGTGAAGGAGAAATACATGAGCGACGACGATGAGGAAAGGCGGAAGAAGGAAACACCGAAACACGGGTTGTTAAAGAGGCATCAGTCAATATCCTTCAATAGAAGGATATATGATTTCGATTCAGTGCTCTTAAATTCCCGCCAAGCTACATTGAAGGACTTAGAGACAAACTCAAATGATGTAGTTCAACAAGATTGGACAGCTCCGCTGCTTGCTGAGGGGGCCTTGCAACAGTCAGCGTCTCCTAGAATGTCGAGGCGTGGCAGCCTAGACGCGACAGCTGCGGAGCAGAACTGTGGTAAGTGAGGAAATGCTTAAAAATGGTAACTTTTATAAACTCTCTCTCTTTCTCTCTCTCTCTCTCTCTCTCTCTCCCCCCCCCACCCCCCCCCCCCCCCCCACCCCCCCCCCCCCCCCCCCCCCCCCCCCACCCGCCCCCCCCCCCACCCCCCCACCCACCCTCCCCCCCACACCCACCCCCACCACCCCAACATCCCACACCCACCCCCCCCCCCCCCCCCCCTCTTCCTCCCTCTACTACAGAATGTCGTGGACTTACCAGTCTCTCCCTGGTGACAATTTCACTCGAAACAACCCGGGTTCTGGGGGGGGCGAGGGCAACCGTGACATTTCGGACGAGCTCGTCTCATTCTGTCCCACTCACGGAGGGCTGAAGGAGTAATTGTCAGAAAATCCGAAGTTGGGGGGTGAAGCAGCATCCCCTTTTGGGCAGAGCCTGTTAAGGATGTTCACACACACCCTACACCCCTTTATACTATATCACACACCCCCTACACCCTATATCATACACCGTCTACACCCTTTTATACTATTTCTCCCCAAAAGTAGGATTTAGACCGTAGCGTAGGTCGGTAGTAGAATGTGTTCCAACAATGGTAGAGTGTGTTCCAAAAAAATTCAGCTCTGCCTCCCTCTCTCACTCTCTCTTAGCAAAAGACGCTGGTTGAGCGATTCACCCCCAACTTTCAGGTTGACCTGGCTTTTCTTTTGAGCCAGTTTTTGAAAAAGCCACAAGTTGCGACCCGCGAAACGGACTGGCCGCAAAAAAAGAGACCTGAGAGAGAGAGAGAGAGAGAGAGAGAGAGAGAGCTTTATTAAGAACGGTTTCGCCGTTAGCCCTGGCGAATCGAGAGTGCCTTCTGTGTGAGCCCAGACTCCGAGTCCGACCTACAGGCTAGTAGAAGCTCTGAGATAGATGACTCGTGAATCTGTTTTCGGCTATATGGCCTCTACGGCATCTACAGATATTCGGTACTACGGCATCTACGGATATTCGGTACAAGTACAAAGTCAGAGATAGAGCTAGATGACTAGTAGAAAGTCAGAGATAGAGGAAGGATGGAGAGAGTTGATCACGCAAGACCAGATCAATTATTCTCCAAGAGAAGGGCGCAAGAGTGACTCCTGCCCCCCGCTCGCGGAGTAGATCACGTCGGTACGCACGACATACTTGGCCCCTGCTACTACTGGCGATCCCTGTGTGTATGCGTGCGCGTGTGTGGTTATTTGGGTGGTTGGGTTTGTGTGCGTGCGAGCGCGGCAGTGCTTCAAGTGGCTTGGCCCGACGTCACTAGCCCAGTCTTCAGCCCATCCTATCACCACATGAGCGCTGTGCGGTGTGTGTGTGTGTGTGTGCGCGCGCTAGCGCTGGACTGGGTAGAAAGACGAGGAGGAGGAGGAGGAGGAGGAGGAGGATTTATTCGTATTCAATGATACTATAGAGGGAGAAGTAGATTTTAAGGCCAGACGCACAGGCGTGCTTGAGAGCGGGGAAGCAGGGCGGGGGCAAGAGGGATGGAGAAACGGACCTCATGCAACAAAGCGCCCATGGTATCGCCGTGCGGAAAGACGAGCGCGGCACACGCCCGCGGACGCACTCCTGTACGCGCCCGTTTAGTAGGTCTCTTTTGACAGTATAGTAGGTCTCTTTTGACATAGGACTCTCTATTAAGCACTCCTGTACGCGCCCGTTTACCAGTCAGCTTACCTCCCCATTCCCCTTCTCTCTCTCTCTCTCTCTCTCTCTCTTCCCCCCCCCCCCTCCCCCCTCTCCTCCCCCTCTCTCTCTCCCCCTCCCTCCATCTAGCGCTCCCCCCCCCACCACCGCTTCCCCACCCCCCTCTTTCCTTCATTCAAGTAAGTTCGCGAGCTCTTACAACAGCGGTTCTGCGCCGCTGCCCGCTAGCCTTTGCCGTGCCCAGGCACCGCATGCTCCGAGACCAAGCTGCGCGCCACTGCCTCGCGTGTCTTCCTCTCCTCCTCGACCTTGCCTTACCCTCACACAGGGCGCACGGGTGGGGCGAGAGAGAGACAGAGATAGAAAGAGAGAGGCAGAGAGAGGAGAAGAGGAGACCGCGGGCGTCGAGGACACCAGGCTCGAGAGCGCTGGGGGTGAAGAAGGTCGTGCACCCCCCTTGGAAGTCGTCGTTGAGGTAGATGAGGAAGGTGAGGCGGGACGCGCGTCCATCCTCGAACGCGTCGTACACGTACTTACCGTCGCCATCAACGCCACTCGAGGGCCAAGCACCATCCACGTGGGGCCTGTAGACGGCACCAGGCACGTACCGGTAGCACCGCCACCGCCGATTGAGTCCCAAAGGCCGATGCCCGCCGGGCAGGATGGGCATCAAGGGGCTCACCCGCCGCCAAACTTGCTCTATAAACTCGACGTCGGTGCACCACACAAAGGCATGCGCGAGAATGCTCTTCTTCTCTGCCGCGCTCGTTCCGCCCGCGGGCGCATCGGGATCATACCCAACGGCCTCTCCGGCCTCGATCATGGTCTTACACTCTTCGTGCGTAAACAAGTCGGCTATCAGGAAGGCGCCGTGCACGAACGGCACCGGGATGCAGCGGGGAGGCGCGTGCGCTGGATCCAGCCGAATCGCCCCCGGCACAGACGTGTGGATGGTGAGGGGATGGAGGTTTGGCGGTTTCCTCTGCGCTCCCTCCTCGAACAAGCACGCAGAGAAGAGGGAGCGGGTGCGGGCCTTACTTTCTGCGCTCCTCGACTGCGCATGGCGCATCGTTGCCCCAAACTCGTATGGCCCTGGTGCCTCCGCCGCAGGTCCGGCCCCTTCCCACGGAGGGTACCAACGAACACGGCCGCCGCTCTTGAGCTCACTCGCCGCACACGAGCCGTCAGGAAGCAGCAGTGCCTGCCGCGCCGCTTCGCTCTGCATTGCGCCCACTTGCAGAGGGTCTGCTGTGCGCAGCACCGAGTCCAGCACGAGCATTGCCTCGGAGTCGTAGTCCCCCGCCGCGTCGCATTCGCGAACCCATCTTTGGACCGAGCCTAGCTTTGGCATCTGAGGGACTCGAGTGCTTAGTGTGAGTAGAGTGAGTAGCTAGGGGGAGGGAACAGAACGAGGCACTAGGCGTCGGTACCTGCTTGCGCTGCCGCATTTTCTGAAGGGCACCCAGCGCGTCTGACCAACGACTGTCTCGCAGCGCATCAGACACCACCTGCACGAGCGCGACCTCGCGCATGCCAAACCCGAGCACCATGGAGGCTCCCTCACTCTGTCTAAGCGTATGCAGCGCCGCGCGCAGGGCCTTGAATTCCTTCCCCCGGAAGGCCTCGGGCTCGGCCGCCAGCGCAACGAGCACCTTGGTTGCTGTGGCTGCTTCTGCCACAGACACGCCGCACACGGTGGCTGTGTCGTCGTCACCGCCGCCTCCGCTGTCACCATGCGTGTGCGCCCTGCCGTGAGGGTTTTGCTGCTCCTGCGAAGCAAGCAAGTGTATAATATAGACAGAGTTATATACAGATGAGCACGTCGCCAGAACCCAGCCGTTGCAACGCTCATGCTGGAGCTGGCGGCACGCACCGCCAGGAGCTTTCTCCGCTTGCGCTCCTTCCCGGCTTTGCCCATTTTCGCTACGCCTCACGGCGTACAGTAACGAATCTGACAGACGATGAATCTCCTTTTGCTAGCGATGTTGGCGTTGGTCGCGCATGGTCTGCCCGAGGCGCCAAGGGAGTTGGACCGGGCGCTTACCGCTGCGGTGCGCTCAGGAAACAGCAGCGGGGTCCTGTCGCTCCTCTACCACGGCGCGCAGCCAGACGGTTTCATTGGAGAGGCGGATGAGGGCGCGTCGGTGTGTGTGCAATAAAATGCAGCAAAAACTTGTCACTATCCATCTAGATGTATATATAGATAGATATAGATATTTACACAACACACACACACACACACACACACACACACACACACACACACACACACACACACACACACACACACACGCACATTTGACTTTCCTCGGTGAGACGATGGCAGGCGTTAATAACTGCAAGCAGGCACGCGCGGGGGGACATCGTTCGCATGCTCCTTGACCCGCAATCAGCATGCGGTCAAGTCTGCGCCGGCTTTGTCAAAGGTAGAAGAACTTTTCCAAATACATCATCTCCTCTCTCCTATCTACTCTCTATCTATGTGAGTGTGTGTGAGTGTGTGTGAGTGAGTGTGTGTGTGTGTGTTTGTGTGTGTAATCAAGGGCCTCTACAGGCTGATATGCGTGCAGTCAGCAACGTAACAAATTTTGTTTTTTGATTATGTTTTGCAGGTGCAGACCCCAACCGACAAGACGAAGACGGTTGGACTGCGCTCATGTGATTTTTTTTTAATTATTATTTTGAGGGTCTATATCTAACAAGCCAATCCTCGTTTATTGCTATAATTACCATTACTACTACTTCTCCATTACTACTACTCTACTATTTGTCTTTTTTTTTGTTGTTCTTCATATTATCATATCACTACTACTGCTACTATTATACTCACTTTTGAGACTTTCTGCGCAGGTGGGCGGCGCGTGGAAACGGTTTGACCAAAAAAAAGAAAAAAATCTTTAAATGTTTTTCTGCTGCCTGCCTGCCTCCAGAGTGGGGATTTCATAATACTACTACTGCTACCTAGGCACAGGAGGAGGAGGAGGAGGAGGAGGAGGAGGAGAAGGAGGAGGAGGAGAAGGAGGAGGAGGAAACCAGCACCGGTGCTGGGGAGCTCGCTGGATCCTTCAATCGGCCAATGGAAACGATGCCGAGGAGGAGGAAACAATGCTGAGGCACTGGGTGCCCGCGTCACGCTCACAATCATTGCATATGTGCACACCAGGATACCATTTTTTTTCATTCTTTTTCACACACACGGAAACAATTACACACACACAGGGGGGCCCGAGATTGCGCAAATGCTCCTGGAAAAGGGAGCTAAGCCCAACATCCTAGACCTCAACGGTGTTGAGCCTAGTATGTGTCAAAAGAGTTCTAGTATGTGTCAAAAAAGAGTTGCCGACGGACTAACAGGGTTGGAGGGATGTGGGTGGGAGGGAGATACAGGACTGACAGCGATGGATGGCGTCTTCGGGGATGAATCTGCTGCGGTTAGTCTCTCTATCTCTCTCTGATAACTCTCTCTCTCTCTCTCTCTCTCTCTCTCTCTCTCTCTCTCTCTCTCTCTCTCTCTCGCTCTCT
>Ga0315899_10006869_pt1 | contig 12259 bp, 5 predicted proteins | sample LakEriMetagenome_2_FD_203518 | JGI IMG/M metagenome (GOLD analysis project Ga0315899, IMG submission 203518) | Freshwater fungal communities from buoy surface, Lake Erie, Ohio, United States - Buoy 4 MA112 | ecosystem: Environmental > Aquatic > Freshwater > Lake | place: USA: Lake Erie, Ohio... | reverse complement strand
GTATTTTCCTGTTTGAAAACCAATGAGTGCAGAGAATGAATCTCTGTTTGGGTGCTGATACTGATTCGATTTAATCGGAAGTCCGCGATACCAAATTCCCAATACAACTGGATTTAACTCTGTGTAAAGTCCAATATCGAGTTGATCGAATTTTCCTTGCGCTTGGTAATTAAAAGCAAGCACCATGTCCTTTCCAACTTTCGAATAGTAATTCGATTTTATTTTTTTTCTCAATCCTCCGTGAACAGAAAGTCGTGCAGGAATAATTTCGGTAGTTGAATTGTAGATGGCTTCATTCGGTTTGTTCATGTGATATACCGAAGCTCCGATCCATGCTTTAGCGGAATAAAGTAAAGCACCCGCAGAAGCATCGAAGTATTTCGCTGGACCATAAGATATTGCTTCATACGTAGGATCTCCATCGCGGATCATTTGATCATAAAAAACTAAATTATTAAAATCAAGAGTTTTGTTCACGAAGCCAAATTGCAGTGCAGGTCTAAAAAACAATCCACGCTTCACTTTAACTTCATAAGCATATTGCACTTGAAAAGATGATGTCTTTAAATTTCCTGTTCCCAATTTATCGCTCCCGACAATAATTCCAAATCCACTGTTTATGGAAGAAGCGTAATGGTCATAGGCAAATCGATAAGATTTGAAACCGCCTGGAATTAACGACCATTGGTTGCGATACAATGAACTTAATCTGCTTTGCGCTGAAGCTCCGGCAAAGGCTGGATTCAACAATGTCGGCGCAGAATAAAACTGTGTGTACTGTTGATCTTGAGCAACGGCGTTCAATGACACGATAACACTCAGTGCCATGAAAAATAGTCGAAATGCATTCATTGTTTTCATCGTGCTAATAGTGTTACGTCGCCTGTGATAATTTTACTCGTTCCATTCGAAAACGTTGCCGATGCTTTCCACGCATAAACATCTTCCTTACTCAATTCCCCTCGATAGTAACCGTCCCAACCGCGGTGAATATCGTTCGTTTCAAAAATTTGCTCTCCCCATTTGTTGAAGATCTGAAGCTCATACAAAACCACTCCCTTGTGCAGTGGGCAAAAAATATCGTTCGTATAACCATAAGGATCATAGATACCACCGCTTGGTCCAGTTGTATTCGGGGTAAATGCATTCGGAAACTCAAGATAACCGTCACCATATGCATAAACAACATCTGTAAGCACCAATGTGTCGGGGCAATTGAATTCATTGTTTGCAATTAACTGAATGCTAAAGACACCCTCCATATCATAAAAGTGCTTCGGGCTCACTTCATTGCTAATGAAACCATCGCCGAACGACCATTCAAAAATTGTTGCATTGTCGCTCGCGTTCTGACAAAAAATGGGTTGATTTGGAATAACTACCTGATTGGGAGTTACCGTGAATGAAGCAACTGCATTAGCATGTACAATGAATAAATTAGTTAACTCCAATGTATCGTTCGTACCGTCGAACCCATGCACCACCAATGTCGCGCCGAATACTCCAGCACTGTAGAAGGTATAAACAGGACTATCAGATGTTGTATACCCTCCGTCGCTAAAGAACCATTCATAGCTGTCTCCGTATTGCGAAAGATTGTTCAACGTTACTGTTAAAGGCACACACCCTTCCCCGTTACCTTCAAACAGTGCAACAGGCGCTGGAGGAATAATGGTGATGCTTTGTGCTATCGTATCGGTGCACAACCCTTCATTCACGATGAGTTCAATGTTGTAGGTTCCCCACGTTGGAAATGCATGATCACCAGGATTCGGAACATAATATTCACTGCCGTCTTCCAATGTCCAATTATAACCCAAATTCCATCCAATAGAATTCTCTTGCAAATTCACAACATTGTTCGGCCAGGTTTGAACCAACGGTGTAGCCGTGAACGCTGCAGTTGGAAATGGATGAACCACTACCCACAATTCAGTGGTAACATCACAACCGTAAATGTTCGTAGCCGTTAAGCTAACCACGAAAGTTGTATCAACCGGATACGGATTGTAGAAGGTTCCTTGTTCATTGAAACTTGTGCTTGTATCGCCATTGCCTAAATTCCAGAAATACGAAGTGGCACCTGAACTTTGATTGTTGAAGACAACCTCCACCGGATTACAACCCGAAACAATAACATCGGCATCGGCCACTACTTGAGGAAGAACCGTTACCTGATCTGTCCAAACGTCTGTGCATCCATTTGGCGCTTCAACTGTAAGTGTGATCTGATACGTTTGCGATTGATTCGATAAATTGAAATACGTGTGCGTGTGATTTGCAGCCGACGTGGTTGAGTTCAAGGCGTCGCCATATTGCCACAAATATGAATTTGCTCCTTGCGATGAGTTCACCAAATCAACATTCAACGGATAGCATCCGTAAACTGTATCAATCAATGCACTCGCTATGGGTGAATACAGAACGGTTAACGGTTGAGAGACAGTATCGGTACAACCAAATATACTGGTTGAAACTAAAGACACATTGTAATTCAAATCTTGCAAGCCGTTGTTCGAATACAAGTGATAAGGGTTGAAAGCATTCGAATAAAATCCGTCACCGAATGACCATTCGGCTGAAGTTCCAATCGTTGATGTGTTGTTGAATTGAGCTTGAACACTTGCGCAAGCCGCGCCTGTCCATGTGAAGCTCGCATCCACAGACGGGTAAACCGTAACTAAAATCGTGTCAGAATCTGAACACGTACTTATCTGATTGGCTTGCAGAACAGCGGTGTACGTGACAGGTTGAGCTGTGTTGTTTACATAAAGGAAATTATGCGACTGCGCTGAAGTTGTGCTGGTTTGTCCATTGCCATAATTCCAATTGTAACTCAATGCCAATTCAGAATTGTTCTCAAACGTAACGTTCAAAGGTGAACAACCGGAAACTTGCTGAGTGGTAATATTAGCTAACGCTTGAGGATTCACTGTAACTACGAACGAAATACTATCGGCACAACCAAAAGCATTTTCAGAATAACATGTCACCGTGAATTGCTGCGGTGAAAGCGTGTTGTTCACATAGGTATGCGTTGGAGAAGTATTGGTTGAAGAAGTACCATCGCCAAAATTCCAAACATAGGTTGACCCCCCAGGCATGTATGGCGTTTGTAGCGTGAAAGGTGAACACCCTTCAACCACAGGCATTGACCATTGCAAATCGAGTGAAGGACTCACCTGAACCGCAACGCTTGCGCTATCTGAACATCCTTGAGGAGAAGTAACCGTTAACTCTGTTTCGAATGTATTTAATACGCCGTTGATGTTGAAGAAAGTGTGCGTTGCATCAGCAGTACTTGCTGTCCCTAGATCTCCGAAATTCCATTCAAATTGATTTCCATTCAACGAAGTGTTTTGAAAGTTAACTTCGAGTGGTCCGCATCCTGCGATATCTGAATAAGTAAACGACGCATTCACTTCCGGATAAACATGAACGAAATAAGTCTCTGCATCGGTGCAACCGTAAACGGAAGTGCCAACAAGATGCACAGTATAATTCGCTGTTGTTGCCGTTAAATTCTCATAAGTATAAGACGGAGTTGCAGCACTCGAAACATCGCCGTTCCCAAAGCTCCATGCATAATTTGAAACACCCGGAAAAAACGGCGCTTCAAACGTGAAAGGAGAACAACCAGAAACCGTTGGATTGAACAAAGGGAAAATCAACGGAGGATAAATAAGAATATCGTTACTCACGGTATCCGCACAGCCACCTATGGAAGAAGCCACTAAAGTAACATTCCATGTATTCGGAACGCCTGTTGCGTTGGTATACAAATGCGATCCGTTCACTCCTGTTGATGTTGCTCCGTCGCCATAACTCCAAACATAAGACGAAGCATTCGTTGACGTATTTGTAAATCCGATTGTAATTGGCGCGCAACCATCGTCATCGGTTTGCGTGAATGAAGCATGCGGTTGCGGATAAACCGTTACCGGAAACGATACACTGTCGAAGCAACCGAATGCCGATTCACCGACAAGCGACACCGTAAAATTCTGAGTCGCATTCGTCAAGTTATTGTACGTATGAACTGGCGAAATAAGTGATGAAGTGAATCCATCACCGAAGTTCCAGTTAAACCCTTGAACACCTCCAATGGCGGGCATTTGTGCGCTGAACGGAGAGCATCCTTCTAACGACGTAAACGGAAGTTGAATATCTAAAATCGGATAGATCGGAAGTGCCAATGTTGCCGTATCTAGACATCCTCCACTCGAGTATGCTACAAGTGTTACATCATACCACCACAAGAATCCACTGTTGTTGTTGTAGGCGTGATTCGGATCTTCAACACTTGATGTTATTCCATCTCCAAAATCCCATGCATAGGATGAAGCTCCTAGCGACAAGTTGTTAAACTCTACTGGAGCTGAAGAACATCCCAATTCATTGTTTGCTATTTCGAAATTCGCAACAGCACCACCCAACACCGTAACAACACTGTTAAACGTATTGGTACAACCAAATTCGTTAATTGCGGTTAGCACAACGTTGTAGGGCAAATTGTAAATGGTGTTGTTTCCAAAAACATGCGTTTCGTTCGTGTTGGTTGAAAGCGGACCGTCGTTGAAATTCCAAGAGAAAGACGTAGCACCTTGAGAAGCATTAGTAAACGCAACTTCCAGCGGCTGACAACCAGAAACTACATCTTGAGTGAATGAAGCGATTGGATTCGGATGCACTGTAATATTTCCTTGTGTGCTTGCTGAACAGTAGGGCGTGCTTATGTTTAATGTGATTGGGAAAGTTCCTTCCGCAGCATACACGTGTGTTGGTGTTAATTGGTTGGAAGTACCTCCGTCACCAAATGTCCATTGAGCACTTGTGATCGGATTTCCGGGAGCTGTAACAGAGGTATTGGTGAAGATTGCGTTAGCGCCAACACAAGGACTTGTAACAGTAAATGACGGTGTAGGAGTGGCATAAACATGTAGCACTTCAGTATCTGTTTTGGTACAACCGTTTGCACTAGTCACCAAAACAGAAATGTTGTAGTTACCCGGAGAGGTAATGGTCAACGTATCGGGAGTCTGACCTGTGTATGTTCCAAAGGAACCTAAATTCCAATTGAATACAATTCCTGAATTCGAAACGACATTAAGAGCCGTTGTTAGGGAATCGCACGCCTGAGCAGGTGATGCCGTAATGCTAGCAGTTGGACTTGGTAAAACAGTCACAACAACTGTTGCTGTATCTGCACAAGCACTGCCCCAACCGTTGTTGTAAACACGGTTGCTCACAACAAAAGTCCCAGCAGTATTGAAGGTGAAGTTCACGTTTCCGCTTCCTAAATTCTGCCAGTTGTTGTTGTTTCCAAAATTCCATTGATAAGATTGATTTGGAGCAGATGATCCTTGATAGAATGTAACTTGTCCACCCGAACAAATCGTATCCGTTGAAGCAGAGATACTTGCAACGGGCGGAGCTACAACATGAACAGTGATCGATTGTTCAACAACTCCACAAAAACTGCTATCTGATAGTGTAATGGTATAATCACCTATTCCTGGGAAAGCTATCGTTTGTGGAAGGCTTGGCGGCCAAGGCATCCAAGCGGTCACCGAATCTACCCCTTGACCCCAATAGTCGCCGAAATTCCATCGCTCTTGACGTTGAAATGTATTTCCTTGATTCAAACAATTTCGAATCGTCGTATTGCTAAATGTGAATGTTGTGTCTGGAAAACATTGCGTAATTGCGGAAGCTCCTATTTGCGCTTGATCAAGTGTCCAAACATTCACTGGATTGAAAGTTGCAACAGATGGATTTCCTTGCAACACATTGCAATAGTTTGAAGCGGTAAGTGAGACTGTTGTTTCACAATTGATTGCACTCGAGCTCGCATACAAGTGACTGACTACTTCATTCCAATTGGAGGCTCCGAAATGAATAAGGGGTGAGCCATCGCCGAAGTTCCAGGTGAATTGGGTCGTCTCAGATACATTGGTCGAAGAATTAATGAACTCAACTGAAGCTGGCGCACACACTTGTGTTGTCGCATTTCCTGGAACTTGAATAGAAGCGTTTGTTGGTTGTTCCATAATTACAACACCGGTTATTGAACAGCCCGTTCCACCTTCGGTAATACTCACAACGAAAGTGTCAACAGCAGCTGCATAAGTGTGTTGAAGAACAGTTGGACTCGACCAAGTCAGTCCAGTTGTCGCAGTAGAACCATCTCCCCAATCAATGGTATAATCATCCCATGTTCCTGAGGGCTGAAGATTCAGCAGGAAACTTCCGCCAGAACAGCCAAACCAATAGGGCGTGGTGACCAGGTTGCCATCGTAATCGTATACACTTGGACATTGTGCGCTAACTGTAATTAACGATGACAGAAAAATTATAACGAGTAACGCTCTTCTCATGGGTGTATCCTACGAACTGAATTAAAAAAGGTTTACACAAAGAGAGAAGTTTTTTCAACAAGAATTTGATGCACGTTGCGAAGTTTTCGACAACTAACCTTCGGTAAGTTTCAATCGCTCGGCCATCTCTGCAACAGCAGGACACACAAGGGTATTCCGAAAAGTTAAATTCATGATTTGAGTCATGTTCTTTCGGTCAGTATGCGGATACTCCCTACAAGCCTTCGGTCGAAAATCATAGATGCTGCACTTGTTATCCTCCAGATTCAAAAAAGTACATGGATTCGAATTCAGCACCCAATCACGATCTTCATCTAAATGCAAATACTTGTCAGTAAAGTCCGCAACGCGCATTCCCAAATGCTTTGCAATTCGCTCAATGTCTACATCACGGAAAATTGGACTCGTGGTTCGACAGCAATTACCGCAGGTTAAACAATCGGTCTTGGCGAAAATTTCTTCGTGCATGGAATGAAAAACCTCATCTAGCTTTTTCTTTTTTGCCAAACGATTGAACAGTTTTTTGTTCGCCTTCACATTCTTTCTCGCTTCCTCTAAAAAACGTTTTTGCTTATCATTCATGTGGATCAGAAAATGCAGGATTTTGCAAAAAAGAAGTGTCAGTTAAACACTTTAAAAATGCGATTAAATCAGACTTCGATTGAGCACTCAATTGCAAACCACCTACCGTAAATTTCATAAACGGATCAATGGTAGCACTTGGAATTCCTCCGCTGTTGTAATGCTCAATTACTTGCTCCAACGTGGTAAATCTTCCATCGTGCATGTACGGTCCAGTTAGCTCCACGTTTCGGAGCGTAGGTGTTTTGAATTTTCCGTTGTCATAAACACTCCCTGTAACGGCGCCTCGACCAAGGTCTGTGAAAGCGGCATCTAAACCATTGTTATGAAATAAGTAATCGGTCATTTGCATACTACCAAATCCATGGCAGTGAAAACAGTCAGCACCGAAACTTCCTCCAGGAACTTGATCTGGACTTCCTCCTTCCGAAAGAAACAGATTAAACCCGTTCAATTCCGATTGAGTAAACTGATATTGTCCAATGCGTTGCTTATCGAATTTCGAATTCGATGAAATCATCGTTCTTAAAAATGAAGCTATCGCCTTCGTGATTTTCTCCTGTGTCACTTCTACAGATCCGTAGGCTTTGAAGAACAATGCATCGTAAAGCGGATCTGAATCTATTTGTTCAACGGCATGATCCCAGTTTTCATTCATCTCTATCGGGTTCACAACCGGATCTACAATTTGTGCCTCAAGCGTTGGCTCTCTTCCGTCCCAAAAAAATGAAGTAGACCAACCCAAATTCACCAGCGGCATGGCCTGACGTGTTCCTAGGTCACCGTTAATTCCTGTTGAGAATTGGTTTGGGTCTGAAAAACCATGTTCAGGTAAGTGGCACGTTCCGCAGGACATAGCGTCGTTACCACTCAGCTTTTTCTCCCAAAATAAATATCTCCCTAATTGAACACCTTCCAACGTTAATGGATTATCTGAAGGAATATCCATCGGGGGAAAAAACGGGGGAATGACCAAGTTATATGGAGTTGTTGTCGGACCTTCAGGCGCTTCATGCGTGCATGTCCACAAAAGACTTGCTAATGCAATCAAGAAAAAAAAGGTAAAACGACGTGCGGTCATACTCCAAAAATACGCGAGAAAGAATAAACAATTTTATTTGATTCGTTAATCTTCGTCAGAGGCTAAGAATTTCTCGTTTTGAACGAAATTCCAATCGGTCAATGTCTTTAAAAATTCAACCAGCGCATTTTCCTCCTCGGCTGTTAAATTCAATTTTTTAACTCTAGCATCACGTGTTGCTCCTGCTCCACCCCCATTGTTATAAAACGAAACCACTTCCTCCAACGAGCTCATTGAACCGTTATGCATGTATGGCGCAGTAAGTTCAACATTTCGCAACGTTGGCGTTTTGAATTTCCCTCTATCCGCTTCCGAATAAGTTCTGCGCTCCAATCCAATGTCGGCATCTTCAAATCCTAAACTGTAGAACTTGTAGTCTGTGAAAAACGGAATTGCATGACAACTGCTGCACTGCGTTCGCTCCGAAAAAAACAAATTCATTCCCTGCTTTTCCAATTCAGAATAATCGTTCGACTTCAAAAAATAATGACGATCAAATTTCGAATCACCGCTTATCAACGCGCGCTCGAAACAAGCCAATGCTCTTGTAATAACATACGCATCCAATTCTCTTCCATAGGCCGCTTTACTCAATTCCGCATAATTCGATTTACTCTTCAATCGACCAACGACCTCTTCCATACTCAGCGCCAACTCATGTTTTTCATGAATGGGTCCAAGTGCCTGAAGCTCTAATGTTGGCACTCCACCCTCAGACATGAAATAAGGATACCACGCTAAATTGGCCAGAGTTGGCGCGTTGCGTGCGAATTCATTTTCATGGAAGGAAGAGACGGGTCTACCGTCTGTAAAGGCCGAAGGAAGGCGGTGACAAGACGCACACGACTCGTCTTCATTCTTCGAAAGTTTTTCTTCGTAAAACAATTTCTTTCCCAATTCGAATCGAAGGAGCGTGGGTTCATTTCCTTCAGGAAAAATTATTGAAGGAAAATAATGCGGTTGTTTGAATGAAATGGACCGGTCTTGCAATCGTTCATTGGCGCAGCCAACTAGAATTCCAACTAAGAAAAAAAAAGAAATTAATTTTCTCATTGAAGTTGAAACGCTGAAACAAAACTATTCGTCACGCGCTCTGCCAATGGAAAATTCGAAGTAGTGTGCGTAAGATTATCAATAGATAAATCAATCGGATCCGCTGGTCTATTGAACACACTGTCAATGGCCACTTCAATATTGAACGTGCGTGCATCACCTTCCGCTAAACCTACACTTCCGGTATTGAAATGTAGTACTCGGTACAACGGATCATCTCCCAAATGGAATGCATACGAATCCATCAAAGGCGCATTGGGAGATCCCGTTAGCTCATACCTTCCTTCCACCTTCACGAAAATATAACCCGTGTTCCAGTACCAAAACATTCCGTTGGAACCTTGAACACTCAAAGGATTGGAGTTTGCATATTCCGAAGGATCAACGTTCTTGTTCAAATTACCCGGCACGCCCACACCAAAGGAGAGCGATGAAAAAGTCTGAGGCGACACATTCAATGAAAGCGTTTGAGGTTCAAGTAAGGTGAATAAAAAAGCTTGCTTTAATAAGGTTGAGTCGGCACCGTTATGCGCATAGATGTTCGATAAATAAAACTGAACATTCTCTACGCGAAGTCGCTGTCCGAATGAATTGGTATAAACGGAATCAATCGAAAGCGGCTGACCGTTGTAAGTTGGAACAAATTTCAAATGAACTTTAGTCTCGGGAGTGGATGGATTTTCTTCTCCGCAGGACCCAAGCAATAAGCCAAGTATAACGACCAAGAAATAATTATTCACAATATTCATTTTCATTACTACATGGATTTACTTTCACTTCACGAATTAAAGATAACATTCAATTCGAATAACTGACTTGCTCTTCATGGAAAAAGAACCTTTTCTTGTATTAAAAAGTTCTGCTGGTAGCGGAAAGACCTACGCCCTAGTTAGACACTTCCTCTTTTTAAGTTTAAAAAGCGAAGAACCTTATGCTTATAGCCACATCCTAGCCATTACGTTTACCAATGCCGCTGCATCTGAAATGAAAGAACGGGTGATGGAACGATTGCATGAGTTCACTTTCGTTCAAGCCTTAGAAGGAAAGAACGAATTGTTCAACGACATTCGGAAAGAGCTCGATATTTCTCCAATGATTTTGCAAGAGCGTGCGCGAAAAACACTTTCGCACATGCTTCACAATTATTCGCGATTGAGCATAAGCACCATTGACAGTTTCACGCATCGCATTGTTCGCGCCTTTGCGAAAGACTTGCAGATTCATCCAGACTTTTCCATTCAAATGGATACTGAAAAATTTCTTGAGCAATGCGTAGATGCGTGTCTCGACGAAGTGGGTGAAGATGCTGAATTGACGACATACTTGGAGAACTATGTACTGAGTAATTTCGAAGAGGAAGAAGATTGGAATGTTCGAAAAGGTATGATCGGAATTTCAAGACAATTGGTGAAGGAAGACGCGCGCAACATTCTTTCGTTGTTCGAAAATCTGCACATCACAGAATACGAATTAATCAAGAAAGCTTTTCAAAGTAAGCTTCACGAACTAACTAAAGAATTGTTTGATCGCATAGATCACGTGTTTAATTTGATTGAAGAAAAGAACCTAACTCTACAAGATTTTTTTAGCAGTGGAAAAGGAACGTTGACCTACCTGAGGAAAATTCGCGGAGGAACTTTCGAAAAGCCCGGAAGCAATTTGTTAAAGGTGATGGAAAAGGGCTGGGGCAAACCCAACCAAGCCGTCGTTGAAGCGCTAAACGGACAATTAAACGATACAGCCGAATATGTTATTGACTGGGTGGCTGGAAATAAAAAACACGAATTCAATCGAATTAACAAGATTCTTCCGAGAATCTTCACCACCGGATTATTAAGCAAACTCAACGAAGTAAGTAATCGAATTAAATCGGAAGAAAACCTACTTCTCATTTCAGACTTTCACGCTATCGTCTCTGCAGTTGTTCAAGAAAGCACTGCACCGTTCATATACGAGCGCGCTGGCGAGCGCTACCATCACATTCTTATCGACGAGTTTCAAGACACTTCAGAAATGCAGTGGAAGAACTTTCTTCCGTTGTTCGAAAACGCCATTGCGCAAGGAAATTTCAACTTGGTTGTCGGAGATGGAAAACAGAGTATCTATCGCTGGAGAAATGGAAATGTTGAACAATTCGTTCGCCTTCCAAAACTATTCGACGGGGCGCCCGATACCATGCAATTGTTGTTGAACGATGCCTACAAAGAGCAAGTCTTAAACACCAACAGAAGAAGTGGAAAAGCCATTATTGAATTTAACAATACTTTATTTGGAGCATTGAAAGAAAAGCTCGGTCCGCTTCAAGATGTATATGACAACCACGCGCAAGAATGCAGCAAAGACCATCCGGGCTATGTGGAAATTCAAACCACTGTTGTCGACAGAAAAGATTCAAGCGATTTACACATGCTTAATGGTATTGTAGACGCCATTCGTGAATGTAAAGCAGATGGATATGATTGGGGCGATATTGCAATCCTAACAAGGAAAGGAAAAGCAGAGTCGACAAAAATTTCTGAATTCATTCTTCAACAAACGGAAAAAATTCCACTCACAACAGAAGACAGTTTTTTGGTTCAAAATTCAGATGAAGTGCAGTTACTGATGGCGTGCATCAATTACTTCGGAAAGGAGACCGAAAATTTTTATCGCTTCAATCTGATTCGCAGGATCTGCGATGTCTTTCCAGATAAATTCAATTACAGCGAAATCATTTCCAACTATGTTGAGCAGTTGGACAAAGGGAAACTTCGCTTCAAAGTGAATGAATTCCTCGACGAACATTACCCTGGACTTCGTGATTTGGTGAAGAGCAATGTTCATCCGTTCGAATGCATTCAAGAACTTATTCGGTACTTCCAATTGCAATTCGATGTGTACTTAGAATTTTTCGAAAACCAATTGCTACAGCTTTCTCACCGCAACGGCATGGGGTTTTCAGAGATGACAGATTGGTGGAACGAAAACAGAAACAAATTGTATATTCAAAGTGGGGAGCAGCAAAATGCCGTTCGCATACTCACCATTCATAAAAGCAAAGGGCTTCAATTTCCTGTAGTGATCTTCCCGAAATTCGACACAAAACATCCGAATCAAACCTTGTGGGTAAACGCTCCAGATGTGCATCCTGGTTTCACCAAAGGACTTATCAATTTCACTCCGAGCA
>Ga0315899_10006866_pt1 | contig 12263 bp, 13 predicted proteins | sample LakEriMetagenome_2_FD_203518 | JGI IMG/M metagenome (GOLD analysis project Ga0315899, IMG submission 203518) | Freshwater fungal communities from buoy surface, Lake Erie, Ohio, United States - Buoy 4 MA112 | ecosystem: Environmental > Aquatic > Freshwater > Lake | place: USA: Lake Erie, Ohio... | reverse complement strand
CGACATCCGAGTCCTGCCCTGCCATTGCGATCCATTCCCGGTGATGGTCTGGAATACAACCTAAAAACTTGTATTCCAGAGCGTCTCGCAAACCCCTGAAATGGGAGACTGTCTAGAACACCTAGGTACTTGGGGCCGAACACCACGAGTGGACATCAATCTCCACGCGGGACCATCATAGGTCTCTTTTTTAGGGGTGAGAAGGGGAAACCCTGATTGAGAGCCCCGCCATCTTCGATGACATTGGTTATGCCTCCGCCACATGTCCTCGGTCCGAAGTACGAGCGACAGTAGAGGCCCCGTAACTCAGACGATTTCCGGATAGGAGTGAGCCAGGGAGACCTGAGCCATGACCTCCGACGTGGGCGACATTCATCTCCCTGAATCGCTTTCTGGGCCCTGTGGATGATTCCGTTACCACGGACACAAAGTCACAAAGTCACAAAGGTCCCATGGTTGATCCGAGAGCAGGGCAGTGTGGAGGGAAAGGGGGAGGGGAGGGAGCAAGGCTTGGACTGTGCAGATGTGAGTTTGGGGGGGAGGGGGGTAGGGAGAGATGGGAAGCGGGTGACGGAAGTGGAAGGGCTGCGGCATACATATACATGTGTTTGACGCTCTGAGAGAGAGGGAGAGACTATGTGTGTCGGAGGAGGAGCCTGAGGTTGCATGTATCAAGACCACCAAATTCGCTGCCTTTCTCTTGCCTTCATCCCACATCTGGTGCAAGATGGAAACGATCGGGTATCGACACCTATCTTAGTGGTTCTCTCCTGCGACCACTCTCCCCTTGTCCGCGTGGCAGCAACGGCGGCTATTGGGCACGTGTGTCCATACGGTCACCAACTGTCAGGCCAAGCCGTGACAGCACTCATCAAGGCTATATATCTCAAGATGACTAACACCCTTCCGTCACTGCAATCTACTGCGAAGCATTGCACCTATAGCAGCACCCAACGACACCAAGACATGGAAGGCGATCGTGGCAGGAGGAGGAGGAGGAACGCACCAGAACGTCCTTGAGTGTCGATGAGATTGCGCGCATCAGGTCTCTTTCTCTCTTTGCTATCCTCTCTTCCAGTCTTCCGTCAGCGCTGAGGTTTGCAAGAGCACTTTCTGCCGGGTTCATCCGTGTATCCCGATCTATTCTTCTGTCTAACCAAGCTGACATGCATGCACACGTATCTTGCCTTCATAGCGTGGTGTTTCGCACGTGTCGCGACATTTCCTAGCCCTTCGTAGACTCCCACAGTCTCACGCGCAAGATGCCTGATCATTCTCCCTGCCTGGCGCTCGCTGTCTTTCTTTCGGATGCCTGGCTCCCAGGGCTCAACGAATACTTAACGTGTCAGTGGACATTGAAGGTCGAGATTAAGTGTGAAGATGTAATAGTTTTATGAACAATTTCAAATAGCTTTCACAGGAAAACGCTCTACAGCGTGTATTGTGAGCCGGGGGCGCAGAACGTTGGCACAGGACTCAAGTAGCGGTCCATTCTCATCGGAGTAGGAAAGGCGTCCTACGATTGCATCTTTGTTCAAAGCATGCACAGAGTAAGGCTCAACGCTTTGCTCGGCGCAGGGCCTATGCCATGATGCTCATTTCATCGCCATCAGCGGCAGCCACGTTTTCCACGGCTTTCTTGGCCAAAACGCGCAGGCGCTTGTTAAGCGTCTCCGTTCTGTCCGCCCGCGTCCATTCGAGCAAGTGCTCTGTCGCTGTCCTGGTACTCTTGGCACCGAAGGTTGGGGAACGCGGCAAATTTGACAACTCTGTGCTTCTTTTCTCCCCTGTATCAGGCAGCATGCATCAGCAGCCACATTGCACAGACTCGCATTCAAGTCCAACCAGACGCGACTACACGAGAAGCATTGTGTGCATCGGGTTAGATTTCTGCAGTTATCATGCAGCGTACCTTGTTTCTTCTCGCTCCCCGGAATTGCATCACCGAGCCACGACTGGATTGCTTCATTTCCAATCAGCGAAAGCCGCAGACCCGGCCCTCTCACAGAGCCATTCTCAGAACAATCATCACCTGTTGCGCTATTCGCGCCCATTCTATCCACTGACATCGCATAGCACTTGGGGTCTCGAGGAGGCGGTGCGGGTGGTGATATGGATTTCCCTGTTTTCTCACTTTGCTCTCTCTCCTTTGCTGAAATCACGGGCCTTGGTGGAGAAGAACGTAATCTGGCCTTGTCATGTAGCAATGGGCGAGCGCGCAAGCTCAGAGAGGCTGGTCTGATCTCTTGCAATGCTGGATCCTCATCACAGGCCCGGATTAGCTGCGTGATGGCACGCGTGTACCGAGTCCATACGATTCAGTATTGCGCGTCGAGATATATCGCGAAACACACTGCGGATCGCCTGGACAGCGCACGCGCGTGCACACACACATCCAAACACATCCACACACATCCACACAAGCTCACCTCATCCAGGGCAGGAGACCGCCCATGAGAAGCGAGTCTCTTCATGCAATTTCGTTCGCTGCCTCCGCAACCACCCCCTCTTCTCCCTCCTCCTACCCCTGAATCGTGAGGAGAGTCAGGGCTTCCTGTTGTTGAGGCGTTGTCGTCTGTGCTCGTACGCGAAACATCAGTATCGCAGTGCATCCCAAGTATTTTCCGGGTCAGCTTCGAGCATGTACGATCGGAAGCTGATCTATCGCCGTATCTTCTCAGATTGGCAGCTTCCTCGAATTCTGTCCTCTTGCTCCTTCGCTGCCCGCTTCTCATCTGCAGACGCACCGTCTCCTCCAATTCCACCAGCTTGGAGCGTGACTTGCTTGACGCAGTGCTGGCGTTTTGAGCACCGGTCAACTGTGATGTCAAATCCATTTGGTGCACCGGGCTCCAGATAGGCTCACCCAGGCGCTGTCGCATAATTGCGGCCGCTTCAGCAGCCGGCAATTTACGCACACTCTTGAAGGAGTCCTTCGGTGGTGCTGTCTGCAAGGGAGACTTTCGCACTTGCTGGACGTGATTCCCAAACGCACCTGAAATATCCTCGAGGGCTTTCCCCATATTCTTCCAGGAATTTCGAACCTCAGCTTCCCGATGTTGTCGTCTGTCATCCTTCTCCGCTGGCTGCGGAGAGACAGCTGATGTTGCACGTGCATAAGCCGAAGAAGACTGGGCTGCCTTGTTTTGGACCAAGTCTACTACGTTGGCCTTTGCGGCTGCAGGTCCTTGAGCTGTCGAAGTGCTGCTATAAGGGTCAAGATTCAAAGAGCGATTCAAAGAAGAGCCTAGTGAACCGTTTGAGGCGTACAGCGACACGTCACGCTCAACCTCATTGAGGATAAGAGCGACACAATTGTACAGACCACCGACTTCCTCTTCAGCCGTGAGTTGCTGCAGGAGATTCCAGGCCTCGCCGCAGTACATCTGCGCCTGTTCCTCGTGCCCGTGTTCCCTGAGTCGGCGTGCAAGCTTAGAAAAAGCTTCAGCTTCAATGAATTTCCTTTCGTTCCAAGGACCGATGCTACATACAGGCGACACAGATCTTCTATGCTGCTTTGTGAGCGATAAATTTGACGTGTCTGCGGCTGTTGAATTGTGCACGTTACCGTGCGGTAGATTTTGCCAAGAGCGCGCACGCACAATTTCCATGACGTTTGACGTGGTTTCAGGCACATCCTCCTTCCCTGCATTTTGCTGGGGCTGCTTGTCCACAGTGCGTGTTTGCACCACCCTGGGCTCTATGGATCTGGTGCTGTGCACAGGCTCGGGCTCAAACGCCGTGGGCATATGTGCTCTACCAGCTGGGGCATCATGCTGTAATTCTAAAGAATCTTGAGCGTCGACGAGGTTCGGCAACTCCGTGTATCCACCTGGCAGGGCGGTCGGCGGTTTTCTCACCTCACTCTTGACTTCAAGGCTCGGCAGTCTGCAAATGACTTCAAGGCTCGGCTGTCTGGTAATGACCTTGGAGAAGCGGGTGAGCATGGCAGAGTACCACCGGGACACCATTGTACGTCGCATTTTGGCCTGAATTCCTTTAACCAGCTTCACTAGCAGTCTGTGATTCTCGGTGACTGATTGTAAAGGAGGCGGCAGCGACGTCTCCTTGACATTAACATGCTGTGCAGCACCATTCCCTCGCAGCATCCCAATGATGCGTGCTCCTGATACGTTTGCGTGTGTGGGTGCGGTGTCAGCGACTATATTTTCGTGCAATCGGCGTTCATTGTCTCTTGGTGGCGAGACATCCTGAATCAACAGAGGGGACGGTGCTCTGCGGAAGATCTCTTTGTCAGCAAAGTATATCGAAATCCTTATCGCGGAAAAAACTCCACAGATGTCTGTCTGTCGGTGGCCATCTGGGTCGAAGAGATTGAACCATTGGTCCACAGCTGCCCCTGGCGTAACCGTCAGGGACGCCACGCTCATGATATCCTTTCGTTGGCTATCGTGGAGCGTGATAAGCAGATCGACCGTTCTGTGCTCCAAACTGACTAGCGTGGGCACGGGCCCCAAGCCCGGTCCTCCGTCCCCGTTTGCCCTCACAGCCCCCAGAGCGTATGCCCTTTCAAGCGTAAAGCTGTCCCGAAATTCCAGATTCTTGGACATGCCCACACTCTGCGTGGTGTGTTGCGGGCAAAGCAGGTGCGCCGTCAAGCTGAGTGGATGAACGCCAGTCTCCCTCACGGGGTTGTCAAGCTGGGACAGGACGTTCACGTAACTTCGCTCTCTGCTCTCGTGGAGCGACACACAACAGTGTACGCAGTCGGCTGCAAATATTTGCGGCAAGTTTCGACATTGCACGATCTCCACGTTCAACGTCCCTGCTGCTGTCAACAACAGGCCTGAAGTGATGCCCGCATCACTATCGCGTCGATTGTCCGCACTGAATGGACTGTCGAGGAAAAAGGTTGAGGCGTTCAGGTCTTTGGGCACAATGTTTGGAGTGTCGTTGAGTGCTGGAAATGCTCTCACTGTAGGCGCCTCAAGTCTATTCACGCTCTTGTCGGGGCCTTTCGAGACCTCACTCTTGTCGCTCAGATTCGGCACCTCCGTCGCAGGGGAATATCGGAAGAACAACGTGTCTGGAGAGTGGAAGTTGGAGGCGTTCGGGGACGGGCTTCTTGATCTTGAAGATGCGCCTCCCCGTTTCGACGGGCTTCGCACAGGAGTCTGCGTGACGGCGTGGGCATGCACGGGTACTCTTCTATGCCCGTTCGCTCCGGCCGTGGCGCCCTGGGCACCCTGCAGCGACGGCTGCATGATGTCCCTGCAAGTAATGGGGCTAAAGGGCGACATCGGCGGTGTGGTCCACGGGTCCGCGGCATCTGCGGACGGGAGTTCAGGCGAGAGGGACACGGACGTTGCTAGCATGTAAGGGAGCGGCGTCACTGCCCCGCTCCAGCTCGTACTCGCACTCCTCGCATCTTTCCAGCCGTACGCTCGAATGCCCTCGGCGTCTAGAGCGTGCCCCCGGCCATCTCCTGGCCCAGACAGAGCGCACGCGAATGGGCGTTACTCGCGGCGCGCGAATCTCAAGAAACAAGCAACAGCTCTGGATGTCCAAAAGGCTGCCGCATTAGCGTCACAGCGTCACGGGCATTCAGATTCGGCCACAGGGTCAGGCGGTGGCGCGACAAACGACAGAAGAACGGGGGCAGACCTATGTCGTCTGCGCCGTCCAGTGCCCATTGCAGCGACCGCCGCGCCGGGTGTATTCCCTGCCCAGCACAAACGCACGCGTGAGCCATTCCACCTGGCGCGGCGGAGCAGAAAACGGGCCGCGGAAAGGCAGGGAGACCGCCAGATCCTGGAAGTCGCTCACGCTGCGCACTTCGCTGCTGCCAGAACGCCACGTGTCGAGCGGCGAAATGCCCTCAGTGTAGATGGCCGTGGACGCCTCGCTCGAGACGTCAGGCAGCATTCCCCCGCCGTCGGCGCGCTCGCCGAGGCGAGGCCCGTAGTCGCCCAACCACGGCACGAGAGACATGGATGGCGCAGCGAGCTTCTTGGTCAAGGTGTGGCACTACTCCCCATTGCTTCGCTTTGGCGACGCCGCCGCTCCGTGCCCTCCGCGGGTGCAGAGGTGAGAGGACAAAGGAGCAACGGTGAGAAGGGCATACGTTCGTGGAGTGGAAATTAGGGTCCCCCTTGCCCTTAACAGCGACTGATGCTCGGGCGAGCGCTCGCGCTGGCTCGCTGTCCGGCGTCCCGGGTGCTGAGCGTCGCCGCCGGCCGCCGGCAGCTCATGGTTGCATCGCCTAGCCTTATCCAGCAGGTGCAGGCGTCGGCGACCTCGGATCCCCACCTAAACTGCTTCAAGATGGTCACCGACGGCGCAGATCCCGTCATGTACGCCTGCCCACCCGTGCGAGATGGGGAAAGTGGGGAAAGGCGCCTCTCGTGCTGGAGCGCCTCTCGTGCTGGAGCGCCGCGCGTGCGCATGCTGGGTGGTCGGCTCTTGTGCCGGGCTGCCAGCGGCTCCATGCTTCCGTGTATGCTTCTCCGATAGGGGGGGGGCGTCAGCGGATGGGGTGACGGGCCATGTTTGCAGCTGCCTGCACCGTCTGCCGGCAGGAAGGACCTTCGTCTGCCAGAACGCTGCGCGTCCTGGCGCTTCGGCTCTAGCGCAGCAGGGCTTCGGCTCCGGGAGCCCTGGAGCGCCGGCTGCGCGTTCCGACGCGAGCACGCCGGAACGCGCAGCGAGCCGACGAGCGCCGGATTAACGCGTTGATCCAGAGCGCGCTCCGGCGCTCCAGGAGCGTAATAATTCAGAGTTGTTGCATCTTTCTGAAGATTCGCTGTTAATTAGCGTCTTCCTCACGGGTGCTTGCTTTTGGCTCTCCCCCTCCCCGTTGCCCCCTCGCCCCTTGTCCCCATCCTCGCCCGCCCGCTCTTGCCCTCGGTACAACAGGATGACATACAAGGACCTGCAGCGGCAGATCGATGCCTTCGCGCACGGGATGCAGGGGGCCAAGTTCGGGCCGAAGCATAAGCTTGTGATTTGGGCCAAGGACTGCGCGGAGAACGTGGTGGCGCAGCTGGGTGCCGCCAAGGCCGGCGTAACTGTCGAGGTGCTGGGCGAAAAAGCCAGCGCGGCCGAGCTCGAGAAGGCGCTCTCCAACGCCCGGGCGCTCTTGGTCTCGCCCACGCTGCTTCCCGAGGAAGGTGCGCTGAAGACGGTGCGGGCGCTCATCCCCGAGCTCAAGGGGTTGTCGGAGCACGCTGACCAGCTAGTCTATAGCGCCAAGTTTCCCGCTCTGCGGTGGGTCTTCAACACCGGCTTCGAGAGGGTCCCGGGCATGCTCAAATTTGCGTACATCCTGGCGTACAAGCAGGAAAGCCCGTCGACACCTTCAATGGGCAAGATCGCCTTTGCGGGGCCGGGCGCCAAGACGGACCTCCAGATTCCCTACATGGATCCTGAGGCTAAGACTCCCATCATCGAGCCGTCCCGGGAGGTGGCCTGAGCAGCAGCAGTGACAGCAGCGGCAGAAGCGGCAGAGAAAGGGGAGGAGGGGAGGAGGGGAGGAGGGGAGGAGGGGGGGAAGGTGGGCCTGAACGCAGCGCGGCGTCGGGCCCGCGTCAAGTTGAGTGAGGGCCCTCCTCTTTCTTCTGGGCTCAACATTGTATTAGATATTTGTCTTGTTTTTGTCAGTTTGGCAATGTTTGATGAGAGCGTTGACATCCCCGCGGCTGAGCCCCAGGGCACGCCTTGTTAGAGCTGAATACACGCCTGCACTCGCTTGTGCTCCAGAGTCTGCTCGTCCTCCTAAGCACAGGGAGAGCGGCAGAAGGCAGAGGAGGCAGAGGGGATAGAGCGAGAGTGGCCGAAGAGAACCTGCGCGCGATAACCTTGCGCAAGCGCTTGACCTCCGACCCAGAGCCCACCTCATCATCGCGTTCGCCTTAGCCTTGAACACGCCCTGCCTGCCCTCCGGCGAGTGACAACAGATGCTTTTATCACATTACATTAAGACCCAACATCAAGTAACTCTGAGGCTCTGAAGACTGGCCGGCGTCCCCTCGCCGTGCGCCGCGCGGCGGCGCCGCGCCCGCGGTTGCCGCGCGGGGCGGTGGCAACCAGAAGCCCGCCAGCACGGGCAACCAGCTCCGAGCGATGCACGGGAGCCCCGCCGAGGGTGGAGAGCGACGGCGTGGGGTCGGAGGCGTCGAGGCTGGGCCCAGAGATGGGCTGGGCGTCGCGCGCAGGGGGGAGGGCTGGGGGGAGGCGCATGGCGGTTTCTGCAGCGCACCGCGGGCGCAACGGCAGGGTCGCGCCATACGCGGCGAGGCCCACAGGGCGCGCACGCGGGCGAGCCGGGCATAAAAATGCGGGCAATTCTCCGGCCCGTCCAACGCGCCTATTTTCGCCGCAATCGGCGCACGGGGAGGCTCGCCACGTCGGTTGCAGTGCGCTCGCGACGATGCGCGACGATTCCTGGTTGCTTGTGTCAACAGTCTTGCAGCCGCAGGTCGCGGCGGGCCGCGGTTCTGAGGAGGCCAAAAGGTCGGGTTTAGTGCCGGGTACCCCTCTACAATCAGACCGCTATCAGCGTTTTGGATGATTGCTCCGCGGTGGGGAGCTAGCATTTACCAAAAATTTAATTTTGGAAAAAACGTGTTTTTTCCTGTTGTTGATTGGCAAACTCATTCAATATAGGGGGATTTGGGAGGTGAGACTGTTTCTATCACATAACACAACCTATCACAAAACACAACGCGCGGTACCCCAGTCTCAGCATAAATTACCAACCCCGAAGGGGTTTAGACCTACGTAGGTCGCCGGCCGCCGGCAGTCATGACACCTGCACATTCATCGCTACGGTCTAAACCCTATAAAAAATAATAATTCCGAGTTGTTGCAGCTTTTTGAAGATTCGATCATGAGCACGCGACCTTGCTAAACATCATGACATCGGCACGTGACACCGTGTCAAGTCTTGACACCTGCACATTCATCGCCCTCAACCCCACGTTCTCCAACGTAGGATCTGCAGAAGATCCTAATAAACCCTTGCGCGCACTCTCTCTCGTGGGAGTATAGTGCTCGCTGCCACATTCTGGGCCGAGAGTGCCCAGCAGAAGTGTTACCCGACGGACCGTCACTTGTTGATTGTCAATAAACTCCTCTTCCTCTCTCTCTCTCTCTCTCTCTCTCTCTCTCTTGGCGAGGAGCTAAGGGTGCAGATAGATCATGGCGCTGCACGCGAGGAGGAGGGTGCGCCCAAAGACCAACACCTCGGACCCAGTGCCCTCTTTCCTGCACACCCAGCCACACCCACCAAATCAGTCCCACAGTTTTCCATCGCTCTTCGCCTCTCTTTCTTCTCTTTTGTACTTCAATCGCTCTCTCTCGCTCGCGCGCGCGCTTTAAAGCGGGCGCGAGGCCAACCCAGCGATTTCGCAGCGAGCAGTGGGCGGGGGCCAAGACGCTCGAGACCTGAGACCAACCTCGTACGCACGTGCGGCGGAGGCACTGTACCAGGCCACGAGGCAGAGGTGCCCGTGCTGCCAACGCAGGGCCAGCGCACAGGAAGCGAGGAAGCCCGCGGCGAGAGAGCACCGCTGGATGCTGACACAAATTCTCAGAAGTCAGTCCCCTAGTATACGCCGCCGGCGCTGCCGGCGTGGGCAATATAAGGGCACTATATAGAGAACTTTTGAGAATGTATTGCCGCGCCGACAGCCGCAACCACCGCGAGACAGCCCCAAGCGCTGCGCCGGCCTGTCCGGCCACCACCGCAGAGGCGCATACGGTTGGACCCTGGCTGAGCCATAGGAGGGCGGTGTGCCCCGCAGGCGCAAAGGAGACGAAGAGAGACAGGGTGTCGGTCATTGCGCGCTCCAGGTCGCGCTCGCGCACCGTATCCCTCACGCCGAGCATGGCGGCGCAGAACACGCCCACAAAGGCGAGGCCCACCAGCGACCACAGCAGTGCGAGTGCGCGGTCCTCGTCGGCGCCCGTGCTGCCCCCGCCGCCGTGGCACCACCACGCCCCCAGCAGCGCGGGGAGCACCGACGCCGAGGCCGCCAGCGACGGGCGCGCGCGGTCGCTGTGCAGCGCCAGCGCCGCAGCGAGCGCGCTCGTCAGCAGCAGAAGTGCCCAGTCCCGCGCAGCGCACACGGGCGCCAGCGGAGGCGGCGCAGGAGGCGGAGGCCCTGCGACCAGCTCCCTCAGCAAAAATTCCCCTGCGACCAGCTCCCTCAGAAATCCCAACATACTCTTAATGGCTGGCTGCACGGCAGCGTCAAACGCACACCGCAGCAAACTCAACCTGTTGAGCACGGCAGTGACGTCAAAAGGATGGAGGGAGGATAAGAAGGAGAAAGAATACATATGGCGCGCACGAGCAAGAAAGCACGCACGCACAAACACACGCACACACGCGCCCGAGTACCTTTCTATGCTCCGCGTGCGCGGAGCATAGTTACGAAATACTGGATTAGTTCGTAACTCGAGTAATTGCGCGTTCGGTCTATTTAGGGGAGGGACGGCATGAGGGGAAGGGTTTCCGGCGGAGAGCACCGTGATGGGTGGGCGGACGCGGGTGGGCGGCGGCGGATAGCGGCGACGGCGCTCTCTGCCTCCGGGCTGGTGGCTGCCGTGCTGGCGTGCGTGACACTGGACGAGGCCTGGCACGGGGCAAGGGGCGGGGCGGGCAACCGGGACGTGCTCCTGAGTGCGACACAGCGACGAGAACTCAGCGATGCAACGGCGCTGCAGCGGATCCACTCCTCGTACGACCGGGCAAAGCTGCGCCTGCAGCGGCTGAGCACCGAGTACACTGGCCTCGGCGCCAGGCTGCAGGCGTCCGAGTCGCGCGTCGGCCAGCTGCGGACTGAGCTGGAGGACAAGATGCGCGAGATTCGAAGGGACATCCACAGGGGTAGTCTGCAGCTCGCGGGCGGCCACGACTGGCGGCAAGGGCTTCACCATGGAGCTGGCCGTACTGGCGGCAAGGGCTTCACCATGGAGCTGGCCGAACTGCCCCAGTCGCGTCACGGGCGGGACGCGACGCGGCTGGCGCACGAGGTGCGGGAGCTTGAAAACAAGGTCAGACGGCTCGACGCAAAGGAGGTTCAGCAGGCGACGGAGCTGGATCGGATGCGGCGGGGCATGCCTGCGGCTGCGGAGCAGGGGGCTTGGCAGGGGACGTTTCCCTCGAAGCGTGCGATGGGCACCGAGCAGCTGGGGTCGCTGGCAAGCCTGCAGAGCGTAAACCTGCAGCTGGAGGCCGAGAACCGCCGCATCTGCGAGCTGTGTGCCCAGAGTGCCATGCTGCGCCTCAATCGCCAGCAAACGTGCAGCATCTGCGCCCATTACGCTCCCGGCGAGGTCCAAGGAGACACAGACCTTGAGGCACCTTTTCAGGCGCAACAGTCGAGCACCCCGTCTCTCGCAGGCCGTGCCATCAACCGATTTGTTTCAGGTTGGAAGCCGGCGAAGGCAGCCGACGGTGCAGGTCCGCGAGCGGAAGAGTCTGGCAACACGCGCGCCGAGATGCAACGCGCTGTCCAAGAGCTCGACCAGGGTGCTCAAGGGGTTGTGGGCACGACCGTTGCGCATATTTTTTCCGGTGCCCCACACCAGCAGCAGCTGGTGCAAATCGACGACAGGGATCACATGGGCTTGATGGGCGGCGGGCCGTTGGTGAAGGCCGTGATGGAGGCGAGCGGCAAACAGTTTCTCGTTGGCACATGCGCGCCATCTCCGGAGGAGGTGAAATTCAGCCCGTGGGAGTCAATTTGCAACGCGTGCAAAAGCCGACTGGGGGCTGACGTGGAGCGCATGGGCCATGCCATTCGCTGCGAGCACCCAGGATGAAGCTAACGCCTCAATCCCTGTAAGTGTGTCGTATGTTATTCATTCCGGACCTTCCGGTCCCCACTCTCTCTACGTGTCGAAACCAATTCGAATAAACCGCAAGACACGGTCAAAATCCTCGTTTTCCCTCGCTTGTTGTCCAAAACAGCTGCAATTGATTAATAGGCGGGCCAAAAATGCCTCTGCGATCAAGAATCGGGTCAGAAAACCGGATTGCAAAATCCGCAACCACGTCAAAACTTGGCAGGGTTTCAGTGTGTAGAGTGACGTGTGTTTTGAAGACTCTTTTTGGAGGGTTAGGAGCCGGATTTGGGACGAAGCCGCGGGATTGGAGCGGTGTGCGCCACCCCTCCGGCCTTTTTCCTGCAACGCCCGTGTGTGTTGAGTGTTTAATTGGAAAACAAAAGAAACCAATTCTCTTCAAGGTCACCGAGCCGAGTTCCATACCGTACAGAACTCATCCCGCGTGCGCC
>Ga0315899_10006862_pt1 | contig 12265 bp, 1 predicted proteins | sample LakEriMetagenome_2_FD_203518 | JGI IMG/M metagenome (GOLD analysis project Ga0315899, IMG submission 203518) | Freshwater fungal communities from buoy surface, Lake Erie, Ohio, United States - Buoy 4 MA112 | ecosystem: Environmental > Aquatic > Freshwater > Lake | place: USA: Lake Erie, Ohio... | reverse complement strand
GCAACCACCTGATACGTGAACATCTTCAGTTTCCCAAGTGATGTTGTTACAGTTGTCAGTAGCAGTTACATAGATACCATTGATATCGTCACACTCGCGAGTGATGTCGAAAGAACCGGTGATTACAGGAGCAGTAGTATCCACAACGTTGATCGTTTGGAAGAAGAACAACTTGTTGTTGCACTGATCCTTGATCGTCCACTTACGTTGGAATGAACGGCTGCAAGAGTTGCCGGTGTTCAAGGTGTCAACGTAAGTATAAACGATAGTGTTAGTTGGTGAACAGTTGTCAACAGCTGTTGGCTGGATAACCGGAATAGTTTCGTCACACTCGTAAGTGTAAGAAGTTGTCTGGTTAGCAGGTGACAATGTTGGAGCAGCAGTATCACGAACACGGATGGTCTGTGTTTGAACAACTTCGTTACCGCAGTTGTCAGTACCACGGAACACACGCAAGATGTCGTATGACTGTGGGCAAGAACCGGCAACTTGAGATACAGCCAAAGTGATAGACACGTTGCTGTCACAGTTATCCGTTGCAGTTGGGTTAACAACAGCAGGGATTGGATCTGTGCAAGAGATGTTGATGTCAGCAGGGAATGAAGTGTAAACAGGACGAGTAGTATCAACTACGTGTACCACACGCACCAAAGTAGCTACGTTATCGCAGTAGTCTGTAGCAGTCCAAGTACGAACGATGTCGTAAGAGTCCGGACAGTTGTCGTTTGTTGGAACGATTTGTTCTGCGTAAGTAACGGTTACAGCCAATCCGCAGTTGTCACGGCCTTGTACACCGGCGTTACCATAGCGAGTACCGTCTTCACCGATTGGGTTAACGTTGCTGCACTGAACAGTGATGTCGATAGGCAAAGTGTTAACGTTTCCGTTAGAACCAACGAACGTTGGCAATGTAGTATCCAACAAAGCAATGTACTGAACAGTTTGTGAAGTGTTACCACAGTTGTCAGTAGCAGTGTACGTACGAGCCAATACGCCCATGCAACCACCAGACTGAAGAACTTCAGTGTAAGTGATAACAACGTTTTGGTCGCAGTTGTCAGTAGCAGTTACGAAGTTTTGAGCTGCTGCATCACACTCAACACTGATGTAGTGGTTGTATGTGTTGAATACAGGATCAGTAGTATCGATCAATTCGATAACCTGAACGCACTCGCCAATGTTTCCACACTCATCAGTTGCTGTCCAAGTGCGAATGATTTTGGTTGTGCAAGCGTCGATAGGAAGTGATGGCTGGTTTTGAGCATTGTAGTACTCAGTAACTTCACCAACGTAAGTGATTACGATAGATGAATCAGCTGAACAGTTGTCAGATGCAGTCAAACCTGTAGCAACAGCCGGGATTGGATCAGAACACTCTTGAGTGATGTTGATTGGGCAGTTGTTGAAAGTTGGAGCAATAGTATCATTAACGAGAATGTGCTGCTTCAAAATTGTGCAGTGACCGCAATGGTTGCCTGCAGAATAGATGTAAGTGTAGTTATCGTCGTTAGTGCAAAGTGCTGGAGGAGTTTCACAGTCAGTGTCAGCGTTTACGTCACCGTGTCCTTCAACAGGCTGGCCATTGATGAAACCGTCGTAAGTGAACCAACCAGAGATACCTGGGTTACAGTTTTTGTTGTTAGCACCAACACCCACCTGGAAACCGAAGTAGTAGTTAGCTGGCATGTGGCTCATGTAAAGGATAGCACCTTCCAAAGAACCGTCACCTGTAAGGGTAGAGATACCGTTAACCATTTCATAGAAATCCCAGTTAATTACGTTGTTGGTAGCACAAGCCAATCCAAGGTCGTTCTTGTAGTAACGGCCTTGAGCCTGCCATCCGTAAGCACCATCCCAATCGGCACGGTTACGGAACCAGAAATCAACGTTGAATGCATGGTCTGGGTTTGAAGAGTTGATGATACGGCCGTAGAAACGAGCTGTTCCGTCAACGTATTGTTCAAACTTACCACCGTTTGAATCGAATACCCAGCTAGCGCTAAGTACGTATTCGTTGTTTGACAACGATGTGTTTGGGTTTGCCAAATCTGGCAACCATACCGCCCAGTCCATACCAGGACCGAAAGCTGTAGTCACATCGCACACTTTGTCTGCACGGCCGGTGTGGCTGGCAAACATTGAAAGTGTTTCGTTACCGGTGCAAGCATCAACTGATGCGTTAGCGAAACCGGGAACATCGTCAGCACACTGTACGTTAATCACCGGCTGAACGCCGCTGATCACCGGACCTTGGTTGTCCACAGTGCTGATGATTTGAGAACAAGTGCGTGATGTCGCTGGGTGACCTGGAACTGAGCCGAAAGAGGCAGTCCAAGTACGCGTAATCACACGGCTGCAACCCTCACCAATCAAATCAACATCACCGTAAGTGATGTTCACCGGTTGGTTGAATGGGTTAGAAACAGAAGCTTGGCCAACGCCGCCTTCAAGATCAAAATTGAAAACGTCGAAGCATGCAACTTGTGCATCGGCAGGACAAGAAATTGATTGGGCGTTAGAGGCGCTCCAACCACACAGAACAAACACAAGGCTCATAGCGAAAGCCTTTAGTGTAGACGAGGCACGGAAGAATGACTCCGTGCGACAATCTGCAAACATTGTAAAATGTTTCATTGATTTGGATTTAATTAAACAATTTGTTTGGTTAGTTTTCGATAATCCTCAGTTTTAAACAACAGATGAATTACCGTAATACGGCGACAAAAATAGATAAAGAATCGTCAAAAAAAAATATTTTTCGTTTATGAACAGGTTTTGTTGAAAATATGGTGTTTATGTTCTTGATTATCAACAAGATGAAAATACAAAAAAAATCGACAAAAAGCGTAAAAAGTGGATTCAAATAGTGTTTTGGTGTGGTCGTGTTTGAGGTTTTGGAATTGCATATGTAGGGAGAGGAGATTCATTGATGGAGTGATGAGTGGGATTTATCGAAATGCATTCGAGAAGCGTCCTTCCTTTGGAAATAGGCACCCTCGAGGGATGCCCCGACTCTGGAATTTGGTGGAAGGTTTTTCCTTTGGTTATTACGCGCTGAAAGGGCACCCACGAAGGGTTCCCCGACGCCGGAATTTGGTGGGAGTTTTTCCTTTGGTTATTGCGCGCTAGAAGGGCACCCACGAGGGATGCCCCGACGCAAGAATTTGGTGGACGTTTTTCTTTCGTTCTTTGTCACTAGTCACTTGTCATTTGTCACTCGTCATTCGCCACTAAAAAAAAAGCCCCCTCGGCGAACCGAAGGGGCTTTTTTATTTTGAAGAGCTTATTAGCTCATCGGCAAGGATTACTTGCTGATGATCAAACGCTCGATCTTCACTTCAGAACCATTGGTCAAGCGGTAAGTGTACACGCCTGTAGCCAGGTTGCTAACGTTGAAGTCAACACGGTATTCGTTACCTGCTTCTACAGAACCTACGAATACATCGGCAACTTTCTTACCGGTGAGGTCATAGATTTCAACTGAAGTCTTCGCTGTGTTAGCAGCGCGGAACGTGAACAATGTGTTGTTGTTAGCAGGGTTTGGTTGAGCAGTGATCGTGCTAGTCAGACGGTCAGCTTCCATTCCTTCGTTGAAAGAAACGTTGTTACCTTGTACATCTGTAGCAACTACTACACCATCCCAGCTGATAGTCTGCGAGCAGATGCTGCTGTTACCAGCGCAATCAGTAGCAGTCCACTGACGGATAACGTAGTAACGTGGGCAGCAGTCAAGTGTGCAGCAAACGTCACCGGCACCGTATACGTTGATGAAGTCAGCGTTAGGGTTAGCACGGAATGTACCGCTGTAACCGAACCATCCACCGAAACCATCTTCGTCACCGTTGTAGTTGTTAGCACCGGTACCCAATTGGTAACCGAAGTACTCATTGATAGGAGCGTGCTCGAGGCTCAAAGCAGAACCTGCGAATGCACCCCAACCTGTCATAGTAGCACCAGACTGGAGGATGAAGTATTCCCACTCGTTAGCGTTAGCAGCGATACCACCGCAGTCAGCCTTGAAGCCGTGAACACCGTTGAACCACTCAGCAGCAGAAGAACCGTTGTCGAATGTCATTTCAACATCCCAACCTGCGTTCAACTGAGACTGACCAGGCAACTGAGCAACTTTAACGCGCATTGTAACTTCAACGCGGTTAGCGAAACGTACCCACTCACCGGTTTCGATGGTGTAGTAACGGTACTGAACAGGCATAGTGTGAAGAGCCAATCCCCAATCTACTGGGTAACCGCATGGGTTATCAAGTGGACGAACAGGAGTTTTCATCAAGCAATCACCACCTGGCAATGAACCTACTACAGGAGCATCACCGAATGTGAACTGATCGTAATCCATGCTAACGCTGTTGCTGCAACCGTCAGTAGCGATCGGAGCTACAGGAGCAGGAAGAGTGTATACATCACATGGCAATACAACGTCATCTGGGCAGCTAGCAAATACTGGAGCAAGTGTATCAACGAATGCGATAGTCTGTACGAAAGTACGTGAGTTACCACAAGCATCGATAGCAGTCCAAGTGCGGTTGAAACCACCTGTGCAACCGCTGGCAGGACCGTTGGTAGCGAAGATAGTGTCAACAACGCTGCAAGCATCTGTAGCAGTTGGAGCTGGAGTTACAGGAGTCTCACCGCAGAAGAAGCTGTAAAGCGTCTGCTGACCGGCTGTGAACACTGGACCTGCGTTATCAACGATGTTGATGTTACGAACAACAGTAGTGGTATTACCACAGTTGTCTTCAGCAGTCCAAGTGCGACGGTAAACCTTCTCAGCTGGGCAATCGCCAGCGATAGTATCGATAACGAGAGTTACTTCAACATCATCATCACAGTTGTCGCTAACGGTTGGGTTACCGATTACGATTTCACCGGTGAAGGTACAATCGTAGCTAGAGTTAACCGGAATGTTAGAGAATACAGGAGCAACGTTGTCGATCAGGTGGATAACCTGGATGAACTCAGCAGATTCAACGCCACAAGCGTTAGTAGCGTAGTAGTGACGGATAACGTTACCACCGCAAGAACCAGATACTTCTTCATCCCAGAATTCCCAAGTAACGATGTTACAAGCTGCATTCTGAACAGAAACATAGATACCACCGAAGTCGTTGCAAGGACGATCTACTTCCAAGTTACCAACGATTACAGGCTGAACCAAGTTGTTCACAACGTATACACGCTGTGTATCACGACGCTCATTCATGCAATGATCCCAAATCTTGAAACGACGCTCGATAGTGAAGGTGTGGTAGCAACCGCTGCCTACAGTGTCTTCGATCATCTCGAGGTCAGGATACAAGTCACAGTTGTCTTCGATAACAGGGTAAGATACCGGAGGAATAGTGCCACCGCAAGTAACGGTTACGTCCTCAGGGAAAGTAACGAATACAGGAGCAGTGCGGTCAACAACGCTAACACGTGTAACGGCTACAGTAGAGTTACCACAATGGTCAGTAGCTGTCCAAGTGTATACGCGATCGTAGTCAGGACAATTGTCAGTAGTGTCAACATCTTCTTCAGAGTAAGCGTAGTCGATCATGAGTTCGCTATCGCAGTCTGACCAAGTTGGAGCAGGAACTACAGGAGCATCATCATCGCAATCGATAGTGAAGTTAGGAGTAGTTACAGCAACCGGACCGTGAGTGTCAGTCAAGTGGATAGTCTGAACGAACATGTCAGAAACGTTACCGCAGATGTCAGAAGCCCAGTAGCGACGGATAATCGCACCTGCGCAACCACCTGATACGTGAACATCTTCAGTTTCCCAAGTGATGTTGTTACAGTTGTCAGTAGCAGTTACGTAGATACCAGCGATATCGTCACACTCGCGAGTGATGTCGAAAGAACCGGTGATTACAGGAGCAGTAGTGTCCACAACGTTGATCGTTTGGAAGAAGAACAACTTGTTGTTGCACTGATCCTTGATCGTCCACTTACGCTGGAATGAACGGCTGCAAGAGTTGCCCGTGTTCAATGTGTCAACGTAGGTGTAAACGATAGTGTTCGTTGGTGAACAGTTGTCAACAGCTGTTGGCTGGATAACCGGAATAGTTTCGTCACACTCGTAAGTGTAAGAAGTTGTCTGGTTAGCAGGCGCCAATGTTGGAGCAGCAGTATCACGAACACGGATAGTCTGTGTTTGAACAACCTGGTTTCCGCAGTTGTCAGTACCACGGAACACACGCAAGATGTCGTATGACTGTGGGCAAGAACCGGCAACCTGAGAAACAGCCAACGTAACAGTTACGTTGTTGTCACAGTTATCAGCTGCAATTGGGTATACAACAGCAGGGATTGGGTCTGTGCAAGAGATGTTGATGTCAGCAGGGAATGAAGTGTATGTTGGGTTGGTAGTATCAACTACGTGTACAACACGCACGAGAGTAGCTACGTTATCGCAGAAGTCTGTAGCCGTCCAAGTACGAACGATGTCGTAAGAGTCCGGACAGTTATCGTTTGTTGGAACGATTTGTTCTGCGTAAGTAACTGTTACAGCCAATCCGCAGTTGTCACGGCCTTGTACACCGGCGTTACCATAGCGAGTACCGTCTTCACCGATTGGGTTAACGTTGCTGCACTGAACAGTGATGTCGATAGGTAAAGTGTTAACGTTTCCGTTAGAACCAACGAACGTTGGCAATGTAGTATCCAACAAAGCAATGTACTGAACAGTTTGTGCAGTATTACCACAGTTGTCAGTAGCAGTGTATGTACGAGCCAATACGCCCAAGCAACCACCTGACTGAAGGATTTCAGTGTAAGTGATGGTAACGTTTTGGTCGCAGTTGTCAGAAGCGGTTATAAAGTTCTGATCGGCTGCATCACACTCAACACTGATGTAGTGGTTGTAAGTGTTGAATACAGGATCAGTAGTATCGATCAATTCGATAACCTGAACACACTCGCCACGGTTTCCGCACTCATCGATTGCTTCCCAAGTACGAATAATCTTGGTTGTGCAAGCGTCGATAGGAAGTGATGGCTGGTTTTGAGCATTGTAGTACTCAGTGACTTCACCAACATAGTTCACAACAACGTTGCCTACACAGTTGTCTACAGCAGTCAAACCTGTTGCAACAGCGGGAATAGGATTAGAACATTCTTGTGTGATGTTTTGTGGACAGTTAACGAATACAGGAGCAGTAGTATCATCAATTACAATCATTGACTTAGCAATGGTGCAGTTGCCGCAGTTGTCCATTGCAGAGTAGATATAAGTGTAATTGTCTTTGTTGTTACACTCAACTTCAGGAGCAGGACCGCACTGCGTATCAGCGTTCACGTCACCGTGTCCTTCGATAGCTTCACCATCGCAGAAACCTTCGTATGTGAACCAACCGGAGATACCTGGGTTACAGTTCTTGTTGTTAGCACCAACACCCACCTGGAAACCGAAGTAGTAGTTAGCAGGCATGTGGTTCATGTAAAGAATATCACCTTCCAAAGAAGCGTCACCGGTGAGGGTAGAGATACCGTCAACCATTTCATAGAAATCCCAGTTGATTACGTTGTTGGTAGCACAAGCCAATCCAAGGTCGTTCTTGTAGTTACGGCCCAAAGCGCTCCAAGATGCAAAATCAGCACGGTTGCGGAACCAGAAATCAACCACAAAGGCTTGTGCCGGGTTGCTGGCATTGATGATGCGACCGTACAAGCGAGCTGAACCATCAACATACTGTTCGAACTTACCGCCTGCTGAATCGAAAACCCAGTTAGCACTGGCCGTTTTCCCTGAAGCAGAAAGATCAGGCAACCAAAGTGCCCAATCAGCGCCGGGACCGAAGGCTGTGGTAACGTTGCAGATTTGATCGGCGCGACCGGTGTGGCTTTGCCACATGGTTACAGCTTCTTGTCCTGAGCAAACGTCGTTAGCAGTTACTGCAGCGAAGCCCGGACGATCTTCCTGGCATTGAACGGTAATGGTAGGCTGGTAGCCATTCATTACAGGACCTTGAGTGTCGCGTACAGTAATGATTTGTGTGCACTGAGCGCTTGAAACCACAAAGCCGTTAGCGCAGTGTGAGAAAGACGCGCTCCATGTGCGAGCATAAATGACATTGCAGTTACCGCTTGAAATCAATGCATCGCTGAAGGTGATATTCGCACCGGCGTAGGTATTGTTCAATGTTGGGTAACCTGTGATATCAAAGTCAAACATGTTTTGACCACATTCGATGAGAGCGTCAGCAGGGCAGTTAATGCCGTTAGATGCAATTACTGCGGGTGGCAATAAAACAGCACCAAGAACGTGCACAACACCATTGCTAGCATCAACGTCTGCGGCAAGCACAGGCGAACCGTTGATGGTTACCGTTGAGTCCGTCACTCCAACAAACACATTCTGTCCTTGAAGGGTTGGTATTTGCTGACCGTCTACCAAACTTGAAGAGAATGCTTCAGCTCCAACAACGTGGTAGAGAAGCACTGTAGTCAAGTCGCCTGAAGGATCTGCCAATAAAGCTGCAACAGCACCCGGAGGCATAGCTGCGAATGCGGCGTCATTTGGTGCAAAAACAGTGTAGCTCGCTGTTGAGTCAGAAAGCGCACCATCGAGTCCTGCTGCCAAGACAGCAGCTTCAAGTGTGTTGTGATCCGGGCTGTTAACAATAACATCCCAAACAGTTTGAGCATTGCTGATCAACCCGCAGAGAACAAGCATCATACTCAGGGCGAAAGCCTTGAGTTGATTTGAGGCGCGAGAGATTACATTCTCTTCCGCGCGACAATTGGTAAACATTGTAAAATGTTTCATTGATTTGGATTTTAATTAAACAATTTATTTGGTAATGAAATCCAGACCCCGGAAGAGTTTTAGTCGACTAGAATTTAGATTTCGTCGACAAAAGTAGTTAAAATAACGACGAAACATAATAAAATGCAGATTAATTTTTTCAGACGAATAAAAAACAACAATCAAAGCATTGAAGATCAATTGATTGATATTGTTTCATTGTCGTTGCTCACTTGTCATTAGTCACTAAAAGGGCACCCACGAGGGGTGCCCCGACGTGGGAATTTGGTGGGAGTTTTTCCTTCGCCCTTCGCCCCTAAAAAAGAAAACCCCCCTCGTTACCGAGGAGGGTTTTCACCATGTAAGTTCTCTAAAACTACTTGTTGATGATCAATCGCTTGATCTGAACATCCGAACCATTGGTAAAGCGATACATGTAGATTCCGGTTGCCAGGGCTTCAGTATCGAAGCTTACCTGATAAGCATTGCCGGCTTCTACTACGCCGCTGTATACATCAGCCACTTTGCGACCACTCATGTCGAAGATCTCGAGTGTAGTGGTAGCTGTGTTGATGGTCTTGAAAGAGAATTGTGCAATGTTGCGAACAGGATTTGGAGCAACCTCTACGTCGCTCAAACGATCTGTGTCGTCAATTGCAGCAGAAACAACTTCAGGCATATCCAAACCGGTATTTACCGTTGGGTTAGTGCCTTCATAGCTGATGATTTGTGAGCAAGTGGTGCTGTTACCCGAGCAGTCGGTTGCAGTCCACTGACGAACCACCCAATAGTCAGGGCAGCAATCAAGGTCGATTGAGAAGTCACCCGCACCGAATTGTTGCGATGGCGCAGCATTCGGGCTTGTTACAAACGTACCGTTGTAGTTGAACCATCCACCGAAACCGAAGTTTGCGTTGAAGTTGTTGGCACCTTCACCGTACTGGAATGCGTAGTAGTTGTTGCTTGGCGCGTGTGCAAGGTTCAATGAAGAACCTGCATAGCCACCGAAACCAACCAACTCAGCGCCTTCTCCGTTTTGCAACAAGAAGTACAACCAATCTTGGTAGTTGTTACCTACAGGAACACAGTCAGCTTTGTAGCTTGTCATGTGACTCATACCTGAGCTCCAAGTGGTGTAATCAAAACCACCGGTGAAGTTCACGTCAACATAGAAACCGCTGGTTGGATCCAACACGTTCACCATGGTAGCGGTGAAGTGAATGTTGTCTTCAGTGCGAACAACATTACCTTCTACCAACGCGTAGTAGCGATAAGCAACAGGCATAGCATTGAGCTGCATTGCCCAATCGATGTCAACACCGCCAACATTGATTCCGCAAACACCGCCTGAAGCGTGTGTTGGAGTTGATGGATTGCAGTTAGCCAATACGCCGGGCTCGAGTTGATCACCGAAGAAGTATTGAGTGTAGTTTACAGAAACACTATTGTCACAGTTGTCAGTGGCGGTTACCGCAGGAACTGCAGGAAGTGATTCGTCACACTCCAACTCGATATCACCAGGGCAGTTGTCGATTACCGGAGCAACGGTGTCTTCAAACGTGATGAGCTGCTGGTAAGGAGCACTTGGGTTTCCGCATGCGTCTGTTGCAATCCATGTGCGAATGAAGCGCGGGTTACAACCAACGATAGTCTCAGGACCATCGGTGAAGGCATACGTAATTGAACTGCAGTTGTCGGTAGCTACAGGCTGAACGGTCGGAGGTGTAGTTCCGCACGGATACGTCAACGTGTCCGGGCTTACAGAAGTCCAAACCGGACCCGCATTATCTTCCACATTTACTGTTTGAGTTGCGATGCCTTCGTTATCGCAGCTGTCAATTGCCTTCACGCGACGGATGATCGTGCGCTCAGCAGGACAGTTACCTTCAATGATTGAATCAGGCATTGCTATGATGGTCAAATCATCATCACAGTTGTCATTCCATTGCGGATTGAAACCTGGGATAGTTGCATCGCAGCTGATAGTAATTGTTGGCGTGAAACCAAATGCTACAGGAGCTGTGTTGTCGGTCAAATGAATGAACTGTGTAAATGGAGCTGAAGCATTGCCACAAGCATCCGTTACAACGTAGGTGCGAATCAATGTACCGGCACAACCGCCTGAAACAAACTGATCTGTCTTTTGAACGGTGTACTCGCTGCATGTTTCTACGATAGTGATGTAATTGCCGCCTGCGTTATCGCATGGACGTTCAATTTCTGTATCGCCGGAAATAACAGGAGCAGTAGTGTCTTCAACATGAATGTACTGAACAAACGTGCTGGCATTGCCGCACTCATCTTCTGCAGTCCATGTACGCACAGTCAAGCGGTCACAAGTAGATCCTGTTGGCTGACTGTTCACGTAGGTGTAAGTAATTGCGCCGCAATTGTCTGTAGCTGTTGGTTGAATAACCGGAATCGTTTCGCCACACTCATACGTGTATTCGGTTTGCTGGTTGGCACCAAATACAGGAGCCTCACTATCACGAACCAAAATGGTCTGGAATTCTACAGCTTGGTTGCCGCACTGGTCGTTTGCACGGAAAGTACGGATGATGGTATACGATTGAGGACAGTTGCCGGGAATAGTATCCATACCAACGTAGGTGATGGTTACCGGTGAGCAGTTGTCATCTGCAGTAGGCATGCCGTACATCGGCAGTGTTTCGTCGCAGCTGATGGTATCGTTTGCAGGGAAGTTGATGAAGTAAGGATTTGTTGTATCAACAACGTGCACAACTTGTGACGCTGTATCTGCATTGTCGCAATCATCAATTGCAATCCAAGTACGAACGATATCGAAAGATGCATCGCAGCTATCATTCGTTAATACGATTTCCTCGTCGTAGATAATCTGTACATCGTCGTCACAGTTGTCTGTTGCAGTAACAGGAGCAATTCCGAAGTAATTACCATTGCTACCCATGTTGATTGAGCTGCATTCAACATCATCTTCGTTTGGAACGTTGTTCAAGTTTGGACGAGTGAAATCTTCTAGTGTGATAAACTGAATAGCGTCAGTGTAGTTTCCGCATCCATCCGTTGCACGGTATGTACGAGTAAGAACGCCGATACAGCCACCTGAGTTGAGTACATCGTTGAAGATGCTCACAGTAACACCGCTGCAGTTGTCTGTAGCTGTTGGTGCAGGAGGGTTCACATCGCAAGGAGTAGAGATGTAAATAGGGAAGGCATCGAATACAGGTCCTACGTTGTCGATTACAGAGATAGTCTGAACAAATGAAGTTTCGTTCTGACAATCATCTGAAGCACTCCATGTGCGACGAATAGTGTAATTACCTGCACAGTTACCTGCAATAATAGTTTGGCTATAGTTAACGGCCACAAGTGTGTCGCAGTTATCATCAGCTGTTACCGTAGCAGGAGCAGGGATGTTGTCGCAAGGAACAGTGATGTTTGCAGATGGTGTTCCTTGTAAGAGTGGAGCCTCATCATCAACAATTGAAATAACCTGTACACACTGACTGCGGTTTCCGCACTCGTCTTCTGCTTCCC
>Ga0315899_10006860_pt1 | contig 12267 bp, 9 predicted proteins | sample LakEriMetagenome_2_FD_203518 | JGI IMG/M metagenome (GOLD analysis project Ga0315899, IMG submission 203518) | Freshwater fungal communities from buoy surface, Lake Erie, Ohio, United States - Buoy 4 MA112 | ecosystem: Environmental > Aquatic > Freshwater > Lake | place: USA: Lake Erie, Ohio... | reverse complement strand
ACCGAAGACAATGTTCGCGTTCGTATTGAAGTCAAGACTACCGATCCGGACAGCGTAACAGAACCGGCAGGAGACGTATTTCTTTCGGGCAACATCAAGCAACTTGGAGAATGGCGACCTAATGGTCTCAAACTAAATCGAACCGATAAGAATGTTTACTTTGCAGAGCTCTCGATACCTGTGGGCAGTCGAGTGCAGTACAAAGTCACCCGCGGTACGTGGACAACCGTGGAAAAGGATGCCGCTGGCAAGGACATCGCCAATCGAGAATTCGTGGCAGCAGCAACAGAAGACGAAGGTCCGCAGAAGATATCGATCGTCGTTCAGCGATGGGGAACTCCCACTTCCGCAAAGTCGACGATAACCGGGACGCTGAAACGGCACGAACAGATTTCTTCGCAATTTCTTACTCGATCCCGCAACATAAACGTTTGGCTTCCGCCTGGCTATGAGGAATCCGACAAGCGGTATCCAGTGTTTTATCTTCAAGACGGGCAGAACTTGTTCGATGAGTCGACTGCCGCATTTGGCGTCGAGTGGCGTGCGGATGAGTCAGCGATGGAGTTGATAGCGAAGCAAGAGATCTCCGCACTTATCATTGTGGGCATCTGGAACACGGCGGATCGCATGGACGAGTACACGCTGACGAAAGACGAACAGCTAGGTCGAGGGGGAAGAGGATTGGATTACATTCGATTTATCGTCGAAGAACTGAAGCCGTTGATCGATCGTACTTATAGAACTCGAACAGATCGCGAATCAACTAGCATCGGCGGCTCCTCTCTCGGAGGTCTCATCGCGATGTACGCATGCCTTGAGAATCCCGAAGCTTTCGGCAATTGCTTGGCTTTTTCACCCAGTCTTGGTTGGGATCAAGAAAGACTACTCCAGTCGCTCCAAAATGGAACGCAATGGCCAGCGAACGTGCGACTGTGGTTCTCGATGGGGACTCGCGAAGGTCGTAATTCCGAATCGCAGAAACAAAACGTCACTCGTGCAAAGCGGCTTCACCAATTGCTCAGCCCAGACGCAACGACTATAAAGGCCCCGGTTCAATTCCATGAGTTTACGGACGCATCTCATGACGAGAAGTCTTGGTCCGTCCAACTTCCCATTGCACTCAAGTTCACGACACACCCCTTAGATGACCCGGAGAAGTAAAGTGAATCCGTTCTTTCGCAGCTTAATCATCGCATTGCTAATCGCATTTGCGATCGCCCAGGACTTGCCTTCTGCCGAAATTTGTGGCGTTACCATTACGCCTCATGTTGTCGCGGACTCTATGATGTACCGTCGGCCCCGCGATCCCGATCTCGCGGCTAAGGTGCAACTGTTTGTCAAAGGTTCTTCCATTCCCAAAAGCTTTAATGGCAAAACGCCTAGCGAATTGCTCGCATCAGGAGAATGGGCCTGGCATGACTTGGGAACAGCGATTCAAGGCCCCGAAGAATCGCTCAACGTTTGGACATGGAATGGGAAATCATCTCGCTGGGGCGTTGGCAACAGCTGCGATGTCGAAGGCGAAGGCCTGACAAAAACGACCGTCTCGATCACTTCGCCGGAGCGTTGGATTTCTGCGATTACCTTTTTATCAACCGATGGAGAATGGCAACCGAGACGAATGATCGCTCACGTCGTGAACAACTCAGCCAAGCCTTTGAAGATATCTTCGGTGCGATTTTGGTTACCACGCAGCGGTTCCACTTGGCAGACCCTCTTTGCAAGTGAACCATTTTCTGTAGATGTGCAGATACCTGCCGGTGATCGAGGCATTGTCAATGTATCAACGGAGCAGCCGTGGCCACTTACTTATGCTGCCATCGAGCTCATTACTGAAACAGGTTCATTATGGGAGCATCTTCGAATCAAATCAGAGCACTTTGACATCAGTGGCGGCTGGACAGGAGATCATCTCAAGGAAGAGACTTATTTGAAATTGCTTACGCGACTGCACGTCAACACGGGGCAAATTCAGGAGGTCGGTGGTTACACGGATAACGCAGAGCTGTATGCTCGTTATCCAATGAAGCTCTTTAATCGTCTATGGCCGTTAGAGAAATGGGACACTGACGAGTGGTTACCCAAGATCCATGCCGTCGAATTCCTTGGAGAGCCACAATACGGTGGAGGCAAGCCGGTGGCACCTCAAGAGGTCTTTGATAAGCTGTTACCGTATCGAACAAGCCGACTACCGACTAGCGTTACGAACTCCGAAGAACGCATCTGGCGATATTATGCGGGCCTATCGGATTACCCTCATTACGACGCCTATCGAGTCGTAGCTCCGGCTGCCGACTCATGGCGAGCCTATGATCGTTGGGGTGGCAAGCGAATTAGCTGGGGTGCTCCGCTTGAAACGATCGGCGACATGTGCCGCAGTCTGCGAGAAATGAGTCGCCCCGTGCCTGTCGCGTATTGGTCACAGGGGCCGCATGATGGGTGGGGAGGTGGATTTAATTTCAGTGGTCGAAAACGCAGATCGCCAACTCCGGATGAGCTGCGTGCTCAAGCCATGCATGCGCTCGCGACACGTATCACTTCGTTGTATTGGTTCAATCTTAGCCTTAAGTCGCTGATGAAATTTCCCGATACTTGGGAACCGATGATGCGGATAGGCCGCGAGATCCAGATGCTATCACCCATTTATTTGGCGGGTGATGCATACAGGTTTGAACGAGTCCGAAACTCGCAAGGTAAATTGGATTGGGATTGTGCTTCGCTCGTGAGTGAAGAGTGTGCGTTGCTCTTCGCGCTCGACTTGGACTATGTACCCAGCGAAAAGGATAGTACTTTCCAATTCGGCGAACCACGAGAATTTTCGTATCGATACGACTTGCCACATTGGCTCCGTCAGCCGACCGATGTCTTTCGCGTTGACGCTGATGGTGTACATCCGGTGCAATGGGTTGTTGAGGAAAATGGTGTGCGGATCAATCACACCTTTAGCCGAGATGGGATCTTTGTTGCGACGAAGTCTTCCACATTGCGAGCAGCCATAGAGTCTCGCCGCCAAGCCGCCATTCAAATCGAAGAGCGTAACGGCGATTTGAAAGATATAGCAAAGATTCTTGATAAACAGAAGTGAGCGTTTTTAGTGACTCCGTGATGACGCTAGTGCCAATTAAATACCGAATTTTACTAGCGTTTCACGGGCTCCCAATTTTCCGCGAAACCTGGATTCGCCACTTTTTCACGAGTGAAGTGTCCTAATGGTTTAACCTTACACCATTCTCGCGTTAGTTTTTTTATTGTTGATCAAGCGTCGGGTGGTGGGCCGAATAATCGACATGACGTTATAAGTTTGCCCATTTCAAGATTCTTCTGTATCCAAGAAACAGTCATCGCACGAAGCGGGATTCGATAGATGCCACTCCATTAAGAACGCGATCCCAGCACGGTCGTGTGATGATCGAATTGAGAGTTGAATGATGCGGCTCATCAAGTATTACCCTTTTGACTTTTTTCTTATGGAGGTCGGCTTTAGCTCCGTTTCCTGCGGGCAAAGTTTTGGTGTTGAGTTGCAAAACACTCTGATGCCAGCATCCAGCGGTATGGGTGTTGTGAGCATTGCGAGGCTACAAGATTTAATTAGCTCCATGAATGCTAATCCAGCATCGCTGTCCCTGTTTCGTGGGACGCAGTTCTCCTTTGGCAGTGGTTGAGAATTATCGTAAGGTCTAAATCAATGATCATACGAATTTCGATGAGAAACTTGGTTTGTATTAGCTCGTCACTCCTGCTGAATGCAATCGTTGGGCCAGGTATTCTTTCAACGCAAAACCTGTTTGCTCAGACAGAACGAGGTCCGCTAAGGTGGGAGGATACGTAAGGACCTACCTTGTTCGGGATTTCCGAGCCATTGATTCCACCGACTTCTTTGATCCGAGCACCATCCCCGTTGGTGAGGTACAACGAACTAACTCAAGTTTTCATGCTCGACAAACGCGGCTAAGTCTCGATGCTCAGCGTCAAGCAATCAATGGCGAGGAGCCGATGCGAGTCTTTATTGAGGGTGATTTTTTCGGTGACGGAAATACCATGAGACTTCGCCATGCTTATGGAGAGTATAGGAACCTCATCCTCGGGCAAACTTGTTCGACGCTAGCCCATCGTACTGCGTTGCCCAAATCGAATGTATGGTGGGATACTGTGGGGATCAGGCATCGGTAGCTACCGTTATTTACCTGACGTGGCTCCTGTATTGATGGATCGTGGCGCACCACTCGAAGCGATGGCTTGGTATACCGGATTGCACCATTCTTGGTCGAAACGTTGGTTCACCAACGTTACCTACAGTCAAGAGGACGTGAACAATTCCATTTTGCAACCAGCGAATAGCGTCAAGACTATCCAATACTTGGCAGTCAATCTGATTCATCAACCCAAGGACTATATCTTCTTCGGTATTGAAGGTCTTTGGGGCGCACGTACTAATCGGGACGGTGCTGAGCAAGATGCTAGCCGGATCATGGTCAGTTTTGGCTTTCTGCTTCCGTGAGATTAAGGTGAAGCAATCGGATAACCTCAGCGATCGTTGCTTCGTGTTTCAGAATCTTGGTATGAGAAGCTGTCACATGTGTTTCCGTGTTGGCGCACCGATGACGTGCGCTCGAAACGGGAACCACGCCATCATTCAATCCTAGCGTCCATGGTCCGTCGCCAGTTCCGATGATCGAATGCTGACGCACATCGTATGGAACGGGCAAATCGTAAATGGACTGTAATGTGTTATCGCTAGGTTCCAGCAGATCGATGCTGGTTGGAATGCGTTTTCGAAACGTTCCCGTAAACGCGTTAGGATTATCCTGTACCAATCGATCATGAAGCTTTTGAGATTGTTCGTCCGGATGAACAAAGGCAGAAAAGAATCTTCCTGTCCCGCGCGAGGCTATGGATGCACCTTGATGGGGCGTTGCAATATAGATAACTCGTTTCACGTGTGGCTGAGAAGTAAAGAAAAGTCGTTTTTCTAGTTCCCGCTTCGCTTCCGCCTTAGCTCGAATGTTTTGCAAGGGAATGTTGGAGATGGAGTTCCAGAGACGATCTTGACTATCGGTTATTTGCAACTTGGCGAGCAAGCCACCCATGCTATGCCCAATCATAACCATTTCTCGCAAAGCGGGATCTTCGCCATGGGGATCGACCAGCGAGATGGCTTCTTGACATTGTTCTCGCAATCTCATTGCTGAGGTAACAAATGGGCTGCCGGTGGCGTAACTAAAACCCCAAACTTGATATCGATCATTAAACCATGGTATCGTTCTCAATTCATTCAGCATATCCAACCAAGTCGTTGGATCGGACATCAGTCCGTGAATAAAGACGATGGGAATCTTGCCAGCCTGGTAGGGCTCTGCCCAACGAAGTCCATCATTCTGACTACCACTGCCGGGTGCAACAAACCCCAAAAATGGATCGGTCGGTCGATTACGCAATTGGTAATCTAAAGGTGCGCTCAGATCCTTGGCTATTGCAATAGGTTGCGATGAAATCGAGATCGAACTGACTCTCAAAGGATTGACCAGTTCGATGACGAACCGGTCGGATTCTTCGGAGTCGTGAACGGAATCATCGTGTGACGAGATGGTTTCCACCGATCGGAGAATGAGTGTGGAGGCTAACGGGAGTTGTTCAGGAAAATGGCGTTCTAGCGGATCGACTTCATATCCTGAAGATTTAACTCGAAAGGCGACAACGGGTGCACCCAATCCGGACTTTTTAAAATACCGTTTTAGCGTTCTTTGCTCAGGGTCGAGTGGAAGTTGGAAGTGCTGCAGTTGTTCGATGGGCCAATCTAGGCTGGTGCTGGTCAAAGGAACTTGAATAAGACCGCTTGGATGATAGATGTTCAGATTTCCACAACTATCAAAACGGCAAAAGCGAACGGCATTGGCCACGAGCCCTTGCAGACTCGCTTGATAGACCTCCCACGACGAATGATGCGGAGTTGCGAACTCTGGCCGTTTGGTTAACGAAGCCCAACTCAAAGTCGCGGCCTCAAAGTAATAGTCTACACTCCTGGCGTCATCGGAATCGCTGAGATTATTCGCAAGTTCAAGAAAGCGTTCGGCTCGCTTGGTGGGTGAACCCTCGGTGGGCCATAAGACCTGTTGATAACTTTGCTTATGAAGAAACAGACCAGGTTTTGACCATGATCGATCGTAAATCCGGCAACCTGTCGAGCAAAGGAACGACAGGATCAGTAGCAGCTTACAGATGATTCTGCAATTGCTCAGCAGATTCGTGACCATGCTGATACGATCATCATTTCAGGAAGGAAAAATGTGTACCCGCGCGGCCTTGCGTTAGACTCCGGCTCCTCCTGAGGCAGATTACTACCTCAGTCTTCGGCAGGCTCGGAATGATCACTCGACTATTCTAGACTTGGTTCGATTAAAACGCTTAAGCGGAATGGAGTGAGTGATCGCACGCAAAAAGGGCAATCACTTTACCTCAACCGTGAGCTTGGGAATCCGGCCTGTAAACTTCGATTTCTGCTCGGCTCCGATCGATTCAACCACAGGAGTTGCAAGATCGATACCGATGTCAGCCGTTTCATCCGCAGAGAAGATCATGGCCTGAGTTCGTGGAATCTTTCCTTCGCCGATTTTCCGATCATTGAGGAATAACGAGGTGGTACCACCTTTACCAACCCCTCCTCCCTCGTAGCTAAATTCAACCCGTAACGTTGACATGCCTTCGGGTAGCTTATCTGTGGCAGAGACGGTGGTCTGCTGCAGGCCGAGAAAGTTGTAGTGATAGGCAGGAACTCCATCCTTGACAAAGACAGACCATCCACCAAAGCGGCCGCCCTGGGCTATAACAGTACCGTGCACCTGGGTTCCTTGGGGAACTTCGATTTCAGCCGTAATCGTCTTGGACTTGTTCTTGATGTTGAGAAAAACGTTCTCCGTCATTCCCGTCATTCCTTCTGCGAGTGTCAGTGAGGTTCGGCCAGCCATCAAGTCGGGACGTCCAACGAGCGCTGCGTTGACTCGCTCGACAGAGCGATCATCGATGGGAAGGGCAAAGTTCTTTTCGGCTTCTACGAGGAACAGCTCCTGAAGAGCCTTTAGTTTTTCGGGATGCTTAGCGGCCAGGTTATTGACCAAGCTGAAGTCCTTTGTGGTATCGAAGAGTTCCCAAGCAGAGTCATCATCCAGGGCACGGCGAGCTTTCGGTTCCCATGGAGCCTTGTGTATGGTTCGAGCAAACCAGCCATCCTTATACATAGCGCGGTTACCGAACATCTCGAAGTACTGAGTCGTATGGCGTTCCTTCGCGTTGGCGTCATCGAACAGATAGGCCATGCTAACTCCATCCATGGGACGCTGAGTTACACCGTTGACGACTTTAGGTTCGGGTAGTCCAGCCGCTTCTAAAATGGTAGGTGCGATATCGATGACGTGATGAAACTGATTTCTCTGCTCCCCCTTTGCTTTGATCCCCTTTGGCCAGTGGACCGCAGTGCCTATCTTGGTACCGCCGTGATCCGAGGCGATTTGCTTGGTCCACGTAAAGGGGGTATCGAACATGACGGCCCAGCCTGCGGACATGTGCGGATAAGTTTCTGGACCGCCCCACTTGTCGATAAACTTGAGCATGTCGGGGACCTTTTCTTCCACGCCATTAAAGTAAGTCATTTCGCTGAACATACCATTGCGGCCACCTTCGGCGCTGGTGCCGTTATCACCGTAAATGAAAATGACGAGGGTGTTGTCAAGTTGCCCGGTTTTCTCGATAGCATCGATCACCCTGCCGATTTCATGATCCGTCATTTCAACGAATGCCGCGAACACCTCGGCTTGTCTGGCGAAGAGTCGTTTCTCATCGGCGCTGAGCGAATTCCAGTCTGGGATTGCATCCGGTTTCGGGGCGAGTTTTGTTCCCTTGGGAACGACTCCTAATTCGATTTGACGAGCGAGAATCTGCTCTCGCATAACGTCCCAACCTTGATCAAATTTCCCTTTCCATCGAGCAATCCAATCTACGGGCACATGGTGCGGGGCGTGAGTTGCACCTGGTGCGTAATAGGCGAAGAATGGCTTATCAGGCGTGAGTGCTTTTTGATACTGAATCCATGCGACCGTTTGGTTGGTCATGTCGGTCAAGAAGTGGTAATTCGGATCGTCCGGCAATTCGACTTGATGGGTTCCATCGTAGATGAAAGGTGACCATTGGTTGGTTTCTCCGCCGAGGAAACCATAGAACTTGTCGAATCCTTGTCGGGTCGGCCATCGATCGAAATCCCCGGCAACGCTTGCTTCCCAAGCAGCCGTTTCATGCCACTTGCCAAAAGCTGCGGTCGCGAATCCGTTGAGCCGAAGCATTTCTGCTAACGGGGCAACATTCTGCGGAATCTGACCAGTGTTTCCAGGGAAAGCGGTTCCCGTTTCGATGATGCCGCCCATGTTGTTGACGTGGTGGTTGCGGCCGCTCTTTAGTGCAGTGCGAGTCGGTGAACAAACAGCAGTCGTATGGAAGTTATTGAACCTCAGCCCCCCGCGAGCGATCCTATCGAAGGTCGGCGTTCTCACGGGGCCGCCAAAGGTCGAGGTGCCTGCAAAGCCGAGGTCATCGACTAAAACGAGCAGCACGTTGGGGGCTCCCGGTGGTGCTTTAACTTCGAATCGTGGCGGTGGGGTGGCGTTGCGAACATCGAGAGTGGTTGATGTTTGCCGAAGTGGTTCTTTAATCGGCAAAACCGTTCTATCCATGGATCCCGCCACATCTTCAGCATGAAGCTTCATAAAGAAAAGAGGGAGAATACAGCAGGATGCAAAAACAATAGTCGTCCACTTCATAGCGATTCACCGGTAGAGCTCAGAGGTTGATAAAAAAGCGTGACAGGCGTTGAATGGGAATCAGCCGCGTCAACATGGCAATGCGGCTGACTCATTGGACGTGAGATTAACAAGTCGCCTCCGTGGAAACTACTTTGGAGCAGCAGGTTCCTCTAATCGGACCATTAGCCATTGTTGCGTTTGCCCATCAGCAAAGTGGATCAAAGCAGGTGCCGTATCCTGAGTCAGACTCGAGATACCGGTTTCCATGATGGGCCGACTTTGATCGGCGGCCGCCCAAGCGCATCGCTGCGATTTTTTGTCGACCATGCCTTCTACATCGAGCGTCTTTCCTGTGATGGTATTGTTGAGTGTACCGCGAATGACTCCTTCTTTGCTAACGGCTAGTTGAAGAAAGAGAGATGGTGCTGGCCCAGTTGATTGACCATCTTGAGATAGGGCAAAAACACCTAATGGCATCCAATCTGCATTGGCAGGTGCCACCTCGGGTGCGCTGGTCACGATCGCTTCCGCTTGCTGCGTATATTCCTCTGCTGTCGCAACCGGTTGCCCGGCTTGGTAAACCGTGTCACCCTCGTAGTAGATCGTTTCACCATAGCTGTAGGAAACTGGTTCGCTCACACCATACCCAACCCAACCAGCTACAGCTCCCCATGTTGCCCAGCGATAGGGCCGCGTGATTCTCATCGCGGCCCAACCGGGATAATCGGACCAAAAATCAAGTCGAGGGTAGTTATCTTGTACCTGATTGCGCACTTCATCGCGTCTTTGGAAACGGTCGTCTTGCAGTTGCTGTCGGTTCTCAACTCGTCCCGCTTGGTTGGTAGCGCGGTTCTCGGAGCGAGTCGTCTGATTACCAGCTCGGTTCTCAGCGCGAGCCTGTTGGTTGCCGGTGCGATTGTCCATTCGGTTTCCGGCTGCTCCCTGCGCACCGGCTGGTAGTTGGCCTGCTGCAGGCCTCACAGCGGCCCCACCACCTTGAAGAAACGCTGCTGCCGCACTCCCTCCCATACCTGAGCCTAGATTCGCTCCACCGGGGCGGCTAGCGACGCCGCCACCGATAGCACCTGTCGAAGGCCCTAGGTTCAAAAACCCCTGCAAATCACCAGCTGAGGGGCGGGCTCCCGCACCCGGACCGACCCCGGCTCCCGCACCTGGTCTTGTCCCGGCTCCCGGAGCACCAATGCCTGCACCAGGACGAGCCCCAGCACCTGGAGCACCTATTCCTGCACCAGCACTGGGTCGCGTGCCAACACTGGGGCGAGCACCTGCCGATGGCATACCTGCACCTCCATAGCTCGGGCTCGGTCGACTCATAGCGGGCGATCTATTCATGGCTGGGCTTGGGCGGCTGGCCATGCTACCGCCAGAAAACCCGCCACCCCCTCGCGACATGCCACCTCCTGCACGTCCGCCACCACGCCCACGTTGGGCCATTGCGATGTCGGCTGTTATGGCGACCATTCCCAAAACGGCGATGCTAAGTTGAATAAACTTTCTCATGACTGAGCTCTTATATTAAAAATGGAAAGGTACTTCATTAATTCTTGGTGATCTGCACTTCGTCGATGTTTGGCAGTATCTCGCCATCTACGACTCGATTGACCGATTGCAATGTGCACGTACTGTCATCAATGTAGGTGATGACGTTTACCGATGACGATTTGCGACCATCCGGGAGTACCCCAGTCTGATGGACGTGCCATTGATTGCCTAGTTTCTTCCAGCTTCCTTGGGCAAATCCACCATCGGAGTCGAAGACCCATGACCTAATCTTTTTCTCTAAAGGATCCCAACCGATGATTTGCATACCGGCCATTTCGATCTGGCCACCAACATGAACGGTGAATGATCTTGTTAAAAAGTTATTGTTCTTTGTCCAACTACACTCGGTCGTGACCGTTGTCTCCTCGTCCTGATCAACCCAGTTCCCAACCATCCATTCCAGATCTTTCAAGCGTTCGTAATGTGACAGAACATTAGGGAGACCTTCTTCAGTCATGCGATCGAGTAGCCATTCTTCGCCGCGTTTCACATAGACTGCACTATACTGTGTCAATTCCGGTGTTTCCTCTGGAACGATGACTTTGGCCGTTCCCTGTTCCACGGCCACGTTTGGCGACACAAAGCCAATCGACAATGTGTTCACTTCTAACTTTGCTTCTTTTAACTCCGCGAAGACGCCTACGAATTGCTTTTCGATGGCATCACGCCCCACGACTTCCTCTCCACTTAAAGGATTCGTATAGACCGCCTCTGGGGACCAGAGGGCGGCAAGCGCCTTGGCATCTCGTTTGTTAAAAGCAACTACGTAGGCTTCCACTGCTTTGCGAATGGAAGCATCACTTTCAGCCTGTCGCTGGACCTCCTCTGCTCCACACGTCCCGAGCCCTATGGCCGTAATCGCAAAAGCGAGGATACATTTTTTCATGAACACGATAACTTCTCCTAAGCTTAGTGAGGGATCCTAAGGATACCTGTTTGGTTGAGACAGAGAGGACAATCGAGGCGTCATCGGAATCCTTATAATTTGAGGTGCAAATTATGTTCCAGATACTTAAGTAGTTGGAATAAGCACCGATTGCGCAAAATGGAATCTCGTTCGATGATCGCCTGAGCGCGATGCTTCGTCTATCGAAATTCCGCAATCGGCTGTTCGTATTACCACTTACTTCTTTGCCTTGTGACAAAACTGGTTCTCGGACAACTTGCATCGAACTAATCTGAATTAACTACGAACTTTACACCGTGCCAATACTTCTTGGACTGCTCAACCAATTGAGTCAATCTGACGCGCTGCTGCTCATGCTTGATGTCTTTCATGGCGTTTTTGGCATCCACACAGGACCACGCCAGTTCGAATTTACGCTCGTATGACTGGTTTGCATCTCCTTTGGTGATGTCGAATAGATTTAAGCCTAAAACTACGACAATCTTGATATTCAGAACGCAAGCCTGTCTGATTCTGAAGATCAGAGATGTAGAATGACGGCTGTTTGTAGCTTTCTGAAGCGTTGATTCGTTGATCACTAACATGAGGTTTTGAATGCCGCGTTCTGAAGCGGAAGTCGAGCAGGCAATAGGCTGGCTAGCTAATATCCGATTTTGCCAAGGATTGGATCGTGAGCAAATGGTGAGTCTCGCTCAAGAACTCACTGTACGGTCGTTCGCTGCGGGCGAAACCATCGCTTCTCCAGACGAACCTGTCACCGAGTTTTGGATTGTCGTAGAGGGAGAATTGGATTCGTTCTTGACTGATCCACGCGGACGAGAAGAGTTCTTAGGCATAGTCCACCAAGGGGAAACCGTTGGGGAAATCTTTATTCTTGAAAAGAATCCAAACCGGCCCGCTCGATTCACTGCTCGAACCAACGGTAAACTTCTGGTCGCGCCCGCCGAAGCTTTGATTCGTTGGGTTAAGATTTATCCTTCGCTGATGCAGAACTTGTTCTTTACTCTTAGC
>Ga0315899_10006859_pt1 | contig 12268 bp, 9 predicted proteins | sample LakEriMetagenome_2_FD_203518 | JGI IMG/M metagenome (GOLD analysis project Ga0315899, IMG submission 203518) | Freshwater fungal communities from buoy surface, Lake Erie, Ohio, United States - Buoy 4 MA112 | ecosystem: Environmental > Aquatic > Freshwater > Lake | place: USA: Lake Erie, Ohio... | reverse complement strand
CGGGCGGCGCACCTCGTCGGCGCGGGCGAGCGCGAGGAGATCGGCGCCGCGCGCCGACAGAGCGCCGAGCAAAGGCGAGAGATCCTCAAGCCGCTCCGCCACCAGATGGGTGACGCCCGACTGCGCCTGCACGCGCCCGGTGACGGCGACGAGCCGCGCGCCGATGACGAGCGCGCGCTGCGCTTCAAAGACCTTCGGCCAGACGACGACATTGGCCGCGCCCGTCTCGTCCTCCAGCGTCATGAACACGACGCCCTTGGCCGAGCCCGGCCGCTGGCGCACGAGCACGAGCCCCGCCACGCGCACAAGCGGCCCGCCCGCACGCGGACCTGCTTGCGCCTGATCGCGCACGCTGGCGCAGGTCGCAAGTCCGCGCGCGGCGAGGTCCGGCCGCAGGAAGGCGAGCGGATGCGCCTTCAGCGACAGCGAGAGCGCGCGATAATCCTCCACCACATGTTCGCCCAGCGGCATGGGCGGCAGATGGGCGTCGGGCTCGCTCTCCGCCAAAGCCACATGGCGCCAGAGCGCGAGATCGTCCTTATCGCCCGCGCGATTGAGGCCGCGCGCCGCCCACAAAGCCTCGCGCCGATCAAGCCCCAGCGAGCGGAAGGCGTCCGCCCCCGCCAGCCGCTCCAGCACGGCGGGCGACAGGCCCGTGCGCAGCCACACGTCGCGCACGGAATCATAGCCCCGCCCGCGCAGGGCCACGAGCTTGCGCATGTCGTCTTCGCGCACGCCTTTGACGAGACGCAGGCCGAGCCGCATCGCATGGCTTGTGCGGATGTGCGGCGCCTGTTCGGCGTGACGGCGCTTGATGAAGCGCGGCGCGCCCTGCGCGTCCTCCAGCGTGCAATCCCAGTCGGAAAAGTTCACGTCGATCTCGCGCACGTCCACCCCATGTTCGCGCGCGTCGCGCACGATCTGCGCGGGCGCGTAAAAGCCCATGGGCTGGGCGTTGACGAGCGCGCAGGCGAAGACATCGGGATAGCGGCATTTGAACCATGCGGAGGCGTAAACGAGCAAGGCGAAAGAGGCCGCATGGCTTTCCGGAAATCCATAGGAGCCGAAGCCTTCGATCTGCGCGAAGCACCGCTCCGCGAAATCGCGCGCATAGCCGCGCGCCGCCATGCCTTCGATCATCTTCATGCGGAAAGTGTGGATCGTGCCCACGCGCTTGAAGGTCGCCATGGCGCGGCGCAGCCGGTCCGCCTCCGCCGGCGAAAAGCCTGCGGCGACGATGGCGATCTTCATCGCCTGTTCCTGAAACAAAGGCACGCCAAGCGTTTTGCCGAGCACGTCGCGCAATTCCTGCGAGGGAAAGGAGACGGGCTCGAACCCCTGCCGGCGCCGCAGATAAGGATGGACCATATCGCCCTGAATAGGGCCGGGCCGCACGATGGCGACCTCGATCACAAGATCATAGAAGGCGCGCGGCCGCAGGCGCGGCAGCATGGACATTTGCGCGCGGCTTTCGATCTGGAACACGCCGATCGTGTCGGCGCGGCAGATCATGTCATAGACGCAAGGCTCCTCGGCCGGGATTGTCGAAAGCGTCAGCCGCTCGCCGTAATGGCGCGCAAGCAAATCGAGCGCGCCGCGCAGGCAGGAGAGCATGCCCAGCGCCAGCACGTCGATCTTGAGAATGCCGAGCGCGTCGAGATCGTCCTTATCCCACTCAATCGTCGTGCGCCCCTCCATGGCGGCGGGCAGTATGGGCGCCACTTCGTCAAGCCGCGTGCGGGTGATGACGAAGCCGCCCGTGTGCTGCGACAAATGGCGCGGAAAGCCGGCGATCTCCGCGCACAGGCGCTTGAGATGGCGCAAGCGCGGATCATCCGCGCTCAGGCCCGCGGCTTGCGCCGCCGCGTCCGTCTCCGCCTCGCCGCCCCAGATGGTGGTGGCCATGGAGGCGAGCGCCTCCTCCTCAAAGCCGAAGACCTTGCCAATCTCGCGCACCGCCGAGCGCCCGCGATAGGAGATGACGGCGGCGGCGAGCCCCGCGCGCTCGCGCCCGTAACGTTCGTAGATATATTGGATGACCTCCTCGCGCCGCTCATGTTCGAAATCGACGTCGATGTCGGGCGGCTCGCGCCGTTCGGGCGAGATGAAACGCTCGAACAGAAGATCATGCTTGGTGGGATCGACCTCAGTCACGCCCAGACAAAAGCAGATGACGGAATTGGCCGCCGAGCCGCGCCCCTGACACAGAATGCCGCGCGAACGGGCGAAGCGCACGATGTCGTGCACGGTGAGAAAGTAAGCCGCGTAACCAAGATCGGCGACGATGGCGAGTTCATGCCTGATCGCGTCGACGACCGTCTGCGGCGGGCCGTCAGGATAGCGCTGGCGCGCGCCCTCCCATGCGAAGGCCTCCAGCGCCGCCTGTTCGCTCGCATGGCCCTCGCGCAATTCATCGGGATATTCGTAGCGTAATTGATCGAGCGAAAAGGACAGGCCGTCGAGAAAGCGCAAAGTTTCGGCCAGAGCCTGCGGCGCCTCGACGAACAGGCGCGCCATTTCCTGCGGGCTTTTGAGATGGCGCTCGCCATTGGCGTGGAGAAGCGTGCGGCCCGCCTGCGCGATCTGCGCGCCTTCGCGCACGCAGGCGAGCGCATCGGCGAGGTCGCGCCGTTCTGGCGCGTGCATCAGCGGATCGTTCACCGCCACAAGCGGCGCGCCGATCTCGCGCGCAAGGGAGAGGCGGCGCGCAAGCCGCGCGCGCATGCGCCCGCCGTAATCCATGCGCGCGCCAAGCCAGACGCGGCCCGGCGCGAGTGCGTTAAGCTCGCGCAGATAGCGCGCCTCATGGGGCGCGCGCTCGCCTTCCGCCTCCAGCGCGATGAAGCGCAGGCCCTCGCTCCACTCCGCCAGATCGTCGAAGACAAGAAGGCACGCTCCCTTGCGCGCGCGCAAATTTCCCCGCGTGAGCAGGCGGCACAGACGCCCCCATGCGGCGCGATCCTGCGGATAGGCGAGCACGTCGGGCGCGCCGTCGCTGAAGACGAGCCGCGCGCCCGGCGCCACATGCAGCGCGCATTCATGCTCGCGCGCATAGACATGGGCGCGCACCACGCCGGCCACCGAATTGCGGTCGGCTATGCCGATGCCGGCGAGGCCGAGCGCGTTGGCCTGCGCCACCATTTCTTCAGGATGGGAGGCGCCGCGCAGGAAGGAGAAGTTCGTCGCCGCCGCAAGCTCCGCATAAGCGGGCGCGCTCATGCGAACAGGCCCTGCACGAACCAGCGCGGACGCTGCGGCCCCTCGTCCGCGTAAAGCCCTTCGCGATAGAGCCAGAAGCGGCGGCCGTTCACGTCCTCCACGCGGAAATAATCGCGCGTGCGCTCCGGCGCGCCCTCGCGCCACCATTCGGGCGCGATGCGCTCAGGCCCTTCATAGGCCGCCACGTCATGCACCATGCGCCGCCAGCGGAATTTGAGCGGCGGCCCGTCAGGCGCCTGCGCGATGGCGTCGATGGGCTCGGGCCGCTCGAACAGACGAAGCGGGCGTTCGTCGGCGGCGGGCAAGGGCTCCGCCTGCGCGCGCGCGGCGGCGACGGCGGGCGCGGCGATCATCGCGCGTTCAGGCGCATGTGAGTCCTGCGCGACGAGGCGCTGCACGCGCTGCGCGCCGAAACGCGCGCTCATGCGGTCGAGGAAATCGGCGAGCGCATCCGAAGGGCGCCCTTCGCGGCCGAAGCCTGCGCCCGCCGCTCCGCTGGCTTTGCGCGCAGGCGCGTCGAGCGGCAATCCGTCCTGCGCGACGCCAAGCGGCTCGGCCTCCATCACCGCAAGGCGGATGAGATCGAAGCCATAGCCGGGATCGAGCGCATCCTGCGACGCCCCCGCCTCCAGCGCGTCGAGCTTGCCGCGGAACAGGCGCAGCATGGCGGGCGCGTCGCGCAGAGGCCGGCTCGTCGCCACGTCCACGCGCCGCGTTTCGCCATCCACGCGAAAGAGCACGGCGGCGAGCCGGCGCGCGCCCTCCTCATGGCGCGCGAGCAGGCCGCAGGCCTCGTGCGCCAGCGCGAGCAGAATGTCCTCGATATGCGGGCGCGCGCGCACGCCCTCCGCATAGCGGCGCTCGACCACATAGGCGGGCGCTTCGAACCGCGGCGAAATGGGGCTTTTCGACTGGCCCATCATCGCATCGAGCCGCGCGAAGACCTTGGCGCCGAACCGCGCGGCGATGGGCGCGCGCGGACGCATGGCGAGATCGCCGATGGTCTTGAGCCCCGTCTGCGACAAAGCGAGCGCCACGTCCGCCGACAGGCGCAGCGCGGCGACGGGCAGCGGATGCATGGCGCGCGCAAGCGCTTTGGCCTCGCCCGCCGGCAGAATGCGCGCGAGCGGCGCCTGCGGGCCGAACCGCGCCAGCGCCCATGCGGCCTCAGGCGAATCCGCCAGCCCCGTGCGCGCCTCAAACCGGGCGAAGCGCGCCTCCACCTGTCGCGCGAGCGCCGCCTCGCCGCCGAACAGATGCGCCGCGCCCGTCACGTCGAGCACGAGCCCGTCTGGCCCGTCGGGGGCGACGAGCGGCGTGTAGCGCCGACAGGCTTCGACGAGGGCGGCGATCCGCGCCCCATTGAGCCGCGCGGCGTCAGGCGGCCCGGCCTGCAAGGCCGGCAGATGAACGCAGAGATAACGCGACGCCAATGAAATCCTCCTTCGCGGCGGATGGGGCTGGGAATGGGGACGCAAGGTCCGGCGGAACGATGGGCTCGACGGGCGCAAGATCCACGTCGCGGAAGACGTCGCCGGGCTGAAGAGCCAGCCGCCCGGCGGGCGCCGCGCAGCGCACGCGCCAGGCGCCCTGCCCCGGCAGGGGGCGGCGGCCTGCGGCGGGGCGCGGGGCGGAGCGGGCGGCGACCTCGAAGCGCAAAGACGACGGCGGGAGGAAAGGCAGACGCGCGCAGGCGGGCGGGCGCAGCAGGATGGCCCGCGCCCCCGCGGCCCGCGCGCCCATGGCGAGCCGACGCAGAATTTTCGGCGCCTCCGCCCCCGCAAGGCCCGCAGGCTCGATCACAATGGCGGCGAAGACGCGGGCGCGGATCGCCTCCTCGCTCGCCAGCCACACGTCGGCCCGGCGCGGCAGACGCAGAAGCGTGAGGTCGCGCCAGGCGAGCCCATAGGTCCCCAGCCCCGGCCCATAGGGAGCGCCCCATTCAAGAAAGGCGAAATCCTCCGCGATCCACGCGACCGGCCCGCCCGCCTCCCGCGCGCAGCGGGCGGCGAGCGCCAGCGCGAAGCCGGAGGCCGCGCCATGGTCGTGCGCAGCCGCCGGCGCCACTTCGCAGAACAGGCCGCGCGCCGCCCAATCCGCGCCCGCCCAGTCAGCGCCGGTCCAGCCGGCCGCCCCAGACGCAGGCGACGACCCCGCAGACTCCAGACCTCCCATGGCCCCTGCGCTCCCCGCCTCGATGCGGGCGATGGCCGCGCGCAAAAAGCCGATCCGCTCCGACCTGTCGCTTTGCGACATCGGTTCTCTCCGCTCAGATTCGTTCACTATTTGTTCCATCAAACGCCCTCCGCGCCGGGGAGTCAAGGGGCTGAAATCATGGCTGACGACGGCCTCCGCAATTCAACGGGGGCGCCCCTGCGGAGGGAGCCTTACGGATACTCAAAGGCGCGCCAGAGGCTTAACTCTTGATCCATGAGCCCGGCGCGCCGTCGCCGGGCGCGGACCAAGGAGAGCGCGGCCATGCTTCCCCGGAGAAGACCTTCCGCCGCCGCCAGATCCGTAGCCGTCGCGCTCGGACGGGAAGGCCGCCGCCGCGCGCCCCGCCCGCCCCGTTTCCCGCAGGAGGCGGAGCCCAACGACGAGGCGTCCCTCCTGTTCCAGCGGCTCAATCTGATCCTCTCGGCGACCGGCGCGGCCCTGCTGCTCGTCGCGCCGCGTCAGGCGGCCTTGGGCGCCATCGCCGCCCTTCTGGTGCTGGCGGGCGCGGGCGTCGCGCTTCACGCCTGGCGCAGGGCGCGCCAAAGCCCGCAAGAGCCGGCTAAGGCGAGCGCGCGGCGCGGCCTCTCGCTGTTCGACGTGGCGGGCGCCTATGTCTTCTTCGGTTGCCTCGCGACCGGCCTCGCCGATCCGGACGCGATCGCCCGCCTGTTCTGACGGCTCATTCCCGATTCAGTCTGTGGATATCCACGAAGCGTTCGCACGCGTTCGACTTTTCCCGCTTTGAAACAGGGCTGTGGAAGGGCGCGTTCATCTTTCGTCAATCTTTGCCGGCGCTAGACGCGCCCCAGAGCGTAAAGCCGGGCGTTGACGATCAGGAGCGCCATCGACAGGAAGCGCAGCGCCGTCATCACGAAAGCCAGCGGCAGGGCCTCAGCGCGCATCTGCGCATAGACAAGAATCCAGTCGTTCACCAGATTGAACGCCATCAGCAGCACGCAGCCCGCCGACAAGGCGACGAAGAAACGCCGCTTGAAATAGGCGAGGAAATAAAGGGCCGTGGCGAGGAAAAAGAGAACCGACCGCGCCACGACAAAATAGCCGAGGGCCTCCACGGCTTCAGGCGCAAGGCCGAAGGCGCCGAACACGTCCTCGAAAAAGACCGACAGCGTCAGGATATTGGCGGCGACAAGCGCGATGCACAGGAAAGCGCTGAGGAAGAACCACAGCTTGAACGGATTCTCGGCCGCCGCCAGCCTGTCGGCCGCCAGCGCCTGCAAACCGTCCACATTGGGTCGCCCGCCCAGTTTCATTCCTGTCCGTTCTTTCAACCCCGCAGGAGCGAAAAGCCCTAAGCTTCAAAGTTATGGATCAGCTCAAGAGCGTCCTTGCGGCCAAGGCTTTCTAGGGCGCCTGCGCGCGCGGGTCCACCGGCTCGGCGGAGGGTTAAGAAGTCTTCTTGACCTGTGCTTTAAAAGCGGATATTTCAGATATTGCGTTTATTGCGTTTGACCCTAAGAACAAACTATGGCGCTCCCGCAGAGCGCAACGCCGCAATGGAGGTCAAGCGATGCCATCCCTCGACAAGGAGCGCGCGAACCGATCACCCGATCTGAACGCCGCCGACAAGGAGCTGGCGCGAATTGCGCAGGACTGCATCATAGCGGCGCTGGATCGCTCGCGGGCTGCGAGCATCACGCTGACGACGGATGAGGGCTCTCATCCAAGCGTCGACGTTCCACCCGCGGCGCTGAAACTGATCGCGCAGGTGCTTGGCGCCATGAGCGAGGGTCGCTCCGTCGCGCTGATGCCAGCCGATCGCGAACTCACGACCGTTGAGGCCGCGAATGTTCTGAACGTCTCGCGACCTTTTCTGATCAAGGAGCTGGAAGCAGGCAAGCTACCATTCAGAAAAGTCGGCTCGCATCGACGCATCGCCCTTGATGACCTGCTCAGCTACGAGAAGGACATGCGCGCCCGGCAGGAAAAAGCGCTCGAGCGCATGGCCGAGAACGCGAGAAAGCTCGGTCTGGAATACTAATGGCCGGGCACGCGCGCTACACGGCCCTCCTCGACGCCTGCGTGCTCTACCCACTCGCCATCACGGACGCTCTGCTCAGTTTCGCGGCGGCAGGCTTCTACGCTGCGAAATGGACCACGAAAATCGAACAGGAATGGATGAGCGCGCTCGAAGCGCGGCGCCCCGACCTTGCGGGCAAGCTCAACGCGCGCAGAGACGCTATGCGCGACGCGATCCCGGACTGGGAAGTGCCGCAAGCGGCATGGTCATCGCTCCTGCCGGGTCTTGATCTTCCAGACGCCGATGACAGGCACATCCTCGCAGCCGCGATCGCAGGACATGCGGATTGCATCGTTACGACGAACATCCGCGACTTTCCCGCGCGCGTTTTGGATCCTCTCGGACTAGAAGCGATCGCGCCCGATGATTTCATTATCAATCAATGGGATCTGGACCCTTCAAAAGCCATCGAAGCCTTCAGGCGCATGCGCGCGCGGCGACGCAAACCGGCGTCCAGCGCCACTGAATTCGCAGAGGCCCTCAAGGCGGGAGGCCTGCCTCTGACGGCGGCGCGCCTGCACGGCGCCGCTGGGCTGATCTGACCCTATGAGCCAAACGCTCTGAAGAAAGATGGTGGGGGAAGTAGGACTCGAACCTACGAAGGCATAGCCAGCGGATTTACAGTCCGCCCCCTTTGCCGCTCGGGACATTCCCCCGGAACGCTGCGGCGGGCCGCGCGCTCTGGCCGGCTTTCGCCGGATCAAAAAACCCCGTCGGGAGACGGGGTCTTGATCGCGCGCTTATGCGAAGGCGGGCCCGCCCTGTCAACCGCTTTCTCGGAGCGGTTTGCGCCCGCCCGCCCGCCGTGCCATGCAAATCCCGCCTGCGCCCCGCGCAGCGCGAGCGAGACGAAAGCCCCAGCGTGACCAGAAAACGCCCCCGCCAAAACGACCGCGCCCCCCGTCAAGACGACCGCGCCCCCCGGCGCGAGGACAGGCCCCACGCCGCGCGCGGCCCGCGCAAGGACGAGGCCCGCCAAGACGACCGGCGCCAGCCGCGCCAAGACGACCGGCGTGACGCACGCCGGGGCGAGCAGCGCCCCTTCGATCCGATCAGAAGCGACGCCCGCAAGAGCGACACGCGCCCAGCCCGGCGCGAGCGCGCCGCCGAGCCGCCGCGCACGCCGCCCGACGTCTGCCTGATCTTCGGCCAGCATGCGGTGCGCGAGGCCCTGCGCGCCGGCCGGCGCAAGCTCCTGCGCCTCATCGCCACGACGGCGAGCGCCGAGCGGCTCGCGCCCGAAATCGCGGCGAGCGGGATCGAACTTGTTCTGGCGCAGGGCGAGGAGATCGCCCGCCGCCTGCCGCCCGACAGCGTGCATCAGGGCGCCTTGCTCGAAGCGCGCCCCCTGCCCGCCCATGACATCGCAGACCTGCCGGCGGACGGCCTTGTGCTCGTGCTCGATCAGGTGACGGACCCGCACAACGTCGGCGCGATCTTGCGCACGGCGGCGGCCTTCGGCGTCGCGGGCCTCGTGACGACGGAGCGCCATGCGCCCGCGCTCACCGGCGTTCTGGCGAAGACCGCCTCCGGCGGGCTTGAACACGTGCCGGTGGTGAGCGTCGTCAATCTCGCCCGCGCGCTCGAAGAGCTGGGGGACATGGGCTACCAGCGCATCGGGCTTGATTCAGACGGACCCGCCTCGCTGGAGGAGACGCCGCTCGCGCGTCCGCTCGCTCTCGTTCTGGGCGCGGAAGGCAAGGGCCTGCGCAGGCTCACGCGCGAACGCTGCGACGCGCTCGCGCGCATCGACCTGCCGGGCGCCGTGCGCAGCCTCAACGTCTCGAACGCCTGCGCCGTGGCGCTCACCATCGCGCGCATGAAGCTCGCGTCGCAGGCGGGCTGAGGCGCGCGTTCAGCGCCAGCGGGAGTCGCGCAGGTCGGGCACGTGGCGCGAGCGCGGCTCGGTGATGATTTCATACTCCGCTTCGATGGCGACCGGCACGGGCCCCTGCCGCGTGTGCCGATAGACCACGCTCGCCGCGGGGCGATTGTAGTTCGGCCGGCCGTAGGAATAGCGCTCCTGCACGATCGGATCAGGCGCCGCCCACAAAAGCCCGGACGGCGCGCCGGGCGGCGTGAACTCCCACGCGTCGGGATGGGGCACGTAAACCGGCGCCGGCCTGCCATAGGCGAAGCCGCGGGCGTCCGACGCCTGCGCGCTCCCCGTCGTCGCGCAGACGCAAGCCGCCAGCGCCGCGCCGCCAAGGGCGGCCGCGTTAAAAAGAGACATCGTTAGCTCCCGTGCAGACCCGTCTCGCGCCCGCGCGTCGCGCGATGCGCGCCGGCATGTCGCTGCGACATGTCCCGACGCCTGCATGGTGAAGCCCAAGCGCTCCTTTGTTAAGCGCGATCGCGCAGGATGATTAACGCCCCGACAACGCCGCGCGCGCGAAAGCGCGGGCGATGCTAGTCTCGAAGCGCGCAGCCCGGGACGTCCTCATGAACGCCTTTCTCCTCGCCACCCCCCTGCTCGCCATCGACGCCGTCGCGCTGGACCTTGAGGCGACGAGCCTCGACCCAGCCCGTGCGCGGATCGTGGAGATCGGCGCCGTGCGCATCGACGCCGGCGCTTTGGGCGGCGAGGACGCCGCGTTCCGCAGCCTCGTGAATCCGGGCGAGCCGATCCCCGCATCCTCCACCGCCATTCATGGAGTCGACGACGCGGCGGCGAGCGCTGCGCCGGCCTTCGCCGATGTGTGGCCGCAGGCCGCGGCCTGTCTGGGCGAGCGCCCATGGATCGGCCATTCCATCGGCTACGATCTCGCGCTGATCCGCGCTGAATGCGCGCGCGCCGGCCTGCCCTTCACGCCGCCGCACGCGCTCGACACGCGCCTGCTCGCGCAAACGGTCGCGCCGCGTCTGGCCGCCTATACGCTGGAGGGGCTGTGCGACTGGCTGGGCGTGAGCGCGGAGAAACGCCACAGCGCGCTCGGCGACGCCATCACCGCCGCGCGCGTTTTTCTGGCGCTCGCGCCGCGCCTGCGCGAGTGCGGCGTGCGCACGCTGGGCGAAGCCTTGCGCGCCTGCGAGGCCCACGCGGAAGCGATGGAGAGCCGCCGCCGCGCCGGCTGGGATGAAGGCGCAGCCCTGCCCCCCGCCAGCGCCAGCGCGCGCAAACAGGCGCCGGATGCGCAGGCGCCGCGCGCGGACGCCTACGCCTATCGCCGCAAGGTCGCCGATGTGATGAGCGCGCCGGCCCGCCTCGCGCCGCCGGACGTGAGCCTGCGCGACGCCCTGCGCGACATGACGCAGGCGCAGACCTCCTCGCTGTTCATCGCGCGCACATCCGAACGTCCGCCGCCGGCCCACGCCTGCGGCGTGCTGACCGAGCGCGACGCTCTGCGCGCGCTTGCGCGCGACGACGCCGCCGCCCTCGATGCGCCGGCCGCCCACTACATGAGCGCGCCGCTGCACGTCGTCGCGGCCGACGCGCCGCTCTATGTCGCCATCGGCCGCATGACGCGCCTGCGCATCCGCCATCTCGCCGTCGTGGACGCGCAAGCGCGCGTGGTCGGCGCGCTCTCCGCGCGCGACCTGCTGCGCGAACGCAACAGCGCCGCGCTGGCTCTGGGCGACGCGATTTCGCAAGCGCCCGACGCGCGCGCCATGGCCGCAGCCTGGGCCGGGTTGCCGCGCGCCTGCGCCAGCCTCATCGCCGATGGCGCGAGTGGGCGGGAGGCCGCCGCCGTCGTCTCCTACGAGATCGTCGCCCTCACCGCGCGCGCGGCCGAACTCTGCGCGACGCAAATGGAGGCGGAAGGCCTCGGGCCCCCGCCCTGCGGCTTCGCCGTGCTCGCTCTGGGATCAGCGGCGCGCGGCGAAAGCCTGCTGGCGATGGATCAGGACAATGCGCTCGTCTTCGAGGCCGGCGAGCCCGACGGCCCGCAGGATCGCTGGTTCGCTGACTTCGCCGCCCGCCTCGCGGCTCTTCTGCACGAAGCCGGCGTGCCTTTGTGCAAAGGCGGCGTGATGGCGCGCAATCCCGCCTGGCGCGGCTCGCTCGACACATGGCGCGCGCGCATCGCCCACTGGACGCAGCGCGCAAGCCCGCAGGATCTGTTGAGCGTCGACGCCTTCTTCGATCTGCGCTTCTGCGCCGGCGACGGCCGGCTCGCCGACGCGCTGCAAACGCAGGCGCGCGCGCTCACCCGCGGGCGGGCCGCCTTCGCGAAACTTCTCGTGGAGGCGAGCGGACCGCACCAGAGCGGCCTCGGCCTGTTTGGCCGCTTGCGCGCGCAGGACGGGCGCATCGACCTGAAACGCGCGGGCCTGTTCCCTATCGTCTGCATGGCGCGCGCTCTGGCGCTGGCGCGCGGACTTGAGGGCGCCTCCACCCGCGAGCGGCTCGCCGCGCTCGCGGCCGCAGGCGGCGGCGGCGCGCAGGACCTTGAGGCGCTGACGGAAGCCCAGGGGCTGTTCCTCACGCTCATCCTGCGCCAGCAAGTCGCCGACCTTCAGGCCGGCGTGGCGCCGGGCAATGCGGTGGAGATCGCCGCGCTCAGCCGCTTCGAGCGCACGAAACTGCGCGAGGCCCTCGCCTCCGCCGACCTCGCCGACACGCTCGCCCGCGACCTTCTGTTCGACGTCTGACGCGTTCAGCCCGCGCCGCCGAACATGCGCATGAAAGCGGGAAGCGTGATCACGAAGGCGCAAGCGAGCCAGATCTGCAAGGAGCGCACGTCGGTCTCGCCCGACGCGCGCCGCCGCTCATAGAGCGCGGCCGGCACGCCGGCGACCATGATCGTCGCCACCGAGAGCACCAGCGAGGCGAGATAGAAGATCACGAGCTTG
>Ga0315899_10006856_pt1 | contig 12271 bp, 10 predicted proteins | sample LakEriMetagenome_2_FD_203518 | JGI IMG/M metagenome (GOLD analysis project Ga0315899, IMG submission 203518) | Freshwater fungal communities from buoy surface, Lake Erie, Ohio, United States - Buoy 4 MA112 | ecosystem: Environmental > Aquatic > Freshwater > Lake | place: USA: Lake Erie, Ohio... | reverse complement strand
AATTGATCGATAACCACTTGAGCGCCATTAGCGAAGTCACCAAATTGTGCTTCCCAGATGGTGAGTGTATTAGGCTCAGCCGTTGAGTAACCATACTCAAAACCTAGCACGGCTTCTTCAGACAGCACCGAATCAATCACGGTAAACGGCGCTTGCTGATCCGAGACGTGTTGCAGAGGAATGTAACTGCCAGCATCCCACTTCTCACGATTTTGGTCATGCAGCACCGAGTGACGGTGAGTAAACGTACCACGGCCTGCATCTTGGCCAGTAATCCGAATCGCATAGCCTGAAGACACCAAGGTAGCAAACGCGAGATGCTCGCCCATGCCCCAATCCAGATTCACTTCTCCGCGGCCCATGGCAGCGCGGTCTGCCAATACTTTTTCTACCAGCGGATGAACTTTGAAATTATGAGGCAACGTGGTAATCCGCTCCGACAGTCGCTTTAATTCTGCCGCTGGCACTGAGGTGTCAGCGGCATCTGTCCATTTGCGATTAAGAAAAGGCATCCAGTCGACTGCATACTTATTTTTAAAACTGGAAATGACTGGATCGATCGTGCTGCGTCCTGCATCCATCGCATCACGAAAATCTTTGACCATGGTGTCGCCACCATCCACTGCAATCGTGCCTTGTGTAGCTAACTTGTCAGCGTACAGTCTGCGCGTGCCAGGATGCTGTCCGATTTTTTTGTACATCAGTGGCTGAGTCAGCGCAGGAGTGTCTTGCTCGTTATGGCCGAGTTTGCGGAAGCACACAATATCGACGACCACATCTTTTTGAAACTGCATACGGAAATCCAGCGCGATCTGCGTTGCAAAAACTACTGCTTCAGGATCATCGCCATTGACGTGCAACACGGGCACTTCAATCATCTTAACTACGTCCGAGCAGTACAAGGTCGAGCGCGTATCACGCGGATCAGAGGTAGTAAAACCAATCTGATTATTGATAACGATATGAACCGTTCCGCCCGTACCATAGCCACGTGTTTGTGCAAGGTTAAGGGTTTCCATTACAACGCCCTGACCTGCAAACGCGGCGTCGCCATGCACTAGTATTGGCAGTACTTGCTTGCCTTCTTTGTCGCCGCGTCTATCCATACGGGCTTTAACGGAACCCTCAACCACAGGATTAACAATCTCTAAGTGCGAAGGATTAAACGCCAACGATAAGTGCACAGGGCCACCAGGAGTCGAAATATCACTCGAGAAGCCCTGGTGATATTTCACATCACCCGCAGGAAGATCATCGCCATGCTTACCTTCGAATTCGGCAAACAAATCTTGCGGCATCTTGCCCAATATGTTGACCAGCACATTCAGTCGGCCGCGGTGAGCCATGCCGATCACGATTTCTTGTATGCCCTGACTACCAGCGCGCTGTATAACTTCATCGAGTGAAGCAATAAAACTTTCGCCGCCTTCAAGAGAGAACCGCTTTTGTCCCACGTATTTGGTATGTAAGTAACGCTCCAGACCTTCGGCTGCAGTAATGCGATCCAGGATGTGCAGTTTTTGTTCACGCGTGAAATTACCAGTTGAGCGTGAGGCTTCCAGGCGCTCCTGCATCCAGCGTTTTTGGGCTGGATCCGTCATGTATTGAAATTCGGCCCCTATGGTGCGGCAATAGGTATCGCGCAAGGCTTGTAGCAAATCGCGCAGAGACGCTGTCTCGCCACCAAAGTAGGTATTACTAATGTTGAACACAACGTCCATGTCCGCGTCCGAGAAACCATAGAACGAAGGCTCTAGTTCAGGAATCGCTGGCCGCTCTTGGCGCTGCAGCGGATCCAAATTGGCCCACTGAGTACCCAGAAAGCGATAGGCTGCAATCAGCTGAGTTACTGCCACCCGTTTTCTACCCATCTCAGCATCAGCCGACGCAGACACAGTGCGTATCGGGCCTAGCTTTGCGCGCTCGGCAAAGGAAGCAACCACACTGGCATGGGGAACATCAGGACGATCAGAACCATCGACAGCCGGAACGTGCTGCATGGAGTCGAAATACGCTCGCCAATTGTCAGGAACTGCGCCGGGATTGAGAAGGTAGGCCTCGTAGAGTTCTTCTACGTAGGGGGCATTACCTCCAAACAGATAGGAATTGGAGAAATACTGCTGCATCATTTAGCTCACCTTTTGCTCGCGCTTCGCGAGAGTTTGGGGGTTAGAAAGTATTTGGCGCGGTGCCCACAACTTCCAAAAGGGCCTCAATTAAGACCCACTTAACCATCCACGTTACGGGCTTTCCGCGCTATGGATTGCATAACATACGACGTTGATACTAAGCGCGGAGAATACCACAGCGCAATGCTTTAGAACACGGAAAAACGGATCCCTGCAGTGCCCGTTTTATGACTACCCAGTCGCTTTGTAGGTTTAATATCAACGTGAATGCTGCAACGGGCACGACCCTAAATTATTGACAGAAATGCCCGATCAAAAACCTACCCTAACCACCCAGCATCAGACGCTGGTTTAACAACTGACAAGGCCCTCACTGGGCTAGCAACTACTGTTCATCGCATACTTGTCTGAACAAAGAGAAATAAAAGTGTAGTTGCATCTAGTCGCTTAGTACCAATCCGCAAGTAGTGTTGCAAATAAAAAGCGAGCCACAGCCCGCTTTTTGATTTTTACAGAGTGCTAGGGATCAGCGTTTTGCTAGTGGCGCAACATCACGTCGAGGCGAACCCACAAATAACTGGCGCGGACGACCGATCTTCTGCTCTGGATCGGAAATCATTTCATTCCACTGCGCAATCCAGCCCACCGTGCGTGCCATAGCAAAGATACCGGTGAATAACGAGACTGGAATACCTAAAGCTGATTGCACGATGCCTGAGTAAAAATCGACATTTGGATACAGCTTGCGTGAGACGAAGTATTCGTCCTCCAAAGCGACTTTTTCTAGTGCCATCGCCAGCTTGAAGAGCGGATCATTTTGCAGACCGAGTTCGTTCAAGACTTCATGACAAGTTTCGCGCATGAGCTTGGCACGCGGATCAAAGTTTTTATAGACGCGGTGACCGAAACCCATCAGCTTCACATTTGAATTCTTGTCTTTGACTTGGGCAATGAAGGACGGAATATTGTCGATCGAACCAATTTCCTTGAGCATGGTGAGCGCTGCTTCGTTGGCGCCGCCGTGTGCCGGGCCCCACAAGCAAGCAATACCTGCAGCGATACATGCAAATGGATTAGCACCTGATGAACCTGCTAAACGTACTGTGGACGTTGACGCATTTTGTTCATGATCGGCATGCAATATCAGTATGCGATCTAATGCACGCACCAACACGTCATTGATTTTGTAATCTTGAGCCGGTGTCGCAAACATCATGCGCATGAAGTTTGCGCTGTACGATAAATCATTGCGCGGGTAAATAAACGGCTGACCTATTGAATATTTATACGCCATGGCCACTAGGGTAGGCATCTTGGCGATTAAGCGTATCGCCGATACGTCGCGGTGATGTGGATCATTAATATCGAGCGAATCATGATAGAACGAGGCTAGTGCACCAACGGTACCCACCAGCACAGACATCGGATGCGCATCGCGACGAAAACCACGGAAAAAGAATTGCATCTGCTCATGCACCATGGTGTGGTGGGTTACCGTTTCGACGAAGGTATCTTTCTGCGTAGCATTGGGCAACTCACCATTGAGCAAGAGATAGCAGGTTTCAAGAAAATCACAATTCACTGCGAGTTGTTCTATGGGATAGCCGCGGTACAGTAGCTCACCTTTGTCGCCATCAATGTATGTAATGGATGAATTACAGGCAGCCGTGGACATGAACCCAGGGTCGTAGGTGAATTTTCCAGTAGCACCATACAGCTTTCGAATATCAACGACGTCTGGTCCGATTGAGCCCTTGTAGATAGGGAAATCGATAGAAGGCGAGCCGTCGGTAAAAGACAAAGTCGCTTTGGTGTCAGATTGGGTCATGGTTCCACCTTTGAATCAAAAAAATAATCAAGTTCGCACAGCATCATGCTGGGTTCGTCTTACTACGTAACCGCACTTATAACTATTCAAGCTGCTCGTAAACGCAATAACAGAGCTTTTACGTGCGGCGCACTCAAATCACCTTCAGGGTCATTTTGCCCTAGCAGCAGACTCATCAAATCATTGTCTGTCAGCGCAAGCAGTAGAGTCAGCGCATCAACTTCTTCATCACTCAAGGTGACTTCGTGCAAATCAAGAAACCTCGTCAGTATCAGATCATTTTCCAGCAATCCCCGCCTGCTGCGCCAGCGCAGGCGGGCACGTCGCGTTGGATCATCCTGGTGTCTGACGCTATTCATGCAACTATACTGCTCGTCTTACCAACAGCTCTTTAATTTTGCCTATGGCTTTGTTTGGATTGAGCCCTTTGGGACAGACATCAACGCAATTCATAATCGAGTGACAGCGGAACAAGCGGTAAGGATCTTCAAGATTATCCAAGCGTTCGGCGGTGGCTTCATCGCGACTATCCGCGATAAAGCGATACGCCTGCAAAAGACCCGCAGGACCCACAAATTTGTCAGGATTCCACCAGAATGATGGGCAAGACGTGGAGCAGCACGCGCACAAGATGCACTCGTAGAGTCCGTCTAATTCTTCACGCTCTGCAGGCATCTGCAAACGCTCTTTTTCTGGCGGTATGGTGGTATTGACTAGATAGGGTTTGATCGAATGATATTGCTTGAAAAAGTTCGTCATATCGACGATTAAATCTCTTATCACTGGCAAACCAGGCAGCGGACGCAACACGATAGGTTCGGTCAATTCATTCAAATTGGTCGTGCACGCAAGACCATTCTTACCATTGATATTCATGGCATCTGAACCGCAGACGCCTTCACGGCATGAACGACGTAGCGCGAGTGAATCATCCACATCAGCCTTGATACGTTGCAGCGCGTCGAGCAGCATTTTGTCGGTATCGAGCAGCGTGACCGTGAGGTCTTGCATGTAGGGTTTGGCATCCCTATCTGGGTCGTAACGATAAATCTGAAATTTGACAGTGCGAGTCATGATTTTTTCCGAGCTTAGAAGGTACGAGCCTTGGGTTTAAATGTTTCAACAGTGAGTGGTTTAGTCACTACTGGCTTGTAGTCGAGTCGATTACCTTCGGAGAACCACAATGAGTGTTTCATCCAGTTTTCATCATCACGTTTTTCATGATCACGGTGCGCATGCGCGCCGCGTGATTCTTTGCGTGCAGCTGCAGAGACGATGGTGGCTTTTGCGGTTTCAATCAGGTTATCGAGCTCAAGTGCTTCGACGCGCGCAGTGTTGAACACTTTGGATTTGTCTTTGAACGACACATGTTTGCGACGCTCATCAAGATCCATGATGTGTTTAACACCATCATCCAGCAGCTCCTGGGTACGAAACACGCTGCAATAATGTTGCATGGTCTTGCGTATATCGTTGGCCACATCCTGTACACGTTCTGTACCTGTCGAAGCTTCCAGGTGCGCTAAACGCGACAATGCAAAGTCAGTGCCATCTGCCGGCATGGCCTTGTGGTGTTGCTCTTTAAGCTTGCTTGCTACGATATGGTTACCTGCAGCCCGGCCAAACACCAGCAAATCAAGTAAGGAATTCGTACCGAGACGATTCGCGCCATGCACCGATACGCAAGCACATTCGCCAATGGCATACAAACCGCGAACAATTTCTTGACCACCGTTTTTAGGTGCAACTACCTGACCATGGATGTTGGTAGGAATTCCACCCATCTGATAGTGAATGGTAGGCACAACAGGAATCGGCTCACGGGTTGCATCTACGTTGGCAAACTTATGGCCAATTTCCAATATAGAAGGCAACCGTTTACGTATGGTGTCAGCACCAATGTGACGCAAATCGAGTAAGACGTGATCTTTTTTCGGACCGCACCCACGACCTTCTTTAATTTCCTGATCCATAGAACGTGATATAAAGTCACGCGGGGCAAGATCTTTCAACGTAGGCGCATAACGCTCCATGAAGCGCTCGCCTTCACTATTGATCAAAATTCCACCCTCACCCCGCACACCTTCGGTGATCAACACGCCCGCGCCAGAAACGCCGGTTGGGTGGAACTGCCAGAATTCCATATCCTCAAGTGGTAAGCCTGCACGAGCGGCCATACCCATACCGTCGCCGGTATTGATAAACGCATTCGTCGATGCAGCCCATATACGACCCGCACCGCCGGTGGCAAACACAGTGGTCTTGGCCTCAAACATCATGACATCACCGGTTTCCATTTCCAGCGCAACGACACCGATTACATCACCATCGGCATCGCGCACGATATCAACTGCCATCCACTCAACGAAAAAATGTGTCTTCGCTTGCACGTTACGTTGATAGAGTGTGTGCAGCATGGCATGACCGGTTCGATCGGCCGCTGCGCACGCACGCTGTACAGGTTTTTCACCAAAATTAGCGGTGTGTCCACCGAATGGACGCTGATAAATTGTGCCATCGGGATTACGGTCAAACGGCATGCCTAAATGCTCGAGCTCATAGACTACTTTGGGCGCTTCGCGACACATGAATTCGATCGCATCCTGGTCGCCCAGGTAATCACTCCCTTTGACGGTGTCAAACATATGCCAGTACCAATTATCTTCTGACATATTACCCAGCGATGCTCCTATGCCGCCCTGCGCTGCAACTGTATGCGAACGAGTTGGAAAAACTTTGGACAGTACTGCGACGTTTAGGCCAGCTTGTGCCAACTGTAAAGACGCGCGCATACCTGAACCACCAGCGCCGATGATGATGGCATCGAAGCGTCGCGATGGAATAGCTGATTTAATGGATGACACGTTTACACTCTCCACAGTATCTGTACCGACCAGCCGGCGCAGCCGACTAACCAGAGTATTGTCAGTACTTGCAACATCAGTCGTACCGCCAGGGGCTTGACGTAGTCCATCCAAATATCACGCACACCAACCCATGCGTGATAGTAGAGAGACATAAACGTTACAAATGCAAAAATCTTGAACCACTGCTGAGCAAACAAGCCCGCCCATGCTTCATAACTAAATTCTGCCGCGCCCAAAAATAAAACAAGCAAGACGACAGTGAATACAGCCATCACTATGGCCGTTGCGCGTTGGGCAATCCAATCCCTTAAACCGTAATGCGCGCCCACCACAAGACGTTTGGGTCCGATATTGTTGTTCATCTCAGAAATCTCCAAACAGTTTTAATGCAACCAATAGCGCTAACGGGATGCTGACAAAAAATACCGAACGTGCTGATTTGGCTGCACCTTCTTTTGATAGACCAATGTGCGCATCCATCACTAAGTGACGAATACCCGCACAAAAATGATGTAAATATCCCCAAGAAATACCCAGGATCAGCAATTTAACAAACCAGTGCCTGACAAAGCCCTGAAGGACGGCAAAGGAAATTTCCGAAGTAATGGAAAGCTCGAAAATATACAAAATAAAGGGCAGCATCAAAAACATCATTGCACCGCTAACACGATGCAAAATCGATACGATGCCCGAAACCGGCAAGCGGTAGCGCAAAATATCGGTGATGTGGATATTGGTAAAGCGTTTAGTTGGCGTTGCTTCAGGCATTAGTGTCTTCTCCAACAGTGTCTGTCATATTTGGTAAACATCAGATTCTATCTGTTTGGGCTAAAAGAGTTCGGCAGGTATCTCGAGATTAACCCTACAGTTAACTAAGTTCATTGTGGTAGTGATGATTTTCAGTGGCATACAGGGCGCGGCGCAACTCAACAGGCCGGTCGCCGTAGGTATAGGCCACCCGATCAACATTTAATAGCGGCGTGCCCAGTGCAACCTTGAGTAATTCAGCTGCAATGGCGTCTGCTGGTATGGCTTTTAGCTTTTCAGACGCACGTATCATCTGGGTGCCAAACTCGGTTTCAAACAACCCATACATCGGGCCTTTGTACTCGGCCAATCTCTCCGATGTCAGCCCCTTAAAAATCGCTCCTGGAAGCCAAATTTCTTCGAGAATTATAGGAGCGCCATCAAAATATTGGACTCGCCGGATAAAAATTACAGAATCCCCTGCTTTGATGTCTAGTACTCGGGCCACCTCTGCGGGGCCGCGCATGCGTTTGACTTCAATAATATGATTTTCAGGCTGATGAGCTTCACCGCCATCGGGCATTAATCGTAAAAAACGGAACTGAACACGCGCCTCGTGGTGGGTAGCTACAAAGGTACCTTTGCCTTGCCGACGTACCACCAGGTTTTCAGATGACAGCTCATCGATTGCTTTACGTACCGTACCCTGACTTACCTTATAACGAAACGCCAGCTCGACCTCGCTTGGGATAAGTTCGCCTGGTTTCCACTCGCCAGACTGTAAGCTCTGAACGATCAGCGATTTAATCTGCTGATAGAGGGGGCTAAAGGTGGGCGACGCAGCGCTGGTGCCGCTTGCACTGGCGGCAGAACCCGCAGCGGCTGGCGTGGTGACGGTATGGCTCATAGTCATTGATTTCACCACAGATAGCAGCTGAACGTCCAGAAAATTGTGAGGTAATATGTCTTATATAAGATATAAGATGTGGATTGACAGGGATACTTGCCTACCCCTAAACTCGTGGGCATCGAAGCGGGTTTCTCTAACAAGCGCCTGCAAATACCGCACATTACTTGACTTGACTGGAGACTCACTATGACCAAAGCCCCCATGCGCGTTGCTGTTACCGGCGCCGCTGGCCAAATCGGCTACTCATTATTGTTTCGCATCGCTAATGGCGACATGCTGGGCAAGGATCAGCCAGTGATCCTGCAATTACTCGAAATTGCAGACGAAAAAGCGCAAAAAGCCTTAAAGGGCGTCATGATGGAAATCGATGACTGCGCGTTTCCTCTGCTTGCTGGCATGACTGCGCACTCAGACCCTATGACAGCGTTTAAAGATGCTGACGTAGCCTTGCTGGTGGGTGCTCGTCCACGCGGGCCAGGTATGGAGCGTAAAGATCTGCTGGAAGCCAACGCGCAAATCTTCACCGTTCAGGGTAAAGCACTCGATGCCGTAGCATCACGCAACATCAAAGTTCTGGTGGTCGGCAACCCAGCCAATACCAATGCCTATATCGCTATGAAATCTGCACCTAGCTTGCCGGCAAAAAATTTCACCGCCATGTTGAGGCTAGATCACAACCGCGCTCTGTCGCAAATCGCTGCAAAAACTGGTAAGCCAGTGGCTGCTATCGAAAAACTCTGCGTGTGGGGCAATCACTCGCCCACCATGTACGCTGACTATCGCTTTGCTACGGTTGACGGCCAATCAGTCAAAACCATGATCAACGATGAGGCATGGAATAAAGATGTGTTTTTACCCACGGTAGGTAAGCGTGGTGGTGCCATTATCGAAGCACGCGGACTCTCTTCTGCTGCCTCTGCCGCAAATGCGGCGATTGATCATGTGCGTGATTGGGTACTCGGTACGCACGGTAAATGGACAACCATGGGCATTCCTTCTGATGGTTCCTACGGTATTCCCAAGGATGTGATGTTTGGCTTTCCAGTTACCACACAAAACGGCGAATACACGATAGTACAAGGATTGGATATTGACGCGTTCTCACAAGAGCGCATCAACCTCACTCTCAAAGAACTGACTGAAGAAAAAGACGGGGTTAAGCATTTGCTGCCTTAGTCTGCTATGCGTGAGAGGGCGACACCGTTCTCTCACGATCAAATAACCTGCACTACTGGCCAACTCTTTGCTCATGCACGCGTCCGAGGTTTTGTTTCAGGGGACACACCAGCCGGTAGCCATACCGGTCTGTGATCACTACGCTGGTTCAGAAAAACTAATGCGTAAATCGCTCGCGCTGCAAGCAGCGCTTGGGCCGGTATTTGACATTACATTTGATTGCGAAGACGGCGCTGCCGCTGGAAATGAAATAGCTCACGCTAAGTTGGTAGGGGATTTGCTTTCCAGTTCAGAAAACCGCTACAACCGCATAGGCACGCGCGTACATGAGGCAAGTAGCCCTTATTTTGAACAAGACGTAGCAACTATTTGCGCGCTTGCTGCCAATAAGTTGGCCTACATTGTTATTCCCAAGGTAGAAACTCTCCATCAGTTGCAATCCGCAGTGCAAACAATCCACCACCATGCTGCGGCTGCGGGCCGCCCTGCACTACCTATTCATGTACTCATCGAAACTCACCATGCCTTGCGTCATGTGTGGGATATCGCCAGCATGGAAAGCATAGAGTGCCTTTCATTTGGCATCATGGATTTTGTCTCATCGCACTATGGTGCTGTGCCGGGTGATGCCATGCGTAGCCCCGGTCAATTTAGTCACCCTCTCATAACACGTGCCAAAGTAGAAATGTCTGCCGCAAGTCACGCGCATGGCAAAGTTGCGTCGCATAATGTGTGTACTGAAATTAAAGACTTGTCAGTGGTAGCTAACGACGCAAGCTTGGCTAGTCGCCAGTTTGGATATCAACGTATGTGGAGCATACATCCTGATCAAATCAAACCCATACTGGAAGCGTTTGCTCCTGCTGCACATGAGGTAGATGATGCAGTTGTAATTCTGAATGCTGCGCTAGCTAGTGACTGGGGACCGATACAACACCAGGGCAAGCTGCACGACCGGGCTAGTTATCGTTACTATTGGACTGTATTACAACGAGCAAAGCAAACAGGGCAAGCGCTGCCAGTAAAGGCGCATGATTTGCTCTAGCTAAACAAAATGCACAGGAGGCCGTATGCGATACAAACCATTCATTTTCATCGTAACTACCTCCTTGCTAAGCGGACTGGCGGCTGCCGCGCAAACAGATATGGTTTGCGAGTACGGGCAGCGAATGTCTATCGCAGGGGATCACAATAAGGATAGTGTGATCGAAATGATTTGGCAGGGATATATGTACCGTATGGAACGTGTACCAACATCAACCGGAGTACATCGCTTCGAGCATACTCAAAGTGGTCTGGTTTGGATCAGCATACCCAGTAAGGCTATGCTGTTAGATCGTATGCTTGGTACGCCTGTCGTCAGTGAATGCGTAACTTCAGGCAGGCCAAAAAGATAAAACTGGTGATGACCGCGCCAGCTAGTTAATGATGGACTGCGAAGTCCACCAGGTATTTGATTAAGAATTTCGATTAAAAATAAGGAGAGCACATGTTGCACAACACGCTTAAAACGCTCAAGGATTTCACGATTTCCGGCACTAAAAAGGGTAAATTTTATTCCTTACCCGCACTAAAAAAATCAACCGGAATCAATATCGATCGTCTACCGGTATCTATACGTATCGTGCTTGAGTCTGTATTGCGTAACTGCGACGGCAAAAAAGTAACCGAAGCCCATGTGCATCAACTCGCTAACTGGAAACCGAATGCTGCACGCACCGATGAAATTCCTTTTGTTGTCGCGCGCGTGGTTCTCCAAGACTTTACCGGCGTTCCTCTTTTAGCTGACCTTGCTGCCATGCGCGGCGTCGCTTCTAAAATGGGTAAAAATCCTAAGAATATAGAACCACTCGTCCCTGTGGATCTGGTGGTTGACCACTCAGTGCAGATTGATCATTTCCGTGAAAAAAATGCGCTCGACCTGAACATGAAACTGGAATTTTCGCGCAATAACGAGCGCTACCAATTCATGAAATGGGGTATGCAAGCCTTTGACACCTTTGGAGTTGTGCCGCCCGGTTTTGGCATTGTCCATCAAGTCAATCTTGAGTATTTAGCGCGCGGCGTACACCACCGTGAAGGCGTTTATTACCCTGACACCTTGGTCGGCACCGACTCCCACACAACCATGATCAATGGTATTGGTGTTGTGGGTTGGGGTGTAGGTGGTATTGAAGCAGAAGCTGGCATGCTCGGTCAGCCTGTGTATTTCCTAACGCCCGATGTCGTTGGCGTGAACTTAACGGGTGTACTGCGCGAGGGCGTGACGGCAACCGATCTGGTGTTAACCATCACTGAAATGCTTCGCAAAGAAAAAGTTGTTGGTAAGTTTGTCGAGTTTTTCGGCGAGGGTACTCAGTCGCTTTCACTAACTGATCGCGCCACCATCGCTAACATGGCGCCTGAATACGGCGCCACCATGGGCTTCTTCCCAGTCGACGAAGCAACCATTGATTACTTCCATGGTACAGGCCGCACGAAAGCAGAAATTGATGCGTTTGCTTCTTACTTCAAAGCACAGGGATTGTTTGGCATTCCTAAGGTGGGTGAGATTGATTACAGCAACACCGTAGAACTTGATCTCTCAAAAGTAGCTCCGTCACTGGCAGGCCCG
>Ga0315899_10006855_pt1 | contig 12271 bp, 10 predicted proteins | sample LakEriMetagenome_2_FD_203518 | JGI IMG/M metagenome (GOLD analysis project Ga0315899, IMG submission 203518) | Freshwater fungal communities from buoy surface, Lake Erie, Ohio, United States - Buoy 4 MA112 | ecosystem: Environmental > Aquatic > Freshwater > Lake | place: USA: Lake Erie, Ohio... | reverse complement strand
AAGGCGGCAGCCTGCGAGGCCGCGGGGTCAGATCTTGCTGGGGCTGTTGGCCGATAAGGTCACGTCAAGGGCCACATGGCCCGCCTGCGCGCCGAACCCGGTAAAGGCCTGCGACAGGGTTTCAAACACCGGTCCGGCATCGCCGCGCAGCTTGGTGCAGAAGTTCTTCGATCGCTCGAACGTGCCCGATGATTTCAGAAAGTCGATGCAGCCGTAAATCTCTTCCATGTGGTGCCCAAGGCCCAGCGGATAAAGCGAGAATTGCGCCGCCACAGGCTGGCCCGTCAGGCCTGCCGCCGCCACACCCGCGCGCGCCGCTGCGATCCTGTCGGCCATCGGCGCACCGGGCGGCAGGCCGCCCAGCGGGGTGCAGATCGGGTCGTCGGGCTCACCTGGGCAGCCGCGTGATACAGTGGCGTGCAGCGTGCAATGCACGCCGGTACGGGCTGCTGCCACGAACAGGTCACGCATCGCCGGAAAAAGGATTTCCGGTGGGCCGACCATCAGGGTGGACAGGTCATCTGTCTCGATCCGCAGGCGGTCACGCCATGGATCCAGCGCACCGATCGCACCAAGGATGATGCCGATGAAATCATCGGACATGGGACACAGGGATATCTGTGCGCCGGAAAACATCTCACCTCGCTCCGCGGTCACTACCCAGACCAGCTAAAGGGTTCTGGTGATTGCACTCGACTTCTCAGCCCCGGCATGTCTGAGCGCCTGCGCCTTGCTCGCTTGACACTCGCAAGTACACTTTGTTCTGATTCAAAAGGTCCATACACAGTGTGTATTCACACTGTTTTCAGTGTTTTGTAAACACAGAGAATAATATGGTGCGCACGGGGGTGATTTTTTTTACGTCTTTTACGTCTAGGTGTGCTTTGTAATAAACCGGTATAAACGGCGCAAGAGGTGTGGGAGAGGGGTCGAGAGGGGTCGAACGAGGGGAGGCAGCGAGCTGAGACCGTGATCGTGGAGCGAGACCTGTCCCAGAGTGTCGTGCGTGGGCTGCGCCGGGCAATTCCGGGGATCGCGTGTTTGCTGGTGCGAACAGGACACGTGTGGGACGTTTGGCGCGGACGGCGCGGAAAGTCGCAGGGGCATTGGGGCTGGGGTAACAGGCGGCCTCTCGGTGGACTCGGACGAGCACGATGTTTGCACACTCACTACGGGCCCTTATTGCAACGGCAACACTTGCGCTTTCATGCTCTGCTTGGCAGGCACCCGCTGTGGCGCAACACCTGCCCGCGAGCAGGTCCCAGGCATTCGCTTGCGCGGGGGCACTCCTGTGCGGCGGCGGCAGCGTTCGACTGCGCGCGGCCACGTGCAGCGTGAGCATGGTGGCCACTGGAAGCAGCAACGACGCCGCGGCTGGCGCAGTGCAAAGCTACATGAGCAAAATTCCCCCGCATCTGCAGGGGCTGGCGATTCGCAACCAGGCCAAGATAGATAGGGACTACGGCAAAAAAGGCGCCGCGCTGAAAGACGGAGACCAAGATTTGTTAGCGATCCAGGCTGAACTGGATGATGAGGAGGAGGAATATGAGGATGAGGTGGACTACGCGATGCAGGTAATCGACGAGCTTGGTGACGAACCCAAGATGCGGACCTACGACCTCGACATCAAGGACGCCGAAATCTTGAGGAGCCTCAAGGACAACATGCACAAGGAAGACTTTAGAGCCGTCTTCGGGCGCGGCGTTGGCGAGCTGCTCTAAGTCCTTCGCGATTGCAAGAAATGCAGCGCAGGCGGCGGCAGATGGCATGGGTCACAAGTTGGTGTCCAGAGATGGCCAGTGTGTGTGTGTGAAGCCAGGCAGCATGCTTCCCCTACTTCATCGATAGGTCTCATCCTGAATACGCGCAGGCTCTGCGTAGTGCGTGATGCTGAAGCAACCTGGTGTTGCTTCAGCACCACGCACTGCGCGGTGCCGTGTTGCTTCAGAATCAAGCACGAGGAGTGGACGTGGGGCTCGAGAAGGCTCGCCGTGTAGTGTACTGAGGGGTGACCATGGGCGGTGGGCTCCATAAATTCAAGGTTGTTTACGAGAAAGAAGCTGAACGAAATGGTTCTTTGTATGTTGCGCCAGATGCCTCTCTGTAGTGTATGTATATTGAAAGGGCCTCTCCAGCCCTGTAGTTCAGGCGCGATGCGTCCTGATGCTCTACAAATGGGGAAGGTATTGACAAGGGCGTTAACAGCACAGTAATGGAAGCTCAGGAACGTTTTCGTGGGGCGGAAAGAAGTGGGAAACGCTGTGCCTCGAAGAGAGAGAACTGTCAGACGCCTGAAAGGGGGCTGGGTAGGGGATAGGTGATTGGGCCCGCCCAATGGGAACATTGGGCGGGCTGTGTGGAAAGTGGCGGAGTGGGGTCGGCAGCACAAGGCAGTTGAGTTGTCTGAGGAGTTCAAGAAATTGTGTTCCTGCGACCTATGATGGGAGGGAAAGCAGAGGAGAGACGGCAGCAACGCCCTTTCGCACCATGCTTCTCCGCTGGGGCGCAGAGGTCCTGATGGCCCACCCAGCGTACCCTTCACGAGCAGCAGGAGAGACAGCGCACAAAGGCTCGCTCACAATCCACCCCGCAATGCAGGGCCGGTGCAGCCGTCAGTCCAGGCCATCCGTGCGCGCCTTCTTGGCGCCGCCGAAGTCACCGCGGAGTGCGGCAGCACGCCGCTCAAGCTCCTCATCCACCTCCTCTTCGGCGGCGCGTTTGCCCCCGCCGCTGGACTTCTCGTCCAGTGTGCTGTTCCACCAGATCGGAGCGCCCTTGTCGCACGAGGCGCAGCTGATGCACCCCGTCTCGGTCGACGGCCCAATCTTGCCGCTCCGCATGCGCAGCGGCACCCGGCACACGCTAGTGGTGCCGAAATTGGTGGATCCCTTGTTGATGGCCGCCACGGAGCACAGGAACTCGTAGCCTGGCTTCTTCCACTTGGCCATGAGGTTGCCGTCGACGACCTTTTCACGAATGCAGAAGTCGAGCAGCTCGCGCGAAATCTCCTTCTTGGTGTAGTGCATCTCGTAAACGTAGCGCGTGCGCTCGTAGTTGATGCGGTGAATGGGCCACTTGGTCTCGTGCTTGCGCTTTCCCTCGTGCGACTCGTTCACGGCGTCCTTCATGCGGTTCTCAAACATCTCGAGAGTGTCGAGGACAATGTCCCAGCCCTCGGGCGCCTTCTTGCCCAGCCGCACGAACTTGGACATGACGCGCCCCGGGGTTGTTCACAGCTGCCGCGACACACCGACTTCCCCCCCCTCCTCGTTTGCTCCCTTTTGCCCAGCTGTCGTTCGTGTCTCCACGAACTTTTCCAACGGTGGCATGCAATGAAGTTGTGAGCACTAACGGTGAGCCATGGCCGGGAAGCAAAAGGGCGCCGAGGCCGGACTGCGGTTGCAGCTGACCGAATGCAACCAGACGATCGAGCGCCTCCAGTTCGATCGCACCGCGCTGCAGCACCGCCTGCGCGAGCAGCAGGACAAGGCGAACAAGGATGCTGCAGATCTCCGGCGGCAGATCGAGGAGATCAAGGCTAAATACGGCAAGCCGCCCGAGAGCGAGAAGATGCTGGAGTTGCTCAGCAAGGCCGTGGTCGGGTTGTACATTGAGATGAAGGGCCGCAGGCTGCTGAAGGAGACCGAGGAGGTGCAGGCCGAGAACAAGGCGCTCGCGCGCGTGAACCCCATCGTGGTCGTTTCGTACCTGCGGACGATGCTACGTTCGCAGTTTGCCTCTCACGAGGACACCGAGCTCGATTTGCGCGCGCAGTTGAAGCTCGCCGAGGACGAGGCGCAGCGCAATGTGCGCAGCCTGAAAGACCGCATGGCGTCGGTGCAGGCCACGCAGACACGCGCTATTGCCATGGCCGAGGAGGCCCGCGTGAAGCTCGAGGACGCAGAACACGCCAAGGACGCTGCGCTTGATGATACCCGCGGTCTCGTTGAGCAGGTCAAGGCCGACCAAATGACTCTGGTGCTGCAGATGCGGGCTAAGGGCGAAGAGAACGAAAAGCTGCAGAAAGTCATCGCGGATAAGGACAAGCTGCTGAAGAAGCAAGAGACCAAGATGCTGCAAATGGCAGAGATGGAGAGCCAGATCCAGTCGCTGCGCGCCGAGAACATGCTCAACTACAAGAAAATGCACGCGCAGCACGAGGCCAAAACCGCGCAGTTCCAAAACGATATCAAACGCCTGGCGAAGCTCGAGGCCGAGAACGCAAAGTACAGCGAGCGCATCAAGCAGCTCGAGGCAGAGGTCAAGCGGGCCAAGACGTCCTACACAGTGATGCACTATCTAGACGAGCAGGCCAGGTCAAGCCGCCTGGAAAGCCTCTACCGCTCCAAGACCAAGGCGTACGAGGAGGCGGACATCAAGGTCAAGGCCCTCAAGGAGGCGGCCGACAAGTTCAAGGCCGAGGCGCTCGAGTGGCAGAAAAAGTACAAGACGCTCTGCAGTGCGGTAGAAGAGGAGAACAACAAGCAATCCGACAAGCGTGTGCCAGTGGACGTGCACAAAAAGGCCGACGAGCTGTCGGTATGCTACTACAAGGACCTCGTGCACGAGAAGGACAAGGAGATCCAGACGCTGCTCAAGCGCATCAATCGTTTGTCGGCTGGCGACCTCAGGTGGGCCATGCGCCGAGGCCTGCGCCCTAGTTTGTTTCTCTGCCTGAATTCTATTCAGCTCTAAAGCATAACTTGTCAACTTGCCAACTTGTCCTAAACCCTAAACCCTAACTTGTCCTAAACCCTAACTTGTCCTAAACCCTAAACCCTAAACCCTAACTAGTCAGCTTGTCAACCATTTGCGCACCTAACTTGTCAACCATTTGCGTACCTGGCGTGGCGCAGGTCGCGCCTTACGAGCCGACACAGCGAGAAAGAGCGCTTGGAGCTTTCAAACCGCGTTGCCTCCCTCAGCTACCAGCTCGACCGCGCGCAGGCAGCGGAAAGGGAGCTGCTGGCGACGACGGATGCGCAGTACGCCATGGACAAGGTGATCCCCAACCAGCAGCGCCCCGTCAATGACTATTCCGACAACACGCAAAGCGACGAGGACGCCCAGGACGCAGACGTGCAGGAAGACGAATTTGATGACGACGTGTTCCCTGATGTGGAGTACGAGTGGGAGGTGCACAAGGGCATGGGCAGATCGGCAGATGCGTCCTCTCGCCCGCCGTCAGGCCAGACGCGCAGGCCGCTCAGCGCCCTATCGAGCCGCGGCGGCGAGAACATCAGCCGCCCTGCCAGCGCGAGCAGCCATGCCGTCTCCGCTAGACCACACAGCGCCACCAGCAGGCCGCAAAGTGCGAAGCACGTCGCCCTGCCTGCAGCGGACGCGTCGGCCGAAAACTTTCGGGACGGGCTGCTGTCGGCTATCACGAGCAAGATGGAAGCCGGGGGGCAGGTGCAGCTGGGGGCGCGCGAAGTCGCGAGAATCACCGAGTTGGAAACAGAAAACGTGCGCATGTCGCACCAGCTCAAGCAACTCAAAAACGTCATGGCGGTCTCGCAGGGTGCAGCCGACGCCTACATGGCAGTGGTGGCGAGGCTGCAGGGCGATGCCGCCTCAGCAAATCCCGCGCCCGTTCCTGCAGAGGATGCGCTGGGCGGGGATGAAGAGGCATGGGGCGACGGCGGGGGCGGGAGAGGCGGGAGCTCGAAGCTGGCATCGGCCAAGCGTGGGCAGATAGCAAAGGCACGGCAGGAGATGCATCGCCCCCCTAGACCATCTTCGGCCCCACCGGGCCGGCAGCCGCTCCCGCAGTCGCGCCCCTCTTCTGCGACTCCGTCCACTGCGGCAGCTCAGGGCGCTGGTGGGGGGCCGTTGGGCGGGGGTATATCGGGAGTGGGCATTCAGGGGAAGGGCATGCCGCCAAGGCCTGCGTCTGCCATGCACCGTGCCCCTGGCAGTCGGCCAGGGTCTGCGATGTCGAGAGACTAATAGGAGGAGGAGGGGGAGGAGGCAGGGGTAAATACCGGCAGGGGTATCCCAAGCAAACGCAGTCAACGAGGTGGACGCTGAGCGCGACCGCGACGCCTGCGGAGGAGACGAGGACAGGAGGAGGCAAAGCACGCAGCGGCCAAGCGCTATCAACCAAATGGACTCTGAGCGCGATCGTGCGACAAGAAGAGGATGCCTGGGCGGCTGGCGTTGTACACTAGTATGTTTTGTGGACTTGGTAGATGTAAAAATAATTCTTTAAGTGAAGGTTGAGGACATAATTGTGTGTTGATATTGGGCGTGTTCAAGTGGACATGGCTCCCTCCTCCCCCCAAGATTGAGGACATTGTTTGTTGATACGTAGTGGGTGTGTTCATTGAGGAGGGTTTACCCGCTGGTTTTGTTTGCATTGTTGACACCAAAGATTGAGGACATTATTGTTTGTTCATAGTGGGCGTGTTCATTGAGGATATTGTGCGTTCATATTGCGCGTGTTCAAGTGGGATTGGCTCCCTCCTGCTCCTCGTGCGCCCCCGTTCCTCCTCCTCCCCAGTGGCCGCTGACTGACAGATGGAGTGCGAAAGAGAAAAAGAGAAATTTTTGAGACCGCAAGAGGGCAGAGGCGGTGTCACCCGACAGGGCGTTGTGCTTACCGACCTTCGGTGACTTCTTGATTGTCACATAAACTTTTCTCTCTCTCTCTCTCTCTCTCTCTCTCTCGCTCCTTCGCTCACTCGCTCGTTCGCCGCTCGCGCTTTTTCAGTCTCAGTCTCTGTCTCTGTCTCTGTCTCTGTCTCTCTTTCTCCCTCTCTTGCCCCCCCGGCCCCTCCCCCTCCGCCCTCCCTTCCTCCCTCCCTCTCTGGCGCTGTACTTGCGATACAGGGTACGAGAGGACGTTGGGCACGTCATCACAGGCCTGACATGTCTGAGAAAGTTGGGCACGTCTCATAGGGTCCAAGAATGTAAGCTTTCCTCCTCCGCCGAAAGTTGGTCACGTCTCACTTGCCAACTCCGTAGTGTTTCAATGTTAGGCTGTTTAGACAGTCGCCACAGGCCCGCGATGACGTGGACGGGGTTTTTCGTTTCACATTTATTTGTGTGGGCCCGCTCTGGCCGTTGTACTTGGGAAGTTCGGATAGAAATCCTGCACAACATACGTACAGGGAAAATGGGAATTCGTGCGACCGGTGCGTCGCGGTCCCTGCGGCACTCACCAGGCACTCTACGCTGTCGCCGCACACACGGCTTTGTAGAAGATGGACTTGAGGGCTAAGGGGTAGCGTTAGCGGAAGGATTCATCCACTCGGAAGAATCGGTGCGTTCAAAATACAAATTTTACAGCCGAAAAAAAAGAGTCGAATCAGACTCCACAGGGGGGTTGCTTGGTGCGTTTAGGGTGTTGGCATATGCAACTTTGCTTCGTGCGTGGTGGCATATGCGACTTCTCTGGTAAACGCGCCCTTGCAGGAAAACACAGAGAGCACATATATCTAATAGAATACAGAATGCGCGTGCATGGGTGAATGTGCATATACATATACACACATAGTCGTATGCATTTGCGCACACACAAATAGCTGTAAGCATCGCCGCTCTCCCTCTTTCCCCTCTCAGACCTTTAGTCACTTCTTGATGTCAATAAAACTTCTCTCTCTCTTTCTTTCTCTCTCTCAGCCTCTCTTTCCCCTTTCAACCCACTGTCATAGGCAGGTCTACCCTGCTCCGCTCTTCTAGCGCCGCCCGCGGCGCCCTTCCGGCACCTTTGCCGCTGCCACCACCACCATCCTCCTCAAATAGTGGCGCAGGTTTCACCTCAGAGTATGATAAGAATCCCGCTGTGTCACACGGGTATCTATTGGGGGTGCCTGTTTGTTTTTTTGGTGCACACGTACGCTCAGGTGCGAGGCTCTGCGCTCCAGTCACAGACAAAGCACACACACACAAACACACACACACACACACACACATTGCAAACAATGTAAAGATCCAACTCTTCTGGGGAAAAAAAATCATTCTCGTATTTTTTGGACACCATCTTTATAGCACTCTAGATTGTAAATATCAGAACCATTGGGATGTGCACGCAATACATGCACATACACATACACATCGTGTACAAGGGAGTGTGTGCATACGAGGGCACGTGTGCGCGTATGTGCGTGCGTGCGCAAGTGTAAAAAATAAAAATGATAACAATAATAATAAGTATGCGAATGTACGTGTGCGCGTATATGCGTGTGTGCGCAAGTGTAAATGTGCGTGTGTGTCACGTGTTTGCGTATGTTGTACTTACGTTGCATTACAAGTGTCAAAAGAGACCTAATACAGTGTGAAAAGAGACATAATACAGTGTCAATAGAGACCTAATACAGTGTGTCACGTGTTTGCGTATGTTGTGAGCTCTTACTTAAGCTCATCAACTCAGAACCTTTTCCATTTTTTCTTCTTCCATTTTTTCTTCTGGGGCGCAAGCACTTACATTGCAAATAAGCGCTGAGAGTTCCGCTCATACACAGGTTTTTTTTTTTGGAGGGGAGGGGATGGGAGCACTTTCGTTGCATTACAAGTGTCAAAAGAGACCTAATACAGGGTCGAAAGAGACCTAATACAGTGTCAAAAGAGACCTAATACAGTGTGGAGGGGATGGGAGCACTTACGTTGCATTACAAGCTCAGAGCTCCGCTCATACACAAGGTACTCGAAAACTACTTTCTTGCCCGTGAGATTTTCATACGCCGCCCTGTAGGCCGGCATTTTGGCCTCTGATGTGTATGTGTGTGTGTGTGTGTGAAAGAGAGAAAGAGAGAAAGGGAGAGGGAGGAGGGAGGGAGGGACAGAGCGAGAGAGGCTAAGAGAGAAAGGCTGGGGGGGGGGGGGAGAGAGAGAGAGAGAGAGAGGAGAAGGGGAAAGGGAGAGGAACGGTGGAGGCGGGGATTGATTGAGGGGGAGGAGTTGGACACGTTCGTACCGGTGACTGCACGCTCTAGTGTCAAAAGAAACCAGCACGTGTCAAATGAGACCTACTATTAGTGTCAAAGAGACCTACACATTCGTACCGGTGACAGCACGCTCTGCGGGGTCCAGGTAGATGTGCTTGACTGGGGTTTTCACGTTCACAGCATAGGTCTGAGCGCGCAAACACAGAAACACACACACACACACACACACCGGGACAACACACCAGTTTAGGGTTTAGGGTCACTTTGCCCGGTTTAGGGTTTAGGTTTGAGTGTTTAGGGTTTGGGGTTTAGACGCAGGACTGGTACAAATGCAGCAGCTCGACAAAAAGAAGACAGAACGGCGTTGCGCGAAATGCGCCAGAGGGCAACGCCATGGCCCCGTCGCTTTGATTTCCCCCTTGATATAAACCCTACGCGTGCACAGGCAGGATACCGTCTTTTCCGCGACCACGTCTCCCGGCCAGATGATGTCCTCTAGGTAGCCCTCGTGCACCTTGGAAATGGTGCGACTCATCGGCCGCTTCTGCTTGTAGAGCGCCTTGCCCCGGCGCTCCTTGCGGAGGATGCGGCGGTGCGCTACGAGGAACACGTGGGCCTTGAGCTTGTCCTCGAGGGCCTCGGTGAGGGCGGGGCACATTTTGCGGTACGACACCATCTCTGTGTAGGGCACGAAGACCACGAGCGCTCGCTCGCCCGTCTCAGTCACAGTCACCTCGCGCGCTGACATGATGTGAAGGTACTTGAGCATCTTGGTGCTATCGTCTGCCGACATCTTGAACAAGGCCTCCGCCAGCAGGGACTCGAGCGCCGTGGGCGGCTGCTTCTCCTTTTTCATCACGTCCCGCAGGATCACGTCCGGCGCCGCTGTGTTTTCTTCAAACGGCTTCCGCCGCGGCTCCAGCTCCATCGCACCCCCCCCGCGCAGCCCGAGGCTCCTTTTATAGCTCACGGTCCAGACAGCTCGCTTCGTTTGGTCGCCGTGCGCCAAGGCGCCGCGCGCTGTCTGCACGAGTGCGAGCAACAGCGCTGCGCACGCTAGAGCGCTCCAGGATACCCGCCCCATCGCGTCACAGCGTGGAGGAGCCATTGAGCACGTATCAACGCCCCATCGCCCCCTCGGCGCACCGGGGCCGTGCGGGCGCCCTTGTCCTTTTACCCACTGGGCGTCGGCTAGCCACCGTAGCCCTCGAGGGCTGAAAGAGTTTCATAGGAAAACGAATCTTGGGGGTTTTTCTAAATCGCCCGGTGCCCCAATCGATCGAGGGCGTCCCGGAAAGGGGACGTTCACGCCGGTACCGCAAATTGATTGGGACGCCTTTTTTTTTTCCTTCTCATTCATCGAATTTAGAAATGCATGGGTCGGGGTTGGCCACTCCTGAAAGGCAGGGCGGAGTGCCCGTGGCGGCGGTGCCCTTCGTGATCCTCAAGCGCGATGACGCCTGGTCGCTCGCCCGTGTGCCCGCTCTCTCGCCCTCCCGCGCTCTCTCCCCGCCTCCCTTCAACCTCCCTCTCCCGATGCAAAAGTGCTACGGGTGCCTGCGCGCCCAGCTGCCACAACTCAAGCGAAACTTGCGCTGCAGCCTGGATCGGCGCTGACGAATGTGCGCCCCGGCCTGCTTCAATCCGCCCCTTCTGTCCCCTGCTTTCCCGGGCGCAGCATCACGCTGGTGACGAGCCTCGCCTTCTTCTGCCTGGCCGTCTTCTGCACGCTGTGGCACCCGAAGGACTCCGACCTTTCCACCAACGACCACTGGATCGATGTTACCATCCTGTTCTCCACCTGCATCAGCATCATCCTGCTGTTGATTGCGCTCTGCAAGCTCATCTGCGGGCGCGGCGAACTGTTCGCCGCGCGCTCCGACTACGAGGAGATCAACGACGGCGGAGTGTCGCCCCGCACACCCCAGCTCAGCGTCATCTCGCCACAGATGCGCTTCTCTTCTGCTGCAAAATGGAGCGCAGACGACCCCCGCGTCGCCATGCCCGCCGCCTTGAAATTTGACGCTCCCACCCTTGCCGTGCCAGGCGGGCACCCGGGCGCGCCCGCCCCGATGGTCAGCGCCCGGGGTCCCGCCCCGCTGGATAGAGGCCTGCCCAAACAGCAGCCAGCGCCGGCGAGTGCGCGGCTGGATGCAGGAGAGAGCAGAACTTCCCCGCGCTGCTGGAGCCAGGAGCCTGCTGCCCGAGTAGCAAGCTCGCAACAAAAAGCGGATAATGCGTCGGTCAAAGGCTTTGTAGCTGGCAGGGGTGGGATGCAACTGCGCCCAGTCGAGCTGGTGCCGCTCGCCGACGGTGCAATCGACTCGGGCATCGAACTGGAGAAGTCGGACCACCAATTCCTCCACCAAGGACTGTGTTTTGACGCTGGGACATGGCGTGTGCTGCAAGTCCGCAAGGGCAGCTGCTGTGACCGCCAGGGGACGTGCGGTCCGGGTGACATTATCCTGTCGCTCAACGGGGTTCCGATTGCAGGCGTGGGTGACCTCGAGCAAGTGGCATCGCTCCTGCGGGGCAGGGCTGGCTCGGCCATCTCCATAGAGGTCATCCACGCAGATTGCAGACACGCAATGGCGCGGCAACTCATTCTTGCTCCGAGCCCGGCGGATTTCGGCATCTCAACTCGGAGTACCGGTTCGCGGGCGATCCGGTGAGGGTGGGCCAGTGAGCCGGTGAGCCGAGCGAAATAGGGTGTGATTCACTAGGGGTGTGGGGTCACGAATAATCACGTCCCTATTAGAAATTGCCGTTTGTGGAAAATAAAGGAGGGACCACCGTCCGTTGGCGGTACTATCAACCTACCCTCATTCAGGATCACACGTCATGTCTGCCTGGGAGCAGCCCTAGCTCGGCCGTGCACCATTTCAGTGGTTACAAGCCCCGCTCCCGATCTCCACTGCTGCGCTTCGCGCCAGCATGGCTCCGAGCAAGGGCATGGAGGAAAAAGATAATCCGGCACCTGTCTTCTCCGGGGTGACGAAAGACTGGCCTGCGTTCGAGGACGCGATGCAAATGCGCGCTGATAAACACGACACTACGTGGTTATTAGAGGGTGGACGATCGCTAGCGGAGTTCTTTGCCAAGCTAGCGCAAAAACTCCGGACAGGTAAATCAAGGAGAAGACTGGTACCGACAAGAAGACACGCAAGAAGGCGTTGGAGCGCGAAAAAGTCGCGAGAGTGATAGCAACCACGTACCAACCTCGGTCGATACGTACACCGATGACGCCCTCAAGGAGTGGTTCGAGGACAGGGACATTGCGACAGGCCTACTGTTGTCGCTCAACAAGAGTCGCCTGTCGAATCTGGGCTCGAACTTTACGGACTACAAGAAGTTCGGGTTCAAGGACGAGGCAACGTTCACAC
>Ga0315899_10006854_pt1 | contig 12272 bp, 16 predicted proteins | sample LakEriMetagenome_2_FD_203518 | JGI IMG/M metagenome (GOLD analysis project Ga0315899, IMG submission 203518) | Freshwater fungal communities from buoy surface, Lake Erie, Ohio, United States - Buoy 4 MA112 | ecosystem: Environmental > Aquatic > Freshwater > Lake | place: USA: Lake Erie, Ohio... | reverse complement strand
GAAAGGCGGCTCGGTAGGCGGTTCGTTCCGCAAGGCCGCTGATGGCGTTGCCAGCAAGGGCAAGACCAAGGGCAAGATTATCAAAATGCGTTATGGCGGAGAATGCTAATGAGCAAGGGTCCAAAAACACGTGGGTCTTACGGCCCGACAAGTCCCCGTGGCATATACAGCCGTTCAATGGCTGCCCCGGGCAAGAGCCTCGATATGCCGGATGAACCGGTTAAGAAGCGCGTGGGCGGAAAAATTAAGAAGATGGCTGGCGGTGGTAATCCGGGTATGCCAGCTAAAAGGACAATGGGGCCTAAACCATCGTCGATGCGACCCAGACCGTACGATGAAGAGTTTAGAGATAAGATTGCTACGCCCGTAATTCCTGATCCGGTTAAGTATCCGGAGTACATCGAAGAAGTAGGTGAGGAGCGTGTTAGCGGCCCGCGTATGCGTAAAGGTGGCTCCGTCAAATCTTCCGCTTCCAGCCGTGCTGATGGCTGCGCCGTTCGCGGCAAGACTCGCGGGAAGATGGTCTGATGATGCCCTCCCGAGGTATGGGTATCGTTGCTCCTAGTAAGATTCCTAGGGCCAAGCGCCGTGGGGACTCTAAGCCTGTTGAAGGCACTGGGGAGCCGATACGCCATGCCAAGGGCGGCAAAGTGAAGAGTAAAGTCAATCAGGCTGGCAACTACACCAAGCCCGGTATGCGTAAGAAGTTGTTTGAGTCCATCAAGGCTCGTGCTGTGCAAGGCACGAAAGCCGGTCAGTGGAGCGCGAGAAAGAGTCAGTTATTAGCGAAAGAATACAAACGGCGGGGCGGTGGATACAGAGACTAAAATTTGTACTGGGTGTCAGCAAGAAAAGCCGCTAACTGAATTTTTCAGTCGTGGCGGTAAATTGGCGCATCTGTATAAATCGCAGTGTAAACCGTGTATGCAGGCTAAACGGTTAGAATGGGGTCAACAAAACCGTGATCATTTAAACGATTGGCGGCGTACTAATTGGGTAGTAACTAATCGACGTTTACGGCGGCGCGGAGTAACTCAAGACATATATAACGCCATGTATGAAGCACAAAAAGGTTGTTGTGCTTTGTGCAATGAACCAGAAGAGAAGTTTGCGTGGCTGTGTATTGACCATGACCATGAAACAGGAAGAATTCGTGGTTTACTTTGCCCTAATTGTAATCGTGGTTTGGGGTTACTGAAAGATAATGCTAGTTTGTTGCAGAAGGCAGCAGAATACATTACGGCTAATAAACCGTTAGAAATTAAGGAACGAGCATGAAGGCTCCGCAACAATCGCTGAAGGCTTGGACTCAGCAAAAATGGAGAACCAAGAGTGGTAAACGATCTTCTGATACGGGTGAAAGATATCTACCGGAAGCTGCTATCAAAGCTCTTTCCCCCGCCGAGTACGCCCGAACCACCGCCGCCAAGCGTCGAGGCAAAGCCCAAGGCAAACAGTTCGTACAGCAACCCAAAGGCATTGCTGCTAAAACGCGCTCGTACCGCCAAAAAGGTAAGTAAGAGGAAGAAGTAATGGTCGATAAGACTAGCGCCACTACAGACTTTAACCTCGACCTTAACACGATCATCGAAGAGGCTTTCGAGCGTTGCGGTGCTGAACTCCGAACGGGCTATGACTTCCGTACGGCTAAGCGCAGTCTTGCCCTGCTCCTGATGGACTGGGCGAACCGGGGTATCAACCTCTGGACGCTAGAAGAGGGTTCGCAGGTTCTGACTTATAACCAAGGTACGTACGACCTGCCGGTAGATACGGTGGACCTGCTGGACCACGTGATTCGCACTGGGTCGGGTACGAACCAACAAGACATCAATATCACGCGCATTTCGTCGAGCACCTACCTGTCGATTCCGAACAAGAATGCGACGGGGCGACCGATTCAGATCTGGATCAACCGGCGTACGGGAGCGACGAGTGCTGCGGATGTGGTGCAGTACCCTCAATTTACGGTTTGGCCTAAGCCTGACAACACGACGACTTGGACGATTGTCTATACTCGTTTGCGGAGGATGTTGGACCCCGGTACAGGCGTGAATGGACAGGATGTTCCGTTCCGATTTCTGCCCTGTATGGTTGCAGGCTTGGCCTATATGTTGTCGCTCAAGATCCCCGGTGCCGCAGAGCGTACTGCTCTGTTGAAGGCGGAGTACAACGAGGCTTGGGACTTGGCGGCTGGCGAAGACCGCGAAAAGGCGGCGGTTCGGTTTGTTCCGAGAGAGTCGTTCTTAGGCGGGTACTGAGATGCCTAATCGCTTTGCGAGTGGCAAACATGCGATTGCGGAGTGCGACCGGTGTGGATTCCGGTTCAAGCTTCGGCAGTTGAAGTCTTTGGTTATCAAGACCAAGAACGTCAATATCTTGGTTTGTCCGGAGTGTTGGGAGCCCGATCAACCGCAATTGTCGCTGGGTCTGTACCCGGTTGATGATCCGCAGGCTTTGCGAAACCCAAGGCCGGATCTTAGTTACTACGAAGAGGGCAATGATGGGGCCGGTGGTAGTAGAATGATTCAATGGGGTTGGGCACCTGTTGGTGGTGCTAGGGCCGACGATGCGGGACTTACCCCGAACGATTTAGTAGCCCAATGCTTAGTGGGCAATGTAACGGTCGCACTGACCTAGGAGATTGAAATGAGCGTTAAAGACATGCTGAAGGCGCATATGAAAAAGGGTAAGGGTGCTCACCCTGATCCGGCTGTTAAGAACATGCGTGCTGGTGGCAAGACCAACAGTGACATGAAGAAGTACGGGCGCAACATGGCGAAGGTCATGAATCAGCGTAGCCCGATGCGTAAGAACAGTGGCCCGAGGTAAGTCACATGAAGGACGTAGGCAAGATTAAGTCGAACACCGATTCAACCGGTGAGAACGGCTATCCTGAAAAGGATGTGAACAAGGGCGTTACCCACATGGATATGCGCGGTGCTGGCGCTGCCACGAAGGGTAAGAAGTTCGTGTCACAAATTAATCTCAAGAACAACGGCAAGGTCCGCGCTGGCTGGAGTTAATAGTCGATGAACTACGCGACTCTTACAACGTTGATACAGCAGTACTGCGAATCCACGGAAACGTCATTCGTAGCGAACATTCCTACGTTCGTACAACTTGCAGAAGAGCGCGTATATAACTCGGTTCAGATCCCGGCGATTCGTAAGAACGCGACTGGTGTAATGACCGCAGCCAACAAATATATGTCGTTGCCTTCCGACTGGCTTTCGACGTTTTCAATGGCTGTAATTGATCCGGTCACAGGCGAGTATGAATACCTGCTTAATAAAGACGTAAACTTCATTCGAGCTTCATATCCGCTACCAACTACTTTGGGTAAGCCTAAGTATTACGCAATTTTTGACAACAATACGATGTTGTTGGGGCCTACTCCAGACACAGGATATACGACAGAACTACATTATTATTACTACCCCGCATCTATTGTGACTGCTGGTACATCGTGGCTGGGGGAGAATTTTGAAACAGTGCTGCTGTACGGAGCGATTCGTGAAGCTTATGTTTACCTCAAGGGTGAGCAGGATCTTATGAACTATTACGAGCAGAAGTATCAAGAGTCCCTTGCACTACTTAAACGCCTCGGTGATGGTCTTGATCGTCAGGATGCCTACCGTTCTGGGCAAGTTAGGGATAGAGTTACATGATAAATGCAGGATTGAATCTCGGCGGAGTAAATGTGTTTACCACGGATAACCGTGGGTTTACGGCTGAGGAAATTGCAGAGCGTGCTGTCGATAAGATCATCTATGTTGGCGACCAAAGCCATCCGGTGATTACGGAGCAGGCCCGTGCGTTTAAAGGGCACATCAAACACGTGCTTATTCAATATCTTCGGGAGGCGCAGGAATCAGAACGGATTACTATTTCTGCCAAACTCTCGCAAGCTGGGCATCCTGAAATCGCAAAACTTATTGGAGACATCTAATGGCTATTTCTCAAGCAATGTGCACATCGTTCAAGGTGCAAATACTTGACGGTATTCATGCTTTCGGGACAACAATTATCCGAGCAAGTACTAGTGCTGATACGTTTAAAATTGCACTATTTACTTCGGCGGCTACACTTGATGCTTCAACCACGGTTTACTCATCGACCAATGAAGTGCCGAACGGAAGTGGCTATACGACGGGCGGGCAGGTTCTTACCGTTTCGCAAGTGCCGACCTCCACTAGCACGACTGCGTGGTTGAGCTTCAGTGATGTGACTTGGACGACGGCGACTATTACTGCAAACGGCGCGTTGATTTACAACTCGACGCAAAATGATAAGGCTGTGGCGGTGCTGGCTTTTGGCAGTGACAAGTCTTCGACGGCTGGTAACTTCACAATCCAATTCCCTGCTGCTAACTCGACCAGCGCAATTATTCGTATTGCCTAACGGGGGCTAACATGGCCCTTGTTCTTGCGGATCGCGTTCAAGAGACGAGTACTACTACCGGTACGGGTACGTTTACCTTAGCGGGTGCAGTGACTGGGTATCAGTCATTTGCGGCTATTGGTAATGCGAACACAACATACTACACGATAGCCCACGAAACTCTGTCTGAGTGGGAAGTTGGTATTGGTACATATACTTCTTCGGGAACAACATTGTCCCGAGACACTGTACTGTCTTCATCCAACAGCGGTAGCCTTGTCTCGTTCTCAGCGGGTGGGAAGAACGTATTTTGTACTTACCCGGCTGGGCAAGCAGTCTACGAAAACGCAAGTAACAACGTTGTAATACCGGGTACATTTACGGCCACTGCGGGGGTTATAGATACTCGTCTTAATCCTCGCGTATCATCCACAGCGTCAACTGCGTCTATCACACCAGATCTTGGTGCGTACGACCAATACTCCGTTACAGCACAGGCAGTTGCGTTGACGATCAACGCCCCAACAGGTACCCCCCTTAACGGTAACAAATTAGTATTCCGTATTTTAGATAACGGTTCGCCCCAAACAATATCGTGGAACGGCGTGTACACAGCTATCGGAGTTACTTTACCGCTAACGACTACTGCTAATAAGACAACCTACGTAGGCTGTATTTATAACTCTGACGCCGTTCGATGGGATGTTGTCGCCGCTACCACTGAAGTTTAACAGACGGGTATGGTCATAATTAATTTTCAAATTGGGCAAGAACCGCATGTTCTAAAAGATGCGCTTATCTTCACCCAAGAAGAATACGACGCTCTTACACCCGAAGAGATTATTGCCATACAGCAAAAGCGTTATGCAGTTTGGTACGAAATCATTAATACTCCAATACCAATTGAGGACATTGATACTTCACTGCCGACTGAGGGACTGTAATGGCAAATCGTTACTGGGTTGGTGGCACAGGTACATGGAACACCACTTCTACAACTAACTGGTCAGCTTCATCCGGTGGCGCTAGTGGTGCATCAGTCCCCACCACTGCAGATTCGGTGTTTTTTGATCAAGCGGGTACTTACACCGTCACCATGACGGGCGCGTTGAATTGTCTCGATCTAACGGTAAGTGCTGGCACAGTTACATTTGCTACAGGCACAACTCCAACTCTCACTGTAGCCGGAAACTGGTCTACTACTGCTAATACTGTTTGGAATAGTACTGGCACTATTACTTTTAGCTCTACAACTGCTAAAACGATAAACACAAACGGCATTACAATGGACTGTAGTGTCACGATTACGGGGGCTGGTGGAACCAAAACGCTCCTAAGCAACTTAACGCTGTCGGCAACTACTGCTACACGAACTCTAACCCTTAATAGTGGCACTTTAGCGTTAGATACTTATACGCTTACTTGTGGAATTTTCTCTAGCTCAACCAGCAATACTAGAGCAATAAGCTTTGGTACTGGCAAGATTGTTCTTAATAGAAACGCAACTGCAACTATTTGGAATACTTCTACTAGTACTGGACTAACTATAACCGGTAGTGCGCTAGTTGAATCTTTGGGTGGCGGGACAGGTGTCACTAAAACATTTAGTACTGGATCGCCCTCGGCTAATCTAATTAATATTAGTCTGCTAGAAACTACCGGCACGGTAACTTACTCAATCGGTAACAGAATTGGAAGCCTTCTTTTAGACGGTCTTCAGACTCTTAATAACACACCGCTAACTATTTATGGCAACTTTACACACTTAACAACTCGTACTACAACGATTACTACCGGAGCTAATACGTGGGAGTTTTTTGGAGTTTCCGGTGTAAATAGCACAATAACTCCGGCTTCGGGCGTTACTTATAACTTTCCTTGGACCTTTAACGGGGTTGACTCTACTGTTACGTTTACGTTAGCGGGTAATTTGACGGTCGGTAATACTAGAACCGTGTCATTACTTGAAGGTACTTTAGCGTTGAGCACCTATACGCTTACGTGCGGTGCTTTTAATTCTAATGGTGCTCTGGCTAGAAGTTTAGACTTTGGTACCGGCAAAATTATTCTGAATGGTACCGCTACGGCTACTATTTGGGATATAACCGACGATAGTAATTTTACGGCAAGTGGTACCAGACTGGTTGAATGTACTGGTGCAGGCACAGGTGTAACCAAGACTATTATTACTGGGGTTATTGACTCTACACAAGCAGTTAGTTTTAGTTTGTTATCTCCTAGCGGGACTTCAACTTATCTTTTTAGTAGTGGAAGCGCGGTAAGTACTTTACCTAGTGTATATAACTTTACATGTAACGGGGCGCAAACTGTAACGATTAGTAACTCGCTTCAGATATTTGGGTCATTTACGCATTCTACGGCGGGGGGTACAACGTCGTTTTCCACCACTGGCTCTCCGGCTTTTGCATTTTCTACTCCTGTTGGTAATTCTGCAACAATTACTACTCCTGCTGGATTTACTTACGCGTTCCCGTGGGCTTTAACGTCAACAAATAATGACTCTATTACACTAAATAGTAACGTAACTACATCGAATACTTTCTCTTTTCATAAAGGAACATTTTCATTAAGTAGTTATACACTTACAGTTAGAAGTTTTGTTAGCGGCGAAGTTACTGAACAGGCTAGAACGTTAGATTTTGGTACTGGTAAAATAGTACTAAATACAGCTCTAGTAACAACCATATGGGACTTAACTTATTCTAGTTTGCTTACGATCACTGGCTCAAGGACCGTGGAGTGTATAGGCGGTGGCTCAGCTATAACTAAAACTATTTATACCAGCAACAATAATGACGCTGTATGCAGTTTTAGTTTCTTTGAGACTGCCGGTACGGTTACATATTTGGTATATAATAACGCTGGCCTTTCTAACAACGCCTCCTTTAAAAACCTTATCTGCAATGGGGTGCAAACAATAAGTTTTCCTCAAGGTATTGCTGTCATTGATGGTGAATTTACCCATGCTAATACAAGTGGAACTACTACTTTTTCTGGAACCAACTTTTACTTCTATAGCACCGGAGGAACGTATTCTATAAACAGCCTCACTGGGTATTCGTACCCTTTCAATATGGTATTTGGGGCTACTTTCTCCGGTTACCCGGGAACTTTCTTACTTACCAAAAACTTAATCGCTTCTGACATATCGTTAAGGAGCGGTGCGCTAAGCCTAAATACATATACATTTTCTACTAACGGGACTTTTTCTAGTTCAGGAACTCAGCCAAAAACTCTTGATTTTGGTACTGGAAAAATTGTACTAAACGGTAATACCACGCAGACTATTTGGAACGTTACAGATGGTATTTATTTAAGTATTGCCGGTACATCACTAGTAGAATGTAGTGGTGGCGGGACAAGTGTAACTAAAACAATTATTAATACCGGGGTTGTCGAAGCTGGCGCAGTTAATTTTAGTCTTATAGAAACTACTGGATCAGCTACGTATTCATTTTCTGGTTCAATACGTAACCTTAACCTAAATGGTTCGCAGACTATAACCTCTGTTAATCTTTACGGGAACTACACGTACAACAATACAAGTGGTACAACTACGCTCGGTAGTAGCATACGTTTTGTTGGTTCAAGCGGTACACAAACAATTACCAGTAATGGGATTGCTCAAGCCACATCGTTTAACGTAGATACTAGTGGGGCAACAGTACAGCTAAACGGTAATCTGACGTTAAGCACTACTAGGCAGCTTCTATTAACAAACGGGGCGTTTGATTTTAATAACAATACTCTTACAGTCGGTACAGGCAATATTCAAGTTCAAGCCGCGTCTAATCAAGTTACGATCAGTAATACAGGTGGTAGCAGTTCGGCAATAACTAACGCGGCTGTAGCCCATCAAACTGGAACGTTATTGCTAGGTAGCAATATTACTACCACTGGGGATTATACGTTCACCGCAGGCACGTTGTCTTTAACTACTTACACTCTTACAGCGCCAACTTTTACTAGTACGGGTACAGGTACTAGGACACTTGCATACGGTACAGGGCAATTAGCCTTAACGGGCAGCGGTACTACAATACTAGATTTGTCCGTCACGGGCTTAACCTCTACTGGTACGGTATACATCAACTGTACCTATACGGGATCAGTAGGTACTAGGTTATTATCTTTACTTCAGTTCACACAAGCTACGATTGCTGGGTACAACCTTTCTACAAGCGGTAATTCTGGAATAGTACTAAGCCCTTTAGCTACTGACACTATAACTATCGCCGGCGGTACTAGTTCGTTGAATAATATAGATTTAACTGGGTTTAGTGGAACTTTGACTAACAACCCTATAAGGATTTACGGCAACCTAACTTTGCCCTCTTCTGGAGGAACGTATAATTCCGGCACTAGTGCGTGGAGATTCGCCTCAACTAGCGGCACTAAAACAATCGTATCTAACGGTAGAACTATTAATTGGCCTTTTACGTTTGATGGCGTTGGAGGTAGATGGAGTTTGTCTGATGCCTTAACACTCGGGGTTAACGGTACAATAACGCAGACTAACGGAACCCTTGATTTAAATGGTAAGACTTTGACTACAGCTGGGCAGTATTTGACTGCCACTGGGACTAAGAATCTGACGTTTAATGGCGGTACGCTGATGATTCTTCGTGGCACTGCCGGATTTAATAATGCTTCGCCTACTAACTATACGACGACTGCAGGGGTTGGTACCGGTGAGATTAACATGGCCGCGACTGGCGGCGTTACAAAAGGCTTTACGGGCGGTGGGTCCACTTATAATTGTGTACTAAACAATAGCACTAGCGGGCAGTTGAGTATTAGCGGCAATAATACATTTATAACTATTAAAAATAGTACCCAGCCCACTACTTTCCAGTTTGCTTCCGGTTCTACCACCACTGTCACTAATTGGGACATTAGCGGAACGGCTGGAAACTTGGTTACGATTAGAAGTTCAACTAGCGGAAGTGCACATACGCTGTCTAAGTCTACGGGTACAGTGTCATCCAATTACCTATCTATCAGTGACTCGACGGCTACGGGCGGTGCCACGTGGTACGCAGGTGCAAACTCAGTCGATGGGGGCAATAATAGCGGATGGATATTCTCGGGACCGCCCCTTGGTCCATCGTCTGGCGCATTCCTACTGATGTTTAACTAATGTTTGGTTTTTACCCAATATCTGCCGCGCCGTTTTCGGGGCTTGCTACAAGCAATGCTTCTGCTGCGGCTACAGGCGTTTCTGCTATAGGCGATGTTGGGTCGGTCACTTTTTCGCTTTCGACGGTTGTTTCTATCGCGGGTATTGAAGTAACCGGCAGTGTTGAGTCGGTTAGCGTTGTTACCGATGCTATTTTCTCAGTCACAGGAGTTGAGGGCTCCACCGCGCTCGGCACGATTTCTGTTCTGCCAGTATGTAACGCAGCGGTTACGGGGATTGAATCCACCGGGTACATTGGCGCTGTACAGATCAACCTTGGATTTGCTGTCAACGGAGTAGAAGCAACAGGGTATCTCGGGGATATATCCACAGTTATTGATCAAGATATCAGCCTTACTAGCGTTGTTGCGTACGGCGAACTTGGATCAGTTTCAATCGGCGCAGATCATGTATTCCAAGAAGCTGGGGTAGAGGCCACAGGCGAAGTTGGTACCGTTTTTGTTATTACGCCCGTAAGCGTTCAAGTCTCTATTACGGGAGTTGAAGGTGTATCTCAGCTTAGTTCGGTATCGGTAATCGGTGACGCTAATACTACCGTTACGGGAGTCTTTGCAAGCGGTCAAATTGGAAGCGTGTTGGTCGCCCATGACCAAGTTCTTTCCGTAAGCGGCATTGCGAGCACTGGGGCGATAGGTGCGGTTTCGCTTGTAACGGACCAAGTATTTGCTATTACTGGAGTCCAAGGCACTACAGCGTTAGGTACGACCTCAGTCCTGCCCGTTTGTAATGTCTCAACTACGGGGGTTTTAGCTGCGGGGTACGCCGGTGCCGTCGCTGTTGCATCGGGACAAACCATCCTAGTGACGGGGGTGTTCAGTACAGGCATAATTGGTCAAGTACTATTTTGGGAAGAGATTTTGACTCCGCAAGTCCCGAATTGGGGCGAAATTAATCCGAACGATGGGCAGGTATGGGTCGAAATAGATACGCCGCAAGCGGCAAATTGGGCTCCGATTGATACGAATGACGCTCAACCGTGGTCTGAGATTAGTACAATACAAACGCCTAATTGGTCAAGTATAGCGGCGTAGGGGTATAGACATGGCTAGTACATACAGCGCGAACCTTGGAATTGAACTGATCGGTACCGGTGACCAATCAGGTACGTGGGGTCTTACCACAAATAACAATATGGGTACCCTGCTTGAGCAGGCTATCTCGGGTTACGTAACTCAGGCAGTTGTTGCCGGTACTGACACCACAATTACGATCCCGAACGGCGCTACCGGCGTAGCCCGTAACATGTATTTAGAACTAACCGGCACAGGCGGTGCGAACACTAACCTGATCGTTCCGACTAATAAAAAGTTGTATTTCGTACATAACAATACGGCTTCCGGACAAGTCACGGTCAAGGTGTCGGGTCAGGTCGGTGTCTCTGTTGCCAACGGCGTGAAGACGATCCTTGTCTGCAACGGCACGGATATCGTTAGCGCGGTTAACTTGGTGGGTCCGACTGGTCCCACGGGTCCGGTAGGTCCGACAGGTTTAACTGGACCGATTGGTCCTACAGGTAATACAGGTCCTACCGGTGTTCCGGGACCGACTGGTCCTACGGGGTTGACTGGCCCTACGGGTCCAACAGGTCCGACTGGTCCTGCTTCAACTGTTCCGGGTCCTACGGGGCCAACTGGTCCGACTGGTCCGACCGGTCCGATTGGTCCTGCTGGCGGTCCCCCGGGTCCCCCGGGTCCTACGGGGCCAAGTGGTCCTCCGGGTCCGACCGGTCCTACAGGTTTGACTGGACCTAGCGGTACTTCCGCAACGGTTGCAGTTGGTACGACCACGACGAGTCCTGCGGGTGGCTCGGCTTCCGTCACTAATAGCGGCAGCCCGACTGCGGCAGTATTTAATTTCACGATTCCGACTGGCCCCACGGGGCCGACCGGTCCTACGGGTCCAACTGGTCCAACCGGTCCGACTGGTCCTGCTTCAACTGTGCCGGGTCCAACTGGTCCTACAGGTCCGACTGGTTTGACGGGTCCTACGGGTCCAAGCGGTTCTCCGGGTCCTACTGGTCCGGCGGGTCCTCCGGGTCCTCCGGGTCCGGCTGGTACGGGCATCGTCAATACGGGTAACGCGGGCTATGCGGGCTACTACGCTGCAACCGGTACGACAATCAGTTCGGGGCAAGGCGCTACGGTCTATGCAGGTGACTTTGCTGCTAACTCGGATCTTCGCTTGAAGGATGTGTCAGGCAAGATTGAAGACGCGATGGCGCGGGTCACTAACCTAGAGGGCGTGAAGTACACGTGGAATGCTAAGGCTGCTGAGAAACTGGGCCTGCCCACGAATACCCCGCAGGTTGGTTTGATCGCGCAAGACGTTCTCGGTGTTCTGCCTGAAGCCGTCAAGCAAGACGATGGGTTCTACTTAGTCAGCTACGATAAGGTAGTACCACTTCTGGTTGAGGCAATCAAAGAACTCAACGAGCGCATCAAAGAGTTGGAGGGCCGCTAATGCCCCTGCCGAGTTCACTCCCCCTTGCACTGAGCCAGATTAAAACTGAGTTCGGCGGGGGGAGTACGCTTGCTGGTTACTATCGGGGCGGTGGCCTAGTCGCTAACCACACTGCCAACGCGAGCATTCCTACATCTGGGACGATTGCGATCAGCAATTTCTTGGGTGCAGAGAAAAATTTTACTTGCTCGATGAACGCGCAGCAGGTCAA
>Ga0315899_10006853_pt1 | contig 12272 bp, 19 predicted proteins | sample LakEriMetagenome_2_FD_203518 | JGI IMG/M metagenome (GOLD analysis project Ga0315899, IMG submission 203518) | Freshwater fungal communities from buoy surface, Lake Erie, Ohio, United States - Buoy 4 MA112 | ecosystem: Environmental > Aquatic > Freshwater > Lake | place: USA: Lake Erie, Ohio... | reverse complement strand
ACCACCAACCTACCGTCTCTGTCAGCCCTTACTGTAGTTCGTGTAAACTGTTTTCATTTGATGGCACATGAACGCGATCTGTGCAGAGACCGGCACAGGCATGGCGTGTACGGTGGGACTGATGGCCTGGGGGCTGAACTCTAAACCTGGCGCCGGTTGTGGGTGGAGGTCATAGCAACCTTTCCTCAATCATCCGCAGGCTCTTCATTTGTTTTGTCAGCGAAAAATGCGCTTGCGGGTACTGCATCAGGCGACCGTGACGGTAGTGCTCATGCTTGCATGCTACTGCTGCGGGGTGCTCGCCGCCTCTTCTGCGCCACGCTGCGGATCGGATGCCTCAATGTGGCCAGCGGCCGCGGAGAGAACAACGCGCAAGTCCGCGGCCAAGAGAACGCGAGCGCGCATCGCAGACCCTCGCCAAAACTGCCATGGGCTTGTCGAGGATGGGCCGCGCACTCCCCTGGGACTGCTACGCCCGCTATCCTTCCGGCTGCTCCTACGTGGAGGGCAGATGGAAGGCAAGCCGTTTGGATGGGAGCAAGGTGAGGGTTGCGACGTCGAGGACTGGAAAAGACTCGCAGAGCAGGTACATGCTGCGCTCGCGCTTTGCATCCTGCCCGAGGGCGCGGGCAAAAAGAGGAGCACAAAGGCGCGATAACCTAGTGAGCGCTTGGCTGGTTTTGGTGACCGTAGTAGTTGCAGCGCTTCAAAGGGTGCCACCGGGATGATATTGACGCCACGACGCCGAGCAGGAGCAGGGTCAAGACGGGGAGCGCATCGGCGGGGGTGTGCTTGAGGGCGACAGCGAAACCGAAGGCGCCGACGCCGACGTGAGTGCCGACAGCAGCGGCGACGGTGTGCCGCTGGATCCTAGTGCTCGGGCTCGTGCGCGCGGTCACGGTGGCGGTTTGATGTCCTCCATCCAGTCCAAGTGGGATACCTTGTGGAGAAACACCAACAAGGCCCAGGAAAGCACCAACAAGCCCAATGACTCGGACGATGTCCCGGAGGGCTGGCTCTCGGCGCGCTCGTCTCGGGCGGGGGCAGCGCTGGATGACTCATCAGCTCTGGAAAACGATGTTTCGGAGGAATTGGTTGGCGACAGGTTCCGTGAAGAAGAAGAAGTAGGGAGCATGTGGGGCTTCAACGACCAGCATCGCACGGGCAACGTGTACACGCCCGGCGATCCCACTGGCCGCGACCGCCGCCCTCAAAAAATCATTGACCGGGGCTCCCTCACGGGAACGGCAGGGGTGCGGAGCGAGGACGCGCAGAACGCCCAGGTTCGTGTGCTGCCCTTTGCCGTTGCGGGAGGGATGGGGCCAAGGGAAGAGGATGTGGACCTGGCGGACGAGCTCTGCCGTACTGAGGCAGGCGTGCAAAGCAGTACGCAGCTGCAGGAGGCTGTGAGTGCCGTGAGCGCCGAGGTGCGCCAGGTCCAGACGTGGTACCGAAACCTCCAAGCTCAGCAGCTCCAACGCACCCAGAGTCTCGTCCTCCAGGGCCGCCCCCAAGAAGCGCTGGAGGGAATGCGCTCACGGAACGTGATGCATGCTGGTACGTGTTGCATCCGAGTTCACCCAGAGAATGCCTCGAAAGGGGCGGCGGCGCAGAGGGTTTGCTGAGCGGGGTTTAGGGCCAGAGGGTTTGCGCCTCAGCGCGGATAGGGCGCCAAGAATGCGATGAGCGCCACCCCTCCGGCCCTGACCCCCGCGGTCCACCGCCGCCGCCGCCGGAACTGGGCGGGGAAAACGGTGTTCTGGCCTCCTGCGTCGGCCAAAACACCGTTTTTTCGCCCAGTGTAGGGTTTAGGTTATATCCTAAACCTACAAGAGTAAGGCGAGCTCCGTAGGACCGCTGCCCTCGCGGCGATCCTTCTCTCCTCCTTCTCTCCTCCTTCTCTGCTCCTTCTCTCCTCCTTCTCTCCTCCTTCTCTCCTCCTTCTCTCCTCCTTCTCTCCTCCTTCTCTCCTCCTTCTCTCCTCCTTCTCTCTCCTGGCCGCTCTGCCCTCCTGGACCCTCTGCCCTCCTAACCAGCCTCTGCTGTGTCAATGTGCTCACGTGCAGACGTGCTAGCGTGCTCACGTGCTTGTTGTCATGTGCTCACGTGCTTGGTCACGTGCTTGGTCACGTGCTTGGTGACATGTGCCGTGGCATGTGCACCCCGTGGCCAGAATTCAACATGACGGAGGAGATGGACTGGAGTGGGGACAGACCGTCAGAGTCTCCTCTCCTTGGGGCGTCAGAGTCTCCTCTCCTTGGGGCGTCAGGAGACAGTTTCCCGCGCGGGCCAGGTCTGTGGCTCCTCCCTCTCCCGACCTCCTGCGAGCCTGTCTGCGCACACGTCACGTCGCGCCTCCTGCCCTATCTGCCCACACCATTCTCTTTGGATACGCCGCGGTCCCTCGCGCGGGACGCGCGCCTGACGCGAGAGGGAAGCAGGGCTGGTGGGCATGGCGCCGCATGCGCGCCAGCGTCTGCTCCTGGCCAGCGACGTGCGTATGGAAGAGCTACGCAAGCGCTATGCCGGGTGGTCGGCGGCCGCCATCACCCAAGAGCTCGAGCTGCTTGCGGTGGAGGCAGGCAGCATCGTGGTGCCGCGTGACGTGGATAGCATCCCGCCTGCCGTGGCCCTGGCGTGCTCCTCGGCTGACAACTTGCTCGTCAGCCCTGGTGACTACGAGTGGAGCGAGCGGGTGATGGTGGGTGCCGACGAAGCCAGTGTCAGGCTCCGCGTTGCTCTGTGCCCTCCTGCCCTCCCTGGCCGCATGCAGCACGGAGGGGGGGAGCAGGAGGAGGAGGAGAAGGAGACGCGGCTGTGGGGGCAGTGGGCACTGGCTTCGAACTCGTGGGGCTCATTTGCCAATGTCTCCTGTCTCTTCCACGCCGTGCCTCGAGGGGGGCGCGCTCTGATGTTGGTGACCGGCGGGTCGGCTCCCTTTCCGTGGCTCTTTCACTCTGTTAACGTGCGTCCCTCCTCCGTCCTCAGCTGTCGCCTCGCCGTCCTGTAGCTGTGCCTCAGCCCTGAGACTGAGCATGTGCGCGTGCGCGTGCCTGTGCCTGTGCCTTTATGCTCCTCTTGTGTGCCGCTGGCTGGAGTGGGCTCCATTGCAGTGGTCGCGTTTGGGTGTGTGGCAGTGGCACTACGCTGCGCTCTCAAGCATTGCTTGCCGCCTCCGCTGCATGACGGCAGGCACGGAGCGCTGGGGGCGTGGCCATCTTGACCGCGCAGCGCGCCTTCCTCCACACCTCTGGTCTCCTCTCTCCTCTCTCTCCCCTCCTTGTTCTGCCTGTGCGATGCACGCTCTGACACGGCGCTCATGGTGTACGTGCTGCTGAGCAATTCGCAGGGTGTGTCATCGGCGGCATGCGCGGCACGCCCAGCGACCTCGAGGAGACAGCTGTGTATGGCGTGATGATGATCGAAAATTCGCATGTCATCATGCACGCCTCTACTGCTGGTCTCTCCCCATAAATGTATTCCACTACCTCGTCCACTCTTCCCGCTTCCTCCTCCCTTTTTCCCCCTTGCGCCTCTCTCGATGGACCATTGCAACACGGAGCAGAAGGCGCGAAAGGGCAGCACAGCAGCGCTGCAACAGCGCTGAAAGCCTTGTTGTTGGCACACGCCAGCCGAGTAGCAGGCTCTGGCTAGGCGGTGCAACAGCACTGGCTAGGCGGTGCCGTGTGTGGCTAGGCGGTGCCCGGCGCTGTTGTTGACTGCCCTGCGTTGCGCAAGCGGCGATGGGGAGGGAGGCAAGGATTGGGCTCTTGCTGAGGAAGGCAGACAGGCAATCTGACGCACTGCCGCCCTCACTTGATTGACTCGCTCCCATCTTACTTGCCTCAGGGTACAGCAGCGTGGCGGGGGTGCGGGTTACCGGACAAGCGGTGGTGGTTTTGGACAAGTGCAGGGTGGCGCACAACTCGCGCGGACTGATGGTGTCGGACGAAGCGCGCAGTCTTGTCCGCAAGTCTCGCTTCCTCTCCAACTGGCACTCGTCTCTCTCCCGCTTCCCTTTTGGCATGCAAAGCATGCCGCATCCTGCGCTCTGCTTCGGCGCTCTGCTTCTTCCGCCCAAGATCATTTTAGTTTTGAATGCGTTTATTGTGGTGCTTTATGGTGTGTGAGCTCACACACCATAAAGGCATGGCATGGCGTTGCATCTGCAACGCGATGCCATGCCTGCAAACGTTGGGGGGTGGACAGACTTGTCTGGGTCTTGATGGATGCACGTGTGAGCAGGGCGTTGGACGTGGCGGATGGGGCGCAGGAGGTGGGAGGGTTCAACGCGAATGGTGACCTTGCCAGGACCGAGATGCTCCTGCAGTCTTGCCGCATCGCGCCCCTCTGTTGTCCCCTCCCTTCCCCCCGGACCTCATCTGCCCTCGAGTGTGTGGTTTCGCCATGTCGCGCACTCGCTCCACCTGCACGGGCTCCTTGCTCACTACTCTCCATTTCCCCTCCCCTTCTTCTATGTTGTCGTGAGAGGAACAGCGCAAGGTGCAAAGGCGGAAGAAGGCAAGAGTATGGAAAGGGTGTGGTTTGGCTGTCGCCTGCCTGGTTGGCTGGTTGAGAGGGACAACTTCTTTCCGCCCGTCTCATCCTGCACACGTAAGTCAAATGGACCAAAACCTTTATCCTCGGCCCTTCTTGTTTGTACTCCCTTGCCGCTTGGCCTGTGCCTGTACTTCTTCCTTGTCCCGCCTCCTTGTCCCGCCTAATCATCGCTCCAACTGAGCGGAGACGAGGGGGAGACGATCTATGCAACGACGATCTATGCAAAAGGGCATAACACTGTGACTGACACACGACAGAGGCTAAAGACGAGAAGGAGGCCGAGGGCTTCCGGACAGAGGTCTTCTTCCATCAAACTGCAGACCAGCTGCAGCCTCCTAGCGACACGCTGCGCGTGCCTAAGCAAGGGCAACCTGGTCTCAATTGGATGGCTGTGCCGGGTGTGGAGCGCACGTTTCAAAAACCCTCGGGGCCAGGCGCAGTAGACCACGGCACGGTCGAGTATTGGGTGGAATGCGAGGCGTTGCGAGCGCGGGCCATGCTGCAAAAGCTGCTTGACACGCATGGCTGTCGCAGAGTCGCCGCCTCGTGAGTCCTCTTCTCTCTCTTCAAGTTGTCCGAAACTTGCTGTGGAATGGCCATAAACTTGGCTTGTTTCAGTGAAGACACTGATCGAGAGTCGACACATCGGCACGCAGGTGGAACATCCTGAACACTTGGGAGTCGCTGAAGCCGCTGCGAATAGAAGCCAACAGCACCGGCTTCCTTGTGCGCAATCTGACCGACGATCAAATTGTAGCAGGCTGGGACAAGGTGGAAAGTGGTAGAAAGTACGAGGTACTTCTTTGATTCATGTTGACGTTGCCGCTTCCCTTCACGTCCCTGCAATTAATTCCATGAGTACGGTGAACATTTTCCATTTTGAATTGATTTTTCCTCTATTGCAGGTTGTGGTCGCTTGCCCGGCGTGCGGCCGCAAAATTAAAATGCGCTCAGGCTTGCTCGGCAAGGTGTGTTGACTCTTACAACTACATTTCAGAATGAACTTTGTAAAGTGCTGAATGCTCTGGTTGACTGGCGTTGGAGCTGCATGGTTGACTGGCGTTGGAGCTGCAGGTCAAGTGTCCATTACAGGGCTGCGGTGCCATCTTTGCTCGTGAGTCGACTCCAGCCGGCGTCCGCATAGAGGGTTTGGGTGAAAAAGTTGATGACCTTCTGCGCAATCATGTGGTGGGCGCTGACCTCAACGAAATCACCCCGCAGACTCATGCTCTTCTTCCCCTTCCAGGTGGGTTCAACCTTTGTGTTCCACCTAAGGGTTCGTGCATTGATGTGTATAGACCGGTTGGAGATATTTTTATTTCCCTCGGCGAAGATTTTCTCCAAATTTACACGCGGATTGCTAAAAAATTCTCAAATGGTAGTTGTTCAAGGCTACGCCTGGAAACTTAGAGAGTTTTCCGCAAAAGCGTAAATTCAAAATTTTGTACCTGGGAAAGTATCCCCAAGGGGTCTATTACTTGAACGTGCGCCCGTACGCCCATTTTATCACAGCTTGAGAATGCAATAATGAACAACCCATGTACATGCTCGTATGAACCGACAGGTGGCAAGCTTGCATTAGTTCAACGACCACCTTTGGTTCATAATGATTCAAGTGGCAAGGACGGGGCCGAGCTGCCGTCAGCCGAGAGCGCTAGCCTGGGGTCATCATACATGAAGGCTTCTCGACTTTCTTCCAGCCATCCTGGTGGACACCCGGGGGGCGAGGGGGATCCGGGCCAAGGCAGTAAGTGGATTGAAGAGGCTGCCAAGGGGCTTTGGAAGGAGGAGGATGTTGATGTAGAGTGGGATGCATCAACACGCTCCAAACTGTTGTGGAATCCTTCAGAGCCTCAAACTTCAGCAAGCTTTTCTGCATCCGCCAAGAACTCAAACGGCTTCCATTCTCTTCCAGTTCAAGAGAAGTCGTCTGCCCCTCACGCTGTGACGCGTGCTCGAGATGATGCGCCTGGTGTCGAGGGTCCCGAGGAGAAGGATGGGGAAGACTGTGGCATGGAGGACGTCGGTATTCCGCTGCACTTGATGCCAGGCAATGGAACTGGCGATGAGTTTCTGGACAAGGCCCTCCAAGAGGAAGGCGTGCGATTCACGGGCGATGATCGCCCGTTTGGCATGCCCAGCATACCTGTAAAGTCCCCGACACGCAGTGCAGCAGGGAATACAAGGACGGACGAAATGCCAGTCGACAGTGGTGTTGCGGATGTTGAGCGGAAAGATGCAATTGCAGCAGATGATGCAAGCAAGTTTGGGAAAGTTTATGAGGTTTTTTATTTTTTTTATTTTTGAAGACCCCATTCTGTGTCTGGCTCAAATGTATCTGCCATTGTGCTTGCAGGAGTATTTGAAGAATAAGGGCAAGGATGTCGACCCAACACTTGTCGAGCAGATGCGGGGTATCATCATTCAGTCATGCTTTCAATTCTTTCAGTGAGCGCGAACAAATGTCCTGAAGTGCTTTCCCTTCGCTGTGTCTTGTGTTTCTGAGAGCAGGATTTCGAGAACTGCTAGCAAAGCGCGCACAGCTCGACGAGGAATGGAACAAACAGAAAAACGCCGAAGCTGCCGGAATGGCCAAGCTGGCTGAGAGGTGACATCTACCTCGCTCTCTTGCTTGCTTTTTCGCTGGCCCCCCAATGTCTTTTCCATTCTTCCCCAGCCATGAAGCGAGGTGATGCGGATGATGATAACAGCGCACGTGTATGGGACGAAGCGATGGACCTTGTCGATCAACGCCAAATTGCAACCACGCTGCTGGAAAACCCCACAGAAGAGTCCCTGATCCGACAGCTATCTGAAATGACGCAAGGGCCCGGGGGTGGGTATGCATCATCAGTGGAGGATGCATCGTTCCAGGACAAGCTGCTCAAGTCTTGCGTCTCCCAGGTATTATGTGTGCCTGTCCTGCTTTGCCGGGAGAAGGCTGGGCTACACACTCACACACACACAACAGTGGCAAGTACATACGGCCACATGGCATACCAACTAGGTGGAAGAAACCGAGAAGGTCTTCGGACTGTACGTCAAGAAGGAGTGGGAGCAGCTCAAGCCCTTTATTTCTCAAGAGCTGGAGTCTGTTCACGACGAGATCCGACGGTGAGGACCAAGGAGACAATATAATATAAACGGACACTGTTTTGCATTGCCTCAAACGAATTCCAGGCGTCAAGGATAGAGCGAGCATGTGTCGGCGAGGAGCGAATTCAACATTTTCGCGCATGCGACGTCGCTCCATCCTGCGTCCCTCAGCCAAACAAACGTTTGCAGGCGATTTCTGGAGCTGAGAGACCTGAAGCAGGAGATTGCCCTAGGCGCCTGCAGCGGGGTGCCGTGGGCGCCGGAGTTGCAGCCCATCATCGTCCTCTTGCGGCGGCGCATCGTGAGCTTGCAAGAGCAAATCTGGTGTTACAGGTAATCTGGTGTTAGAGGTCTCATGGTCGCTTGGTGGCACCAGAAGACAGTGTCGCTTGGCACCATAAGACAGTGTCGCTTGGTGTCACGGGTGGCACAGCTCTTTTGGTGTCACAGGTGTCAGGTCTTTTGGTGTCACGTCTGCTTCCAAACGCTTGTCTTCTCACTTGAGACGCTTGTCTTCTCACTTCTCCTTTCCTTGTGCAAGTCCCGGGGTACTCGTCCGAGTGCTCGTGTGTCGTGCTCGTGTGTCGTGCTCGTGTGTCTTGCTCGTGTCTCTTGCCCCTAAACTCCTCATTTCACTTTTGTGTCGTGCAGCGAATCAGGAGAATATGCGCGAGACGACCCCAACGTCGACGTGCCTGCTCTGGTGAGTGGAATGTTTGCGCAAAAGTGTGGGAGAGGCCAGGTCGCAATGCTGCAACTCATGTAGTGAGACACCCGTCAACGTTTGACACACCAACTCCTGGGTGAGACACGCGTAAACGTGTGTCAACGTGTGTCAACGTGTGTCAACGTGTGTCACGTGTGCAGGTACAACAGCTCAAGGAGGTCGGCATCTGCCAAGACGACGAGGCGGAGCAGGCAGGCTATCACGTGTCCTAACTCACGAGGCCTTTTTTTTCTTCCAAGTCCTTGGACGTAAGCGTTTTTATCTTTTTGAACGTCAAACTGCGGAACAAAAGGGTTTGGAACACCAGGCTATTCGACATTGATTCAACATGGATTGAGGAGACGGAGTCTCGTGATGCTTTGCCACAGCAAATTCCAGTAAATTTAGTTGAAATTTACCGAAATGTAACTGTAGCCGAAATTTACTGAATTTCAATCACATTATTCAAGTTCAACAGTGTAAATTTCGCCCGAGAATCTCGCTCTCTCCCTCTTTTGCCTCTCTCTTTGTCTCGCGTGCTCTCCTCCTTCCTCCCTCTCTTCTGTCTCTCGTTGACATGGTGCGACTGGCATGCGGACGCATGATACGACTACCTATGTCGCTATTTGCAGAGGAGGTGTCCTGTCCAGGGCCGCCAACTCAGGAGCGGGGGGGAAAGGAGGAGGAGGAGAAGGAGGAGGAGGAGGAGGAGGTGGGGACAGCCGCAAGTCCACAGGCAGCTGATCCTGACACAGATTCGATCTGGCATGTCAGGCCCGACCCAGTGGATTCGACAAGGCGTCTCCGTTGTCGTTGGTGAATGCTGCGGCGAGTGGGTACCGGGTTAAGCGGCATCTTACTTGAAAAGCAAGCCGGCAGCATTGCAGAAGAAGGCCATGCGTCCTCGTGTGAGAAGCTCCAGGTCTTCATCGCACTGTGCTTCCACTTTTTACATCTTTCCTCTGCTTCAGCCCGCATTTTGGCTGCTGATGCGTCGTCTCCTCAACTGCTTTCTTTGCTGCTTGAAGCTCTTGCTCCAACTCCTGCAACTGGTCCGCCAGAGCAGACTTGTCTTGCTTCGCCAGAGTGTCCGCACCACTGGTTCGAAGTGACGCAGGAGAAAGCAAGATCCCATGACGCTGTCTCACAACCAGCTGTCGAGCAACCAGGAAATGGCACCGGCAAAGAAGGAGTGGAGGGATATGAGGCACACCATGGCAGGCGCACACGTGTCGATGTGAGAGACCAAGGGAGAGTAGGTCAACAATACTCAGTTTCAAGGGCAACGGTCAGTGGGCAGATCCAGTGCACCCCACGGAGAAACTTTCCTCCTTTTACCACCTCGACATTCAAAGACATTACGCGAGCGCGCGGGCATTGGGATCGGCAGTGGGTGCGAAACACATAGTGCGGCAGTGGGTGCGAAACACAGAGTGGGAGGGAGGAAGGACACCACACAAACTGTATTGAATATAAAAGGAGCGGGCGGCTTCTACCCTTGGAGGTAGAAGTCCCTCGCGAGAGGGTGCTCGGGATCAAAGTTCTTTTACGCGCCGGGGCATGCCGTCCAAGGGAGAAGCTCGCGCGCTCCATCACCAGCCCGCCCCAGCCTTGACCATGCCTTGCCTTCAGCTCTCTGCTCTCCCGACCAGGTGTCGAAACGCTCAAACACTATCATAAAAACCCACAGTTGACTCAAATATGGCGAAACGCTCAAAACTACGTAGTTTTGAGCGTTTGTTGACCAAATTAAAAAACAATTCTCATTACGTCATCTTGCAACTGTCTAAGCCGATATGTTCCCCCTCAAGGGTCCCTCTAGGTGAGAGACGCGCAGCTGTCCAACTGCAACTGTCTCACTGTCAGATGGTGTCAGCTTACTAAGCCGCTATGTTCCCCTCAACGGTCCCTCTAGTTGAAGAGACCAAGGCCGGTGGTGATGCCCTGCCCGGTGACGAGCTCGAGAACTGCGCACATTGGCGGTGGCATGCGCCCATGTTAGCACAAGAAAGGTGCCCATGTTGGTTCGGTGGTCCAGAGAGGTGGAGCGTTTGCTGCCACCTTGGTGTGGTGAGGTGCTAGTGGTGGCGTGAGGTGCATTGGTAGCGTGAGCTGTGGTAGCCATTGGGAGCGTGAGCTGCTACCACAGCAACACCAGTGTGGTCAGCAAGCTACTTTGCCTTTGCGCTTGCCGCGCCTTGGTGATGAGTGCGCCAAGAATGCGATCAGTCCGGCCCTAAACCCCGCGAAAAGCCCTAATCCCGTTGAGGCAGGGGAGCTTGAGCGGGCGGCAGCGCGCCGGCAGAGGCAAGCACAGGAGGAAGGGGGACAGGGAGTGGAGAGACCGAGGATGCCCGCGAAGCCAAGCATGGCAAACCGCCCATTCCAATTTTCGGCCGACCCCGTGAAGCCAAACTTCCAGCCGATGCCCTTCTCCGACTTGTTGGCGTACTTGCTGTCGTACTTGCTTTTCTGTTATTTCCCCACGCATGTCAAGCTCCAAAGCCACACCGCTATCAAACACATGCCCCACACCACTAACAAACGTCTCTCTTCCCACGCCCCCCTGAGCGAGCAGCGGTTCACGCTCACAGGGCGCCCTGAGCGACCACAGAGTGGGCCCTCTGGCACTCCTGCACCACTCAAAGTTAGCCATCTGCCACTCCTGCGCTTAGCCCTCACCCACTCCTGCGCATGCCTTCAGAGCCTGGCCCTAGGATGGCAAAGGCAGTCTTTTCAGGCAGCGGGGACGTACCGCGAAGAAACCGCCGCCCAGCAAGGCAGCGCCGCCCACGGCCTTGAGAGCCAGCCCAACAGAAGAGGGGCCAGAGGACTCAGTGGAAGTGCCCTGAAACTGCTTCGTCGGGCCCTTTTTTGCCGCCGGTTTCGGCGCCGGCTTCTCCTCCTCCTCCTCCTCCTCCTCCTCCTCCACCGCGAGCACCTTAATCCTGCAAACGAGACGACCACAAGACTGCCTCAGACTAACGTTTTTGGCAGCGTTGCCAGCGTTGCCAGCATTGCCAGCCTTTGGCTGTGTTGCCAACATTTGTCTCGCCCCCTGCCTTCCCAGTTTAGCGCCCTCCATGTCAAGCAGTTCATGTCAAGTGCCTGCCGTTGCCCCCACCACCGTGCTCACGTATGGGTGGGGCAGTTTACAGGCTGGACATGCTGCTTGGCTGCCGCAAAGAGATGCCGCCCATCCTGCTGCCCCATGTGTATGGACAAGGAGGGTAGCAAAGGAGCTACAAAGGCAGAACAAAGGCAGAGCACGCCGTGCGTACAGCACTTGAGCCCCTGTCGCTGACCATGCGCCAGAGCATGTCAGTCCAGGACAGGGGGGAGAACTAACGGGCGGGCGCCGGCAGCAATAGCAACCGCGGCCACCGTAGCACCGCTTAGCAACTGCCTCCTTGACACATTGTCGCCAGCGCTGGCATGCAGCGTGCACACGGAAGATGCCGTGTGTGCGCGCAGAGCAAGTGGAGGAAGGGCAGTGGGCGTGAACGCCTCCGCCGCCACCAGCAAGCACAGCCCTGCGGAGACGGAAACCAGCAAACGTTTAAGGGTGCTATGGCCAGGCCACTGCGTTGTTAAGCAAGGAAGCTGCTATGTTGTTCTGGCACGTGGTACATGCACGGCACGCTCGAACGGCTTCTTGGGCTTGAGGAAACAGCGCAAGCGGCGACGGCACATGCCCAGTCAACGGAAACAGCTGGGCGAGCGGGAGCGTGACCATACCGCACAGCGCTAATACTTGGCAGCTCTGCATTCCCATCTTGACTCCCTAAACCCTCTGGCCGCTTCTGCGTGGTCCTTTGAGTGTTCGATCCAAAAATCTTTGCAAGGCACAAAAAAATTGCCCTTGGAAAGATCGCTTCCTTATTCCCGCAGACATGATGAGACTCCGAAT
>Ga0315899_10006852_pt1 | contig 12273 bp, 10 predicted proteins | sample LakEriMetagenome_2_FD_203518 | JGI IMG/M metagenome (GOLD analysis project Ga0315899, IMG submission 203518) | Freshwater fungal communities from buoy surface, Lake Erie, Ohio, United States - Buoy 4 MA112 | ecosystem: Environmental > Aquatic > Freshwater > Lake | place: USA: Lake Erie, Ohio... | reverse complement strand
ATTTGTAGATGTTGCTTTGCCGGCCTGGTGATCTCGGTAGTGACGGGTCACAGTTCCATGAGCAGCCTCTGATTCGCACACCTTTCCATCTGGTGTCATCAACACTGAGGTCATCAAACCAAGTGAGCCATACCCTTGGGCCACGGTGTCGGATTGAACATCGCCGTCATAGTTCTTACATGCCCAAACATATCCACCTTCCATGCGCAATGACATGGCAACCATGTCATCAATGAGGCGATGCTCATACCAAATACCTGCAGCTTCAAACTGTGTTTTAAACTCTGCTTGGTAGATCTCTTCGAAGATGTCTTTGAAGCGACCATCGTATGCCTTAAGAATTGTGTTCTTTGTTGAAAGGTAGACAGGGAACTTGCGTAGTAGGCCGTAATTCAATGATGCGCGAGCAAAATCGCGGATTGAGTCATCGACGTTATACATCGCCATTGCCACACCTGAAGATTCGAAGTTGAAAACCTCAGTGTTAATTGGCGCAGATCCATCTTCAGGAACAAATGAGATTGTTAGCTTTCCTGGACCAGGAACCTTGAAATCTGTTGCGCGGTACTGATCTCCGAATGCGTGGCGACCAATAACAATTGGCTTAGTCCAGTGCGGAACTAAACGTGGAACATTGCTGATGATGATTGGTTCACGGAAGATCACGCCACCGAGAATATTGCGGATCGTTCCATTGGGAGACTTCCACATCTTCTTAAGGCCAAACTCAACAACGCGTGCCTCATCTGGAGTAATTGTTGCGCACTTAATACCTACGCCGTGTTTTTGAATTGCACGTGCGGCATCAATAGTTACCTGATCATCGGTGGCATCGCGATGTTCCATACCTAGGTCGTAGTACTCGAGATTGACATCCAAGTAAGGCAAAATCAATGAATCCTTGATGAACTGCCACATAATGCGGGTCATTTCATCGCCATCTAATTCAACTACTGTGCCCGTGACTTTAATCTTGCTCATTATTTCCCCTTATTGCCCTTTTGAAAATTACTTAGAGTGTTTGAACATCTGCTTGCTTTGCACGAACCGCTTCTGCTGCCTCTTTAAGAGCTGCAACTTCAGATTCAGTTAATGTGCCCTCTACAACTTTCTTAACGCCAGTGCGACCGATCTCGGCTTCAACGCCAAGATAGACACCAGAAATTCCGTACTCACCATCAACCCATGCACACACTGGCATCACTGCGCCAGAATCTTCGATTACAGCCTTTGCCATTCGTGCCGCAGCTGCAGATGGTGCGTAGTAAGCAGAGCCTGTCTTTAGCAGGGCTACAACTTCTGCTCCACCGTTGCGTGTGCGATCTACTAGATCTGCAATTTCCTCTTGTGAAAGAAGATCAGATAGTGGTTTGCCATCGACAGTGCATCGGCTTGGGACCGGAACCATAGTGTCACCGTGTGAACCCAGTGTCAGAGTCTTAACAGATCCAACCTTTACGCCAAGTTTTTCGGCAACAAAATTTGTAAAGCGCGCGGTGTCTAACATTCCTGCTTGACCCATTACGCGGTTCTTTGGAAAGTTAGTAGCGATCTGAGCTAGCGCTGTCATTTCATCTAGTGGGTTAGAAACCACAATAATCACAGCATTAGGTGAATGCTTTGCAATGTTTTCTGCTACTCCACGAACGATTCCTGCATTTACGTCAATCAAATCCATCCGGCTCATGCCGGGTTTGCGAGGAAGTCCTGCGGTAATCACAACAACATCAGAGTCTGCTGTGGCTTCATATCCAGCGCCATCAGCTGTTGTAGTTGCGCCAATTATTTTTGTCTCAAAACCTTCAATAGATCGAGATTGATTCATATCTAAAGCCAAGCCTTCAGGCTTTCCTTCAACAATGTCTGTTAGAACGACGGTATCGAAAACGTCATACTCAGCTAAGCGAAGAGCTGTCGTTGAACCGTAGAAACCTGCACCGACTACTGTGACTTTGCCACCCATAGTGACTCCATTCATGCGTATTTGCGAATAGGTAAACCCTATCGCCCGCGAGGAAGTGCTATCGCCAACGCAAATAGGGCGATTGCTATTGCCAGCGGTAAGTAAAACTCAATCGAGCGAAAATTGCGGGATTTCAGTGCGATCCCTGCGGTACCGGCTGCTATAAAAAGTGATCCACCTCGCACCACCCCAGAGGCTCCAAGGGCGATCCCGATTATCACTGCCGCATAGCTAATGATTGATAACAGGCGAAGATTTAACTGCATGCATCAACCACATTTGTCAGCAACATGGCACGAGTCATTGGTCCGACACCGCCAGGCATTGGTGAAACATATGAAGCCTTCCCATAGACGCCAGGACAAACATCTCCATCTAAACCATCTGGCATGCGCGAGATGCCAACATCGATGACAACTGCACCTTCTTTAATCATTTCAGCTTTCAAGAAATGCGACTGCCCCATTGCTACAACGACTATGTCAGCGCTTTTTGTATGTTTAATTAAATCTTTTGTACCAGTATGAGTCAAAGTCACAGTTGCATTTTCGTGCTTACGAGATAGTACTAATCCAAGCGGACGACCAACGGTTAATCCACGGCCGATGACAGTGATCTCTGCGCCATCGATAGGGATTTTGTAGTGCTCAAGTAGTGCAACGATTCCGCGCGGAGTACAAGGCAATGGTGCCTCATATCCTGCTACGAGACGTCCAAGATTTAATGGATGCAATCCATCGGCATCCTTACTTGGATCAATTGCTTCTAAAACTCTTTGAGTATTAATTCCATCAGGTAGCGGTAACTGAACGATAAATCCGGTGCACTCTTTGGATGAATTCAGATCGGCAACTGCTGCAAGCACATCTTTTTCTGTTGCACTTTTTGGTAAATCAAATCGAATCGAGTTAATTCCGACCTCTTTGCAATCACGATGTTTACCATCTACATATAAAAGAGAACCCGGGTCATCGCCCACCAATATAGTTCCAAGCCCTGGTGTTACGCCCTTTGCTTTCAGCGCAGCGACTCGAACGGAGAGCTCATTTTTAATTGCTGAGGCAAGTGCCTTGCCATCTAAAATCTGAGCGCTCATGTGCAAACCTTATCGATTTATGCGTGTGAAAAACACCGTAAGTAGCCGTAGAAATGGTGTTCTCAGGTGCGCTTGAACAACCGTGGCAGATACAAAGCCAGAGCCGCACCGGTTGCTAATTGTGCTCCGATTGCTAGGGTGAATTTCCAGGTTGAAACACCAACTGCAGACATCGCGGAAGTTATCAATGCACCACTTGCTGAATAGCCAACAAATGCAGCTAGCAAAATCGCTACTGACAAACTTTGATACAAAACCTTCGAGTTAAGTGCAACTGTCCAGCTTGCAAGAAGTGCGCCAGCGAAAATCACAAATGCAATTCCGACTAGGGCGATAGCGGATTTTCCATCAGGAAGTGCCCCCAGCAACGGCATCGCAGGGATCTTATTGAGCCTAAAAGACAATGGTGAAACTAAGGTGCCCGAACCGACTGCAAACCCCACGCCGGCAAAATAGGAAAGTGTTGCCACAATGGCATTTGGTATGTACAAAATATTGAGAATCAAAAGGAGTAATCCACCAAAAATTCCAGGTTGCAGGACGGTTGTTAAATCTGTGACCAAAGAAAGATTGAGCAGTAAAGCTAACCCAAAGATAATCGAAGCAACACCTAACAAGAGTGCGATGATACGAGAGCCATATAAAAAGCCTTGGCCTAAGGCAACCTTACGGCCAACAGTTGCGGCAACTAAAAGTGTAAATGGCAAGACATAGATGATTGCAAAATACCAAACTGGCTTAACAGATTCAGTTTTTGAAAACACTGATGCCAACACGGCAAACAGTGTGTAGCCCACGGCAAAGATTGTTCTGGCCGGTGCAATCAAGGAAGAGTCATTGTCCAAACGCTCTATGGTACGAGCTAGGCCATTTCGAATAGCAAGCAGAGGAAACACCAATGCCCCCAGTGGTAAATATGAAAGATAGCCCTCTAACCCTGACGGTGGCAGTGATAAAGAAAATGGAATCTGATGTGCGCCAATCCAAATCCACAACGCTGCGCGTAATGGATCACCGGTATTTCCGGTGGCACTACCAGCTGTTGCCCAAGCGATGAGAGCAATAAAAGATGTAGGAAGTAAAAGCCAAGCAACGCTACGCAAGACTTGGGGCAATGCTGCTCCAAGAACCCGCGTCAACATTGTTATCGACCCATATTGGCGCGTAACAAACGCGCAGTTTCACTAGGAGTCTGGCCAACCTTTACGCCAGCTGCCTCTAATGCATCTTTTTTAGCTTGCGCAGTTCCGGAAGAACCAGAAACGATCGCACCAGCATGCCCCATTGTTTTACCTTCTGGAGCAGTAAAGCCAGCAACATAACCCACGACAGGCTTTGTTACATACTCTGCAATAAAAGCTGCTGCGCGCTCTTCTGCATCTCCGCCAATTTCACCGATCATTACGATCGCAGTGGTTTCAGGATCATCCTGGAATGCACGGAGGCAATCAATGTGTGTGGTTCCTACAACTGGATCTCCACCAATACCAACTGCGGTGCTAAATCCAATATCTCGAAGTTCATACATCATTTGGTAGGTAAGAGTTCCTGATTTTGAAACCAAACCAATCGGACCGGCACCTGTGATGTCGGCCGGGATAATTCCAACATTTGATTTTCCAGGGCTAATTAATCCGGGGCAGTTAGGTCCAATAATTTGTGTTGTTCCCTTTGATTGCGCATAGGTGTAGAAACTTGCTGAATCATGAACAGGAATTCCTTCAGTAATGACAACCACTAGTGGAATTTTTGCATCAATCGCATCAATTACCGCTGCTTTTGCAAACTTAGGCGGAACAAATACAACTGAAACATTTGCACCCGTTGCAGCAATTGCTTCAGCGACTGTGTTGAAGACTGGAAGTTGGTGTCCGTCAATATCGACTACTTGTCCACCTTTACCCGGTGTAACGCCGCCGACAATGGTTGTTCCAGAGGCCAGCATGCGTCGGGTGTGCTTTGTTCCTTCTGATCCGGTCATTCCCTGAACAATTACTTTGCTTGCATCATTAATGAAGATAGACATTACTTCGCCGCCAATTCTGCAGCGCGATTTGCTGCTCCATCCATAGTGTCTGCCTGCTCAACTAGTGGATGAGCAGCCTTGGCCAAAATTGCACGACCTTCAACAACATTGTTTCCATCAAGGCGAACAACGATTGGCTTTGTTGCCTTAGCTCCGAGGAGCTCTAGCGCTTGGACGATTCCGTTAGCAACCGCATCGCAGGCAGTGATTCCACCAAATACATTGACAAACACGCTTTTAACATCGGCGTCGCCCAAAATAATTGAAAGGCCATCAGCCATGATCTGGGCCGATGCACCGCCACCGATGTCCAAGAAGTTAGCGGGGCGAACGCCTCCATGTTTTTCGCCAGCGTAAGCAACAACATCTAATGTGCTCATTACAAGTCCTGCACCGTTTCCGATGATTCCAACTTGTCCATCAAGCTTTACATAGTTCAGGCCCTTTTCCTTGGCTGCAGCTTCCAGTGGGTTCTCTGCATCTTGATCAACCAGGCGTTGATGATCTGGTTGACGGAAATCTGCATTTTCATCCAAGGTGACCTTGCCATCTAGGGCAATAACTTTTCCATCCTTGGTCTTTACTAAAGGATTAACTTCTACAAGAGTTGCATCTTCGCCTTGGAAAACATCCCATAACTTAAGCAAGACATTGACAACTTGATCTGCAACATCCGCTGGAAAAGCGGCAGCGGCAACAATCTCCTTGGCTTTTGCAAGTGAGATTCCATCAACTGCAGATACCGGAATCTTTGCCAGCATTTCAGGTGCAGTGTGTGCAACCTCTTCAATATCCATTCCACCTGAAACAGATGCCATGACAAGAAAGGTTCGATTTGATCGATCTAATAAAATTGAAAGGTAGTACTCGGCTTCAATCGGAGCAGCCGCTGCGATCATTACTGTGCGAACAGTGTGACCTTTAATGTCCATTCCAAGAATTGCCGCTGCTTTTTCCCGGGCATCTTGTGCGTTTTCGGCTAACTTAACCCCTCCTGCTTTTCCACGACCGCCTACTTTTACTTGAGCCTTTACAACTACCTTGCCACCAATTTCTGCTGCAGCTTTTTCAGCCTCATCTGCAGTTGTCGCAATTGCTGCTGCTAAAACAGTGACGCCATGTTTTTCAAAGATATCTCTGGCTTGATATTCAAAAAGATCCACTGGGGCTCACAATCTATTGGCCGGCTGATTTATAGGGTAATCCTATAGTTTCTCAACAGGTGCATAACGCAGCAGCAAACGCTTCTCGCCATATTGGCCAAAATTAATTGTGGCTTCGGCCTTATCTCCCGCACCTGCAACAGCCACTACGGTGCCTAATCCAAATGTGTCATGAGACACACGCTCACCAACTGCTAGCTCCATTGCAACGCTTTTTCTTCCGGTGGCTCGTGGTGGTGGCGTTGTTGCAGTTCGTGTTCGGGTGACCGTTGGTGTTGAAAATGTAGAACGACCTTGATTGCGCCACTCAATTACATCTTCCGGAATTTCATCCAAGAATCGAGATGGTGGATTGTAATTTGGGGCGCCCCAGGTAGAACGATATTCAGCACGGGAAATGTAAAGTCTTTGTCGCGCTCTTGTCAGGCCAACGTATGCCAGACGTCGCTCTTCTTCAATCTCATCTTTTTCACCCAGTGTTCGTGAATGAGGAAAAATCCCATCTTCCATTCCTGTCAAAAATACTGTTGGAAATTCCAAGCCCTTTGCAGTGTGAAGCGTCATCATCGTGACAACTCCCCCATGGTCTTCACCTTCTGGAATTTCATCCGCGTCTGCAACTAATGAAACTTTTTCTAGAAAACCTACCAAGGAAATTTCTTCGTCCTCGCCAAGTTCTTCAAAGGGACGCTCTTCATACTCCATTGAAACAGCTACAAGTTCTTTTAAGTTCTCTACCCGGACCTCATCTTGGGGATCGGTGCTATCAACTAGCTCCCTCAATAATCCCGATTGCTCTAGTGCTGCTTCCACAATTACAGATGGCTTAGTTTTTGCCTCGACTAAGACTGCCAATGCAGTAACCATCGATGTGAATTCGTTGATTGCTTGTGTAGCCCGGCTAGGTACAGAAGTATTTTCATTACATCGCAATAAGCCTTGCCAAAATGAGATGTCGTTCTGTCGAGCAAATTCATCAACATAATCCAACGAGGTATCACCAATCCCACGCTTTGGTACGTTAATGATTCGGCGTAATGAGATCTCATCTTCAACATTTGCTAGCACCCGAAGATAGGCAAGTAAATCTTTGACTTCGCGGCGCTCATAGAAACGCAAGCCACCAACGACTTTGTAGGGCAGAGCGTTTCGCATAAAGACTTCTTCAAACACACGAGATTGTGCGTTTGTTCTATAGAAAATGGCTGTGTCCCCCGGAGTTGAAACCCCTTCACGTTGCAAAGCTCTAATCTCATCTGCAATAAAGCTTGCTTCATCATGTTCGCTTTCGGCGACATATCCCGTCAGTGGAGCACCAGATCCCGCATCTGACCACAAGTTCTTCTCTTTGCGGCTTTCATTTTTTGTAATGACAGCATTAGCCGCATTCAAAATATTCTGAGTTGAGCGGTAGTTTTGTTCGAGAAGCACGGTACGAGCATTTGGGTAATCCAGTTCAAACTGCAAAATATTGCGAATCGTAGCCCCGCGGAAACCATAGATTGATTGGTCGGCATCTCCGACCACACATAACTCAGCCGGTGGCTGTCCCTCTAGATCAGTACCCACCAGCTCTTTAACCAGGATGTATTGCGCGTGATTTGTATCCTGATACTCATCAACTAAAACATGGCGAAATCTTGATCTAAACCGAGCCTTTGCTTCTGGGAAGCGTTGCAAGACTTCGACTGTTTTTAGGATCAGGTCATCAAAATCCATTGCGTTAGCTCGCATTAATCGCTGCTGATACACCGCATAAACATCTGCAACGACCTGCTCAAATTGATTACTAGTTGAATTCACATAATCTTGTGGGCCAAGAAGTTCATTTTTTGCATTAGAAATCATCGATTGGAACTGTCGAGCTGGATAACGCTTTGGATCCAGGTTTAACTCTTTTGCAACGATTGTGATTAGTCGTTGCGAATCGGCAGAGTCATAAATACTAAATGAGTTGCTGTATCCCAATCGGACCGCTTCTTGGCGCAGAATCCGAACACAAGCCGAGTGAAATGTTGAAACCCACATTGATTTGGCAATGGGACCAACTAACTCGGCAACACGTTCCTTCATCTCACCAGCTGCTTTATTGGTGAAGGTAATTGCCAAGATTTGATAGGGGGCGACATTTCGCCGAGACATTAAATATGCAATACGTCGTGTTAGCACTCGAGTTTTTCCAGATCCAGCACCTGCAACAACCAATAATGGTCCGCCGGCATGAGTAACCGCCTCCGATTGCTGGGGATTGAGTCCCTGTAGCAATGGATCGATTTCAGTCATGGGAGTGAGTCTATTAGGCTTCACACATGGAACCGATCGAAGATAGCGAGATCAAGCGAGTCTTGGTCATCAGTGCTCACCCAGATGATTCAGATTTTGGTGCATCCGGAACTATCGCCCAGTGGGTGAAAAAGGGAATCGACGTTTCTTATGTCTTTTGCACAAACGGGGATCAAGGCGGCGAAGAATCTGGTTTCACAAAAGAGGAGATGCCCGCAATTAGGCAACGTGAACAACGTGCAGCAGGTGCGGCAATCGGTGTCACTAACATTACTTTTTTAAATTATGTAGACGGTCATTTAGAACCAACTATTGAACTTCGGAAAGATATTGTCCGACAAATTCGTATCTCACAACCAGATCGCATTGTGTGCCAAAGCCCAGAGCGAAATTGGGATCGAATTGGTGCAAGTCACCCCGATCACTTAGCAGCCGGAGAAGCGACAATTCAAGCTGTCTATCCTGATGCTCGTAACCCTTTTGCCTTTACAGATTTACTAGATGATGAAGGTTTACAACCGTGGCGCGTTAAAGAGGTCTGGGTTTCAGGATTTGCCCATCCAAATCATTGGGTTGATATAACAGATACTTTCGATCTAAAGATAGCTGCGTTGCACGCACATGCTTCACAAACTGCGCACAACAAAGAGCTTGAAAAGATGGTCCGTGAATGGGGTCAGCGCAACGCTGGAATTGGTGGTTTGCCTGAAGGTCGTATCGCTGAAGCTTTTAAGATAGTAAATACAAACTAAAACAGATTTAGTAGTTAGAGACTGTTACTCGGTTAATTGCAATAGTTTGATTTGGTGTGCCATCAGCGCCACCACCCTTAACACCAGCTTTTGCGACCGCCTTGACGATATCTAGACCCTGCGTAATCGTTCCCCAGATTGTGTAATTAGGCCCAAGGGTTGTGTCTGCAAATACTAAGAAGAACTGACTTCCATTTGTGCCCGGACCAGAGTTAGCCATGGCAACTGTTCCGGCTGGATAATTATTGAGCGTTGGTGCTGGCAGATTCTCATCCTGATAGCTAAAACTTGGACCACCTGAACCTGTTGCTGTTGGATCTCCGCATTGAAGGACATACAAACCTTTAGTGGTTAAGCGGTGGCAAAGTGAGTTCTCGAAAAATCCACCCTTTGCCAAAGTTGCTAATTGAGTAATTGTAATTGGCGCTTTTGCACCAACTGTTGTCACGACAATTTTTCCGCAATTAGTTTCAAAGGTAAATGTGCGAGCTATTTTCCTTGGAAGTTTTTCAGCTGGTGCAACATCTTTTACAGGATGGCCAGCTGCCTTAGTTGGCGCACATTTGATTGCAGGAACTTTCGCAGCTTTGACAACTTTACTTTTTGTTTCGGCAAATACAGGAGCAGAAGTAATTAAGTTAAATGCGATCACCGCAATCAGTAACTTCTTCATTGATACTCCTGTAGCCATGGGTGTAATGGTAAAGCGAAAACCTGTGAAAACCCTTAATTTATTCCCATTCAATGGTGCCAGGTGGCTTGCTCGTTACATCTAAGACAACGCGGTTGACCTGGCCGACCTCGTTGGTTATGCGGGTAGAAATTTTCTCAAGAATTTCATAGGGAACCCTCGACCAATCGGCGGTCATGGCATCTTCAGAAGACACCGGGCGCAAAACTATTGGATGGCCATAGGTGCGGCCATCTCCCTGAACGCCGACACTACGAACATCGGCCAATAAAACAACCGGGCATTGCCAAATCTCACGGTCTAGCCCGGCCGCCTTTAACTCTTCGCGGGCAATAGCATCTGCCTCCCGCAACACATCTAAGCGCTCTTGTGTCACTGATCCAACAATTCGAATGCCAAGCGCTGGACCTGGAAAAGGTTGGCGCCAGATAATTTCTTCAGGTAAGCCAAGCTCTAATCCCACTTGGCGGACTTCATCTTTAAACAATGTACGCAACGGCTCGATTAATGTGAACTGCAAATCATCTGGCAACCCACCAACATTGTGGTGAGATTTAATGTTTGCTGTGCCAGTACCTCCGCCAGATTCAACTACATCTGGATACAAGGTTCCCTGTACTAGGAATTCAACATCTCCCCCTGCAGCGATGTCGCGTGCTGCAGATTCAAAGGATCTAATAAATTCTCGTCCAATAATCTTTCGCTTTTCTTCAGGATCTGTCACATCTTTTAATGCGTTAAGAAATTGAGCTTTAGCATCAATCACAACTAATTGGACACCAGTAGATGCAACAAAGTCGCGTTCAACTTGTTCAGCCTCGCCCTTGCGCAATAACCCGTGATCGACAAAAACACAGGTCAGTTGGGGTCCTACTGCTTTTTGAATGATCGCTGCGGCAACGGCAGAATCCACTCCACCTGAAAGACCACAGATAACTCGCTTCTGACCAATTATCTCTCTGGCCTTTGCAATTTCAGTTTCAGCAATGTTTGCACTAGTCCATGTAGCATCGCACTGAGCAATGTTGACTAACCAGTTGCGTAAAATTGCCTGTCCATGTTCAGTATGTAGAACCTCTGGATGAAATTGAACTCCAGCCAATGTGCCGGTTGCATCTTCAAATGCTGCAATTGAAGTGTCCTCGGTTGCTGCTGTAACGCTAAAGCCAGCTGGTGCTTGTGTCACCGCGTCCCCATGGGACATCCACACATTTTGAGTTGTGGGTAAGCCAGAAAAAACCTTGGAATCAGGAATCACAGTTGACTGCGTGCGCCCGTATTCAGATTTGCCGGTTCGACTAACAACACCACCCAGGGCCACAGCCATGGCTTGAAAACCATAACAAATTCCAAAGACTGGAATGCCTAAGGAAAAAATTCCTGCATCGATACTTGGTGCAGTATCGGCGTACACACTTGATGGACCACCAGACAAAATGATGGCGCTGGGGTTTTTAGCTTTAACTTCGGCGGCGGTAATTGTTGAAGGAACAATTTGCGAAAAGACATGTGCCTCGCGCACTCGACGCGCAATTAACTGCGCATACTGTGCACCAAAATCAACAACTAGAACGCCCCGAGTTTCAGCCACGATGAATAAGAACCTCTACACGCTGAAACTCCTTTACATCGGAGTATCCGCATGTAGCCATTGCTCGGCGCAGTGCGCCGAATAAGTTCATCGATCCATCTGAAGCATGTGATGGTCCCAGCAAGATCTCTTCAAGTGTTCCAACGGTGCCAACATTGACGCGTTCACCTCGTGGAAGTTCTGGGTGATGCGCCTCTGATCCCCAGTGCCAACCTAGGCCCGGTGCTTGTAATGCTTTTGCTAATGGAGAGCCCATCATGACCGCATCTGCTCCACAGGCAATTGCTTTGGCAATGTCGCCACTGCGACCAACCGCACCATCTGCGATCACATGAACATAACGACCACCAGATTCATCAAGGTATTCACGGCGAGCAGATGCAACTTCGGCAACTGCAGATGCCATTGGTACTTCGATTCCTAAGACTTTGCGCGTTGTATGTGTAGCGCCTCCACCAAATCCGACCAGCACACCTGCAGCACCGGCGCGCATCAAGTGCAGCGCAGCTGTTGATGTTGCAACGCCGCCAACAATTACTGGAACATCTAGTTCGTAAATAAACTTCTTCAAATTGAGCGCTTCGGTTTCTGCGCCAACATGTTCAGCAGAAACTGTTGTTCCGCGAATAACAAATATATCCACGCCAGCTGCAATTACAGCTTTGTGGAACTCTGCTGTGCGGGCTGGAGACAAAGAGGCGGCAACAG
>Ga0315899_10006851_pt1 | contig 12273 bp, 13 predicted proteins | sample LakEriMetagenome_2_FD_203518 | JGI IMG/M metagenome (GOLD analysis project Ga0315899, IMG submission 203518) | Freshwater fungal communities from buoy surface, Lake Erie, Ohio, United States - Buoy 4 MA112 | ecosystem: Environmental > Aquatic > Freshwater > Lake | place: USA: Lake Erie, Ohio... | reverse complement strand
GCGTGCGTGCGTGCGCGCGCGCGTGAACACACTTGCATACAACCTCTGATTGACATTATCAATGGGACACTTTTGCGACAGACGCCAGTATCCCCTTCACCGCGCCTGAAATGCTCCGTGCCAGGTCTGTTGTGTGTGTGTTTGTGTGTGTGTCATATGCCGACAGTGCATACACGCACACACACCACACGCGCGCGCGCGCACACACACACACACATGCAATTACAGAAGGGCTGGGGAGCGAGGGATGAAAGCCGACGTGTATTCTCTGGCCATGCTGGCTCTCTATCTTGGCACTGCCCACAGCCCGTGGTTTGGAGAGACAGGTCCTTGAGTGCTTTGTCTGTGTATGTGCATAGGTTCTCGATGTGGACATGTATTGAAGGGTTACTAAGAGAGAGCGAGTGAGTGAGTGAGAGTGAGTGCGTGAGTAGGAGAGAGGGAGCGTTCGCGCGAGCGCGCGCGCGCGAGGAAGGGAGAGAGGGAGGCAGAGCGGGAGAGAGAAAGAGAGATAGTGTGTGTGTGTGTGTGTGTGAGAGAGAGAGAGAGAGAGCGCGCGTGAATGATCGAGAGAGCAGAGTGAGTCAGTGTGTGAGTGGTAATACATGTGCACATGTATGTGTAGGTGTTATGTACTATATATAGCTAAGATATGTGCATGTGTGTGTATGTATTGAGAGAGAGATAGTTTGTGTGTATGTATTCCGTATGCATCATGCACGCACACACACACGCACACGCACGCACACACACACACACACACCCTCTCTCTCCTGTCCTGTAACACCCAGCCACCCATACTGAACGCCCACCCACCCACCCACACATACATCACAACAACATTTGCTATTTCTCTGGCTCTCTCATGCACGCATCACGAGAATCTGACACAAAGTTCATTCTTGGGAAACACACACACACACACACACACACACACACACACACAGGAGATGAGGAAGGCGAGGATGGCATGCTTGCAGCAGATGTGACTGGCAACAACACGTTATCCCGCGAAGAGGTAACTAGAATTAGAAGGGAAAAGAAAGTAAACAGTCAGAAGATTTATGGATATATATAGGTATTCTATGTATTACACACAAACACACACACACACACCACACACACACACACACACACACACACACACCAGGTGGTGGATCTGGTCTTGAGTGGCCAACGGCCCAATGGCAACCTGAAGCGTGTGTCCTGCCCTCTTCTCCGTTCCGTCATTCTGCGCTGCTGGGTCATCCCTAACATTCTTTAAAGCCTAAAACCTAGACAACTAATACTCTTGTGCCGTAGAAGTTCTATGAGCGAAACTCTGTAAGCGAAGCACTATATTCAATAGTAGCATCCTTAGCTTGTTAAGAATGCTACCTGTTAAGAATGCTAAGATCAACACCTGTCTCTCCAAAAACCCCAATCTTCCTTGCACCCCCCCCTCCCCACCCACCCACCCACCCACCCACCCAACCTCTATTTCTGTCGCAGGTGGACGACCCCAAAAGGCGTAGCAGCGCCAAGGATGCCGCAGACCAACTCCGTGAGCAAGGACTACCCGACACCACGCATCTCCTCCTTCACTCGAATCCTTCCTCAGTCATAGCCCTCGGCTCTGGAGAGGTCTGTCTCTGTTACAGAGAGACACACCTCTCTGTTTGATGGAAACATAAATGTCTTAATTGAACACCATCGAATGAATATTGATGTTAATGTGATGTGAAATTAAAAGTAAACTCTAATTCTAGTCTAGAGCGGGGGAAGGGATGCCGGTCTGTCTGTGTCTGGGTGTGAGAGGGAAAGAGGTAGGAGTGGGAGCGCAAGAGAGAGGCTGCTGCGTGTGTTGGTGCATGTCAGTTATTGACTTAGATGTGACGGTGTGTACCTGTGTGTCTCTTTGTATGTGTCTGTGTCTGTGTCTGTGTCTGTGTCAGGGACCTGCATGGGGCAACACCTACGGGCCGCAGAGTCAAGTTCTGCGTCGCTCTCTTAGCGGGCAAAAGATCAAGGCCGCACGTGCTGGCCAAGGCTTGTCGCAGAGGGCAGGTTCGGGAGGCAACCAAGACAACAGCGCAGGAGAAGGCGCAGGCTGGAGTCAAGTTGAAGATCAGTTCGCTGCGAGCTTGAGCATGGGACCTGCAGAGGAACGGTGGCGGGTGGGGAGGGGAGGTGGAAGTGGAGAGGGCGGCACAGACGGGGCGGCAGGGAGGCCCCATGCAGGGCTGCAAGCTGCGTCTGGTGACCATAATGCTGCTCGCAGGTGTGTGGGAGGCAGTATGGGCTTGTCATAGTACCTGTGCGACAGCCTGTTGAGCGCCATGTGCGATTGAATGTGAAAATCGTCATGCATGCATATAAGTAACCGGGCACAATTCCTCACTGCCGTCAGTGCATGACAATGCGACCATTGTCGGGACGCAGGTTGCCGTTCCGCATGCATGATCGCCTTCTCAAGTGATGCATGATGCTGGAAAGACAAGTCCACTGAAAGACAAGAGCTACAAGTCCATCGACAGGCTTGTTGCGAAGACGAGTGCCGTGCGTGATCGATCAGCAGAGTATCAAAGAGCTTGCATGCCAAAAATAGAGCCCAGCTGAAGCGCAAGTATCAGTCACTAGACACTAGGTCGTACTGCCAGCTTGGCTTAAAAGCCACAAAAAGCCAGCCGGCCCCGTCCACCCCAAGTGCATGCGCGTAACGTTTTCTAATTTATGACACAAGTCGCCCGAACCCGATGGTCATGAAGGAAATCGCGCGCGTGCTCTTTCGCCTTCTCCTTTCTCCTTGTCTCTCGTCCTTTCCTCACTCTCTTTCCTCGTCATTTTGATTTCTCTCTTAAGCTTATTCCACCTTTAGCCCTCCCCTCATTTACCAACCAAATTTCATGATGAAGCTGGCGCAGCTCTTGCACGCTCTACGTGTCTACATCCCAAGCGGACGCACGGCAACGGACTACAGCATCGGACTACAGCATCATAGGTCGCGCTGATACAACGCATGTCAATTTCTAGATGAAGCGTCATACAGCGCGCGTCTCCGTATGATTGAAGCTCGCAGGGACTCTATCAATATCCCCCCAGATTTGCCGTGCATCCTCTAAGTTAGCTTAGGCAGCAAAGATTTTGTTGAAACTCTGCGTCGGCTGCCGGCAGATCGGGCATGTGCGAGTGCTGGTGTGGATCATCTCACCATCAGTGCCACAGACACAGCGGTGGCCACACGGGAGGAAAGCATAGTCAGCAGCAGCTTCCATGCATACCACACACAAGCCCTCGTCGTTGAGATCCATTGCTCCTGCCAGCTTTGCGAGACCCTCGGCGTTCTTGCGAGCCTCCTCTGCTTCGGCTGCAAGAAGCGACAGCGCATTACAGCGCTCTCGAGCCTCCTTGAGCTGGCGCGTGGCCTCGTCAGCCTTCTTCTTTTGCGCTTCCTGCGCCCTCTGCTCGCGCTTTGCTGCCTCAATCGCTGCTTTGGTATCGGCTATGAGCTTGTTCTTCTCTTCTTGCTCCTTGAGCTTCTCCGCCTCGGCCTGTTTGCGGCGCTCCTCGGCCTGCTTTGTCCACTCGTAGTGGGGCGACACGGGCTTTTGGGACCCGCTTTTCAGAACACCTTTGGTCCATTCAGCCCAAGACACTGGTTGGCGAGGCATTACGCCTTTGCCCCACCCGATGCTCACTTGTTTGTTGCCCGCTGCAGAATTTTTGGACAGCGGCGACGGGAAGAAGTCTATGAAGCGCAAGGTCGCTGGAGAGAATGTTTCTGAAGGACGATTCTTTAGGCATGACTGCATGGGGTACATATCAATGTCGTGGCCCGTCGGCATGAGGAGAATGTGTTTGACCTTGTCGACTGGGAGCACCTCTTTCCTGAGACGCCCGGCAAAGGGCGTTTCTAGAACCCCCTCAGACGCTCCGATGGCCTCATTCAGAAGCAGACGCTCCAGCGTTCCCGGGCACTCTTGCCACTTTCTCCAACTCCACCCGTCTCCCACACAATGCATGCCTCCCCATTTGTTGGCCTCGCTCTTGACCTTGAAGTAGTCGTCGTCAATGATGTCAGACTTATCAAGCCCAGGAACGCCGACGGCGAAGCCTCGAGTAGCGTACTTTGTCAGCCTGTGCTCGTAGGCAGCCCCCCGAAGTTGCAGGTCAACGATATTGACCTTCTGGTTCACAGCGACGCCGGCCCGGTTCACAAACAAGCAGTCGCTGCCGTCATAGCCGAATCCGCAGCAGTCAATGTCGAAGGTGTTGAGCACGTCGCTTTTAGTGGCGTAGAGGCGGGTGATGATTTGCACTTTTCTGAAGCGCCTCCCTGCATCGAGCGTGATGGTGTTGGGTGTCTTGATGTACACCACGTCCTGTGCCCCGGCGGCCTTTGCGTTCTTTGTGATTTTGGCGAGCAACGCCATCACCTTACGGCTGGCGGCCTCAGAATCCAGCCCGTATATGAAGATGTCTACGTCCGACTCGGTCCACCTTACCTATATACGTATGTATGTATACATGCATATGTATGTATGTAAAGTACATACGTACGTGCGTGTGTTTGTGTGTACATGTAAATACCGTCTGCATGAACTTTTCGACTGTCTGCTGCTTGGCATTAAGAAGGGACACGGGATCGCGAGGGTTCCTGTAACGGTTCACGAAGTAAAAGAGAGGCGACCACGGAGAAGAGTAATCGTTGTTGATCAAGAGCTGCCAGTTGACTTCCAAGGGCAGCAGCGAGGCGAGCACGGCGCCGCCGGCAACGAGCACGTTCTCCCACAGGGAGGTCTCGAATTCGCTCAACAGTCCGTGGCTAAAGGCCTTGAACGCCGCCTGAAAGCTCACTCGATCGACTATCGTCCGCTTGTCAACCTGCGAGCATGTGTCTTCACTCACTTTTGCACACGCCTAAGTTTGCAAAAGTTGATAACAGATTTGGACATGAGAAATGGACATAAGAGGGGTGTAAGGGTTGGATTCATTAATATAAACGATATGTACAATAACGATGTCGGTAAGGGGGTAGTATATACTACTCGCATATCTAGCCCAGCACTGCTCAAAAAGTCCTCGTCCGAAAACTGGAGAGATGACCTTGCTACAGTGGAACGTGCCCTAAGGTGTCTTATATTCATCATTTTGAATAAACGCCTACCGTAAGGCGCTCGTCGGTAGCATTACGCTGGAAGGCCAGAATGATAGGAAGAAGGGTGCGGTGCCGATGGCCACTGGCACTGATCATCAGTGATGATGGCAGCGCGCGCGAGAAGAAACAGACATACATCAGGGTATTGTCCACACGCATTTTCTCAGACTCGAGAAGGAGATTAGAAAGGGCTAATCACCTCGAAAGCGACTTGGGCTTAACACGGTCCGGCTTGCTCCACAAAAAGAAATCGGACGCAACTGGCGAGCCATCAAATGGGTGCACTTTCTCCAGCTTTTCGCGCGGGTACGCCTCGTAATCAGGGTCCACTGCGACGCATTCTTTTTTGTGACTTGCCCAGTCGCCCTTAGCACAATCGGTGCTGCAATACACGACGCGGCGACAGCGCGCACAACGCTTGAAAGGCTTCTCCTGTCCTTTGCCGCCTGCACCCTGCGGACATTGCGGGAAAGCACAGGCTGCTGTCGCGGCGCTACGGCTGTCTCCCTCTTCGTCGCTGTCCTTCCCCGGCACAATCACGAGCGAGTGCCACTTCAAGGACAGCTCCTTGCCCGCATCGAGCTGGACACAGACCCTTCCGTTTGCAAGCTCGTTGAGCACCGTTCCCTCCTGCTCGTTCCACTGCGGAGATTCAACCAACCCGTTCACTCTGACTCTCATCCCAGCCATGATGAGCGTCGAGCGGGAGCCCAATATTCTTCTTGGGTATCGAGTTTCACAACCGAAACGGGTTTGTGAAATCAGCGCCTGGACTTTGGGCGGTTTTGTGGGTGTGAGGGTGTGCGCGTGTGCGTACATGCGCGTGGGTGTGTGCAATCATCCTTGCATAGTGCGTTGCCTTGCGAGCGTGCACATGGAAGAGTGTTGTTTGTGTGCACACGAGTGTTGTTTGTGTGCGGCGGGAACTGACCAAAGGCAGCAAGCTGTATAAGGGCCAGATTTGTATTTATGTTCGCTCGGTATGGAACGCTTGCAAAACACAATGATACCAAGCAACTGCGATGGTCTGGCCCTTCAAGTTGGCATTTGCGTGTCATTGCGTGTGCCAGAGTTTCATTTTCGTGTCATTGTGTGTGCCTTGAGTTTCAAAGTTCACGCAAATGCCAAACACGCAAATGCCACGCAAATGCCAAAGGGTATGAGGAACCTTCTCTTTTTCATGAAACTCAACAGCGCGCACAAATACGCACATATCTTTCAGAGTGCCAGTGTCTCTCAAGAGCAAAGGCTCGAGATGGCGACTCTCGCGAGCCGAGAATGTCGCAGGGTATTGCACTTCATGCTCCGTTGCGGGATGCCAGTCAAGGCCCCACAGGTACACAGACTTACAATAGGCCTGCTGTTTTTGATGAAACGAGGGATTACACACCACTCTCCAGTTTTGCTGCGCAAGCTGCCCGGAATTCACATACTCTTACCAGCCAAAACATGCTCTTGAGACACCATGGCATCCATCCGAAGTTTATTACTGAGACAGAAAACAGGATAAAGTATTGTCTCCGCACGATTTTGTGATGGGTTCAATGCTTCCGCTTCCACAGATAAGTTGGGCTGTCTGCCTGGTGCGATATTTGAATAATGTTGTATAAAACAGATGTCTTCTCAGACATGGACTCACAAGATCCGCAGACCTCGAGACTAAACACAGCGCTCGTCTACTGTACTGAGAAGAACTACAGAGAGGCAGGTGGTACGCAGCAGTACACCCCTCAGTATACTAGGCAGTTCCTTTAGTGCAAGACAACACGATCGATGGCAAGAGCGAACGCGAAGAGATGTTGCCTGTCATCAAGGAATGTCTTGCCAAGCAGGTAGACGTCGATACTCTGACTACTGAGTATCTGAAAAATTTCCCGATCAGGTTGAGACATCTTGATGACTGGAACGAGGCCGAACTCTACGGCATCCGCAATTGGTGTGTGGAGGCGACAGCCCCGAATCGTCCTCTCTGCACCTTTGCAAAACCACCCGTGTTGCGTCTGAATCATGATCAGATAGAAACCCTGATCATGCAACTGCAACAAGTCTCACATAGCTTTGTGAACTTGCTGCTGGACGCCATCGTGCTGTTTGACAAAAAAATAAGCGATGAGTCGTTTGTTCGCGAGTCATGGCCTTTCACTTGCAATTTTCTCGAGTTGCAGCACAGTCGTCAGTGCATGCTTGCAGAGTACCCGCGGCCTTTGCAGCAGGAGCAGGACTGTGCAGGAGCTCCAGAGTGCTGTTTCAGCTTTGGTGCTGTGCAGTCGCAGATTCTCCTTTACGGAACACCGACAGACACAGAGCAGGAGTTGTTCTACACCATCTGGGCGCATTTGCAAAAGGCTGCCGAAAAGAAAAGGGACAGCTAGTAGGACTCGGACGCCCGTGCCGCTTGTGGCTCCAGCTTTGGTGCTGCGACCTGAAGACGTTGTTTTTGTTTAATATAAACAAGACACAACCACCACCAGCCTCTCATCTCTTCCAACTCGCGTGCTTGAGTTCCGTTTTCTTTTGTTGCTTCCACGCTGCTTGAGCAGACACACATGCTCTGGCATGCGCTCAGAGCATGATCGCTTTGACGCCACCATCGGGCAGCAGAACCTTGTGATATCGCATTTTTTTGGCGAGAGCAATATCGTGCACACTTTGCAACACCTGCTCAATCACACGGCGCAGAATGTGGAAGATCTTTGTAAGCTATGTGTTGCAGCAAGCGAAGACTTGATCACTCGGTTTGCACGCGCATTCTTTGCCACCTGTTGCTATCATTACATCGATGATACAATGCAGCCCGACTTTGCAGACGCAGGCGACAGTGGACAAATAGCCCTCGGCACTCTCTTCGAGAGGGTTGGTATTCCCTTTTCCGAGAAAAAGCGACAGCACCCGGAGACCGTGCAGGAAGAACTTGGAGTGGTGTGCGAAATGACACACTTCCACACAACTGGCACAGCATCCGTTATCCCTCGCGAAGAGCTGTGTGCCTGCATCATCGTGATGCTGGAGAAATACGCCAGCGACGACAAACTCACTCCGAGTAAGGCCAAGGAGATATTCGGTAAACTTTGGTTTTGCTTGCAATCTCTTTTCGGCCGAGTGGGCAGAGCCAGCGCACTTCCGCTTGTGCAAAGATGACATGATGGGCGTGACGTGCACTTCGGCGAGGATTTGAAGCAAATAACCACATTCTTCAAAACCATCTTGCACAGCTACTACCTCCCAAAGAAGACTTTCCGTTTGGGCCAGGCGGAGCGCCACCAGTCATCCTCATCAGACTGATGTTGTTACATACAGAACGCATTGTACTTGTTTTTATTAACAACTCAGCCTGAGATAACTAGTCTTCCTGTCGGATGCTTCTTTGCAATGTATTGCGTTGCTCAGTGTTCATTACCCCCCACGGAATGGCTGTGACTGGCACTGACTGCACCCAAATGCCAGGCATCAGACACACTTTCAGCGGGTATTCAAACATGATCACATCTAGTATACGAGTAGCATGCTGGAATGCCCAATTCCGGGGTACACACAAGTTCTTGCGCGTGCACCACGTGTTTGAAGAGACGTCACTGTCGGCAGTATGCGCCGGACAGTCGCAACGGCACGCCCGGCCCGGGTGACATTCTTTGGTCACGGTCTCACTAGCACTAATGCCCATGCGCATCCAGCACTTTGTTCGCACCCTTCTGGCCACGATGAATTCAACATCATAGACACGTCACTTACTTCGGGCCAATTTTGTTTCTGTCGTCCACCAGGTCACGGTGGTCCGGCTCGTGCAACCTTCCCTCAGTCACATATAGCACGATGTATCGCCCGCGAATGTTCTAGAGATGGGCTGTCGTCTTGGTTTCAGCCGTTTTGTATCCTCGCACCATGAGACAGCCGTACTCGTACTTCAAGGGCAGTGTCGTCAGCCTGACAGAATATACGGTCAACTCGTTGCACCAAATACTGCACTCGACCTCACTGTCTGTTCACAGTCACCAGTCACACGCATACAGTAATCAGTAAAGTGGCGGCGCATGCCCGATTGAATATAAGCCACAAACGTTTGGCTCACCATCTGCTACCATGTCAACCCGGCTCAGTTTGCAGGGTTGAGGGTTCGCGAGTCACCTGGGTTGCCAGGACGTGACTTGTTGAGCGACCACACGTCCACGATGAAAAGCTCGCTGCCATCATGTGAGTTGGCCCTGCTGTCGGCCCGAGCGCATGGATAGTCCCTGGATGCTTTCGGAATGAGCCCGTACGGTATGGTTGGGTTCACGGGGTCACGGAGAATCGGCGCCGGACCTGCATTTCGACCGACACCTTCAGACCCACAAATATCATCTGCCCACAAATAACATCCGCAACACCACACGCAGTGTCAACACGCATCACCGATAATGCGCCACACATCAATGCAGTAGAAGGTGGCATCGGGCTTTGTGCGGTAAAGACGCTTCACGTCAAATTCAGACGTCAAAATGTCGTGACGCCTTGAGCTCGGTTTGAATGTCCATAACTCCTCCACGAACGCCACATGCTTCAAACGATACTGCCCGGTGTCGTGACGCGATGCCGACACTTTGCATTGGAAAAAAAGAATTGCCTGTGTCGTGAGAGGCAGATTACTATTCACATACGTACCCTGCCCCGCGCGGCTCGCCACAACACCCCCGGATACCGCGCCCACACGCACCTTGCCGAACCTCACGTGTGCAAAGTCTTCTGGCGTCCACAACTGTAGTTGGGACGGCGGTCGGGGGCACCACGGGGGAATAAACATCACCCAGTCCGTACAAAGTCGGAAAGAGGTACCCCAGTCGCCCGCAGTCGATGCGCAATGCGACTGCACACAGTCAACATGCCAGAAAAACCGGGGGCTTGTTTGCACTGCACAGCCCAAGGGGGGTGTAGGCACGGAATGTATTTGGTCAAAATGCCAGCCATTATGTGAGGCATCAGCCCCAGGGCAATCATGTGCAGTGGATCGTCGTGGCATTGCTGCAGAAGGTCTGTGAAGGGCAAGTCCCATAAGAGGTTGACATCTGGGTATGTTGCGAGCACAGAGGCACAGTGCTGGTACCTTGTCCAGCTTGTCACAACAGTCTCGCCATGTGCATCCACTTTCATGAATGGCTTGGGACGCGGAGCTGTGCTCTTTTCTCGCCACTCTTCTTCCGGACCATACGACCCCGTCACCATGGCTTGCAGAACCTGCTCTCGCACACTGGACTGAGTCTTCAGCTGCCTGTGTTGTGCTGCATGCACGTTATCTCGCCGATGGCGCAGAGTGTCGCAGTGGAAGCAGCTGTGCATCTTCGCCATGTTAATCTCTTCATGCTCTTGCCTGCCAGCTGCCCACATGCCCAAGGCAAGCTGGATTTTCCGTGTCGTGCCGTCTGCAACTTGGACGAGACGCCCTCCTTCCTCGTGGATTTGTCTGAAGTCCTTGAGCAGGTGATACGCACAGACGTTGAACAAGAGCATCCTCCGGCGCTTGAGCTCGACCGGCTTGCCTTCGGCTGACAATTTGGGGACAAATCCAGCCAGCCTCCAGGCCTTTCTGGTCATCCGCATACGAGTGGACAGATTGCCGACACTGACGTACAACGGGTGCGCAGACAGTCTCTTTTTGATTTGCGTAGCATCACTCCCCAGCACCACAAACACAACTGTCACAGCGGGGTCTTGTATTTGAGAGTACACTGATTCCACCCATCGGCCAGACATAAAATTGCCGTACACGCGCTCTCCACGCGAGTTGTGCTGGGGCTTGTACTCCCAAGTCCACTTTTGCAGAAAAAGCGGATCCTGCATCATCTCGCACACAATCTCCCACGCACTGCGATAAACAAACGACAGCGTGTCCAGCGTCCCATCCATCGCTGGTGTGTCCAGGTCGATCACGTTGATACCATGCAAACTGATCCTTCGCATGTGCTCTGTCCAGGATGCCCACGAGCGAAAACACACGTCTGCAGGGAGGAAATCTGCATGGCCGACCGTTTGCAACAACAAGTTGGCCTGGGCGTGAGGCAGGCCAGCCTTGATAATGAAGCACACAATGAGTGCCTCCGTCTGCGTCAAAGCATCGTCTGCGAGTGGCAAGCTGCACACGCGCGATGAAGACCTGGGCTGGTCATCCGTCTGTGCCTGGAACACATGTCCTCCACGGGCAGAGGATCGAACAGAGTCATGCTCGCCCTGTACTGCGGCGGGCTGGGGATCGTCTCCTGTGTCGACATGGTCCGCAGGTGTGGTCGGGGATTCGCTCGCGTCTGTGTACAGTGTACACAGACGCGAGCGAATCCCCAGACTACCGAGGACTGGGCATCGTGATGCACGACATGGACAACCCCTCGCGTGGCAGTTTCTATGCGGCGGACATCTGCCTGCCGTGACTTTTCAAGCTCTTTTCCGACCATGGGAAAAGTACCATTTGCTCCCTCGAGCTTTGTGACTTTGTGTAGCTCCTGACGGCACTGTGCGCACTACTGACCATGCGTGACCATCTACGCAATCGCCGGGTCTGCCTGTATGTTGACAACACAGCAACGTGGTCGTGCATGATCAATGGCTATTCGAGCTCCAAGCCCATGGCAGCCATGGGCAACCTTTTTCACCTCATCGCAGCCGCCCTCTGGATTGACTGCTGGGTTGAGTGGGTGAACTCAGAAGCCAACCTGGCGGATCTTCCTTCAAGACCAGCACATCAGCAGGAACAACTTTACGCCGCTCGCCCTGTCTTTCAAAGGCGCCGGATGATCTTCCCGTCGCCCTCCGACTACAACAACCCCTCGGAGCTCTTCCTCAGACTGAAAAGCGAGGAGCCAACTAGTTAGTGAACCCCTTTGACAGGGGTTTCCTGTTGTAGCGTCATACTTTGTAGCTACATACACAGACGTGGGTTGAGATAAGTAGGAGTTGTAGGGGCTTGTGGAGCAGGCACTCACGTGTTGCCTCTACTCGCTGTCCGATGGTCTCAGTCCCAACAGGCCAGACGTGACAAGTTGCGGGTCTTTCTTTGCTCTTGAGCTGGCGTTTACTGTGGACGAGAGTTTCTCAATTCTCTCCCTTCCAGACTCGAGCGTGACCTGAATTTTCAAAACCCCCGTCCTTGTTTTCTTACCACTGGAATTACC
>Ga0315899_10006849_pt1 | contig 12274 bp, 5 predicted proteins | sample LakEriMetagenome_2_FD_203518 | JGI IMG/M metagenome (GOLD analysis project Ga0315899, IMG submission 203518) | Freshwater fungal communities from buoy surface, Lake Erie, Ohio, United States - Buoy 4 MA112 | ecosystem: Environmental > Aquatic > Freshwater > Lake | place: USA: Lake Erie, Ohio... | reverse complement strand
AATGATGTCCTCGCTCATGCGCGAAAGGTGGGTCCCGCAGAGGGCGAGGGCAAAGAGGACTTCGGCAAGGTAGTCGCGGTCTGCCACGGCATCCATGCTGTTCCGGGAAACGCGGTCGAAGCCCAGTTGTTCAGCCACAAACTCGCGGTCCAGCACAATGGTGGATCCGGCGAGGGCACCGGAACCGAGCGGCATGACATTGATGCGGCGCAGGGCGTCGCCGAGACGGTCCGCATCGCGTTCCAGCATTTCCGTCCATGCCAGCAGATGATGTGCAAAAAGCACCGGCTGCCCGCGCTGCAGGTGCGTGTAGCCCGGCATGATGACATCGCGATGAGCATCGGCGCAGGAGACGAGCGCTGTCTGGAGACCGCGCAGCAGGCCAATGATCGACGTCACTTCGGTCCGGGTATAGAGGCGGACGTCGAGGGCGACCTGATCATTGCGGCTGCGGGCCGTGTGGAGTTTGGCTCCGGCCGGGCCGATGCGCTGCGTGAGCGCGCTTTCGATGTTCATGTGCACGTCCTCGAGGGCGGTGCGCCATTCGAATTTTCCGGCATCGATGTCTGCTTTGATGCTCTTGAGGCCGGTGGTGATCTGCTGGAGTTCCTTCCTGCTCAGGACGCCTGCCTTCTGCAGAGCGGCGGCATGGGCGAGCGACCCTGCGATATCGTGCGGGTACAGGCGCCAGTCGTAGGAGATGCTCTCTCCAAAGCGCTGCACGAGTCCGGAGGTTTCCTGCTGAAATCGGCCTTTCCACATGGCTGGGTGACGGTTGGCTGGGGTAATGGGATGGGGACGGGAGAAAGGGCGGAGCAAACGCCGCGCAGAGTGCAGCGGCAAGTGCTTTTCCCCCGGACTGCGGGCGTGGATGCGTGCCGGGAAATGATTGTCCTCGACCCACTCCTGCTGGCAGTATCCGGGTATGAATCTCCTTACTGTCCGCAAGTCACTGCCTTACCGCCGGGAATTTCTGCGCCGGATGGCAGCCGCCTCCGCCTTCTGGGCCGTCCCGGGAGCCTTTGCCGAGGCGCTGCAGCAGACTCCGAAGCAGACCGAGGGCCCGTTCTACCCGGACAAGCTGCCGCTCGATACGGACAACGACCTTCTCGTGATCAATGACGGCACGACTCCGGCCATTGGCGAAGTCACATGGCTGAGCGGGCGGATTCTCGGGCCGGATGGACAACCGATCCGCAATGCACTCGTGGAAATCTGGCAATGCGACAGCACCGGCGTGTATCGGCATGCGGGATCCGGCGGCGACCAGGAGAAGCGCGACCGCAACTTCCAGAGCTTCGGGCGCTTTCTGACGGGCAGCACTGGCGAGTATGTCTTCCGTACCATCAAGCCGGTACCGTATCCCGGACGGGCTCCGCACATTCACTTTGCCGTGAAGATGAAGGGTCGGGAGAAGTGGTCGACCCAATGCTATGTGAAGGATCATCCGCAGAATGCCGGAGACGGCATCTGGAAGAATCTGGGAAGCCCCGAAAAGCAGGCAGCCGTCACGGTTGCTTTCGCTCCGCTCGAAGGCAGCCGCAGCGGGGAACTGGCCGCGCGTTTTGAAATTGTGATGGGCTACACGCCCGCCGATTGAGCCTTGGATTGCCCATCGAGTCCGGCATAGACGCCGAAGTCATTGAAGAAGTACTTCTTGGCGAGCCGGTACATCCAGTGTTTCTCCGGGATTTCCTCGCCCTTGCGGTACTGGCTGGTGCGCGGGGTCATGGCATCAAGTTCGGCCACCGCGGTCTGCCGCTGGGTGGTATCAGGCGCTGAGTGCCGGGCCGCGAGGGCTTTGACGAGGTCCGGGCGTTCGAGGACGATGCACCCACGGGTGTGGCGGGCTGCCGTTTCCCGGAAGTCGCGCAGGAAGGCCGATTCCGTAAGGACCCGGTAGATGCCGCGGTCATCGCGCACGTTTTCCTTTGCGAACTGAATGATGGGGCAGGGTTCAACTGCTCCCGAGGGACTGATGTGGTGGCTGATCCCGGTGGCCATGGGGCACAGCGCTTCGCCCCGGTGATCGTAATAGGCATCGACGATGGCGATGGGAACGGTGGCGCGTTTTTCGACAACGAAGCGGCGCACGGCCGTGATCTGGTCCGGGCGCAGAGCGAGTTCCGGGGAAATCTTTGGTCCGACCGGGCGGTAGGTATGATACCACGTGTAGTGGACGCCCCATGCGATCAGCTTGCGGAGCCATGCCTCTGTGAGGAGGTCATCGATGTTCGTCTGACACAGGCTCGTGGCGACGCCAGTGAGAAGCCGTTCCTCGAGGCAATGGCGCAGCCCACGAAGGGTGCGGTCGAGCACATCGCGGTTGCCCCGGCGGAGGTCGGAAACCTTGTCCGTTCCCTCGATACTGACCAGCGGAGTGGCATTGCCGAGCTGGCGCAGCCGGCGGGCCGCCTTCTGCGTGATCAGTTGCCCATTCGTGAAGATCTGGAAGTAGCAATCCGGATGCTGCGCGAGGAAGTCGAACAGTCCCGGGTGCAGAAACGGTTCGCCCCCGAGAATGCCGAAGAAGGAATTGCCGTGGGCGCGCGCGTCATTAACCAGCCGGTTCAGTTCATCCAGCGGAATCAGTTCCCGCGGCGAGGCCACATCGACCCAGCAGCCCTGGCAGCGGAGATTGCAGCTGTTGAGAATGCTCAGGTAAAGAAATGGCGGGAAAACAATGCCTTCGCGCAGACGCTTCCGGAAAAGCATGACCGAACGCGCCCCGCGGAAACCGAAGTTCCATGCCAGTTTGCCGAGGCAGCGGGGATCAACAGTTGTCAGAATCCGGGACGAAAGAGACATCAGCATGCGAAAGGCCTAGCCCTGTAACCGCCCGTGCGGAAGCGCTAAATCCATCCCTGTCCGCGTTCGCCGCGCGACAGCGGAAACCCGGAGAAGGTCGCCGCCTACCCTAGGAGGGGTCGGGTGGCTGATGCCTTCGCAATAGGGGAACCCCTGAGCATCCCGGGCGCGGGAAAGCTTGTGCTTCAGTGGCCTAACCATTCATATTTCGTTCATTAACCGCAGCAGCACCGTCCCGCCCGGGATGGCTGCTGGGGCAAAGCACCAAACCATGATGATCCGCGCCATGTTGAAGAACCGAACACCCATATGCCGTTCGCTGCTGAGGCAGCGACCGCTTGCTGCCTTGCTGCTGCTGATGCTCTCGCCGCTGGCGGAAGCGGTGCCCCTGCCGCCGGGGGCGGCCTTGCCGGCTGGATCATCGACCGTGCGTGGCTTCACCGTGCGCGTGGCGCAGGCCCCGGACACGGAGGATGTGCCCAACAGTTTTCTGCGGGCGCTCCAGCAGATCAACGGGACGCTGGTCGACGCGGTCGGATCGCCCGTTCCCAATGAAGCCATTCCGGGGCTGGCTCCCGGCGGAGCGTACGAGGTTTCGTCGGTGAATTTCGAGCGCGACGGCATTCCGTTCGATCTGCTCAATGACGGGAATTACCTGACGAGCTTCACGCCCGAAATGTTTCCGGGGATTCCCGGGAGCAATTTCCACACGAACAAGTTTGTGGTGGAAGTGGTCGGCTTCCTTGACCTTCCGGTGGGTACACATACCTTCGGGATCTGTGTGGGCGCTGACCGGACGGACGTGAACGACGACGATAACTACGCCGTTTTCGTGGCCCGCAATCCACGCGATTACTTCGGCCAGAAGGTGGGGGAATATGCGCGGACGGTGACCTCGGCATTCGGCGGGAATCAGAAGAACGAGAATCAGTGGACCGTGGAAGTGAGCGCCGCGGGCCTGTATCCTTTCCGCGTTCTCTACTGGCAGACCGGACGCGGTGCCAACCTCCAGTGGTATACGATCAAGAGCGACGGGCTCGGAGGCGAGGAACGGATCCTTGTGAATGACACCTCGAATCCGGCCGCCATCCGCAGCTATGCGCAGACAACCGTGGCCAATGCGAAGGGACCGTACGTGGCCGAAGTGAAACCCGTGCCGGGTTCGGCTGGCAACAACGCCGCCGCTCCCATCGAGGCCGTGATCCGCGACGGAGAAACCGTCACTGTTCCCGCCGCCGGAGTGCAGATGAAACTCAATGGAACAACCGTGGCTGCCACCGTGACGCGGACGGCTCCGCTCGTGAAGGTCGCCTTCAATCCGAATCCGAACCGGACGACGCCGGACAATCTCGTGCAGCTCAACTACACGGACTCCAGCAGCGCAGCATGGCAGAGCAGCTGGAACTTCGGCATCAATGTCAGCGGCGGCTCCGCGACCACCGTGACGGGTCAGTGGGACTTCGATGGCGGCAACCTTGCGGCCACCATCGGGCAGGCGCTGCAGTACTTTGACCCCCTCACGCAGGCCGGTACGAAATTCGGCACGACGGCCGCCCTTGGAGTCGCTCCGATCGCCGGACAGGACGCGAAGGTCATGGAAGTGCCCGGCGATGTCATCCGCCAGATCGGTTACGTCATGACGCACGGAATCGCTCCGAATGGCGGCGGTACGCGGGTCAATCAGTACACCCTCATCATGGATGTGTTCGTAGACACCAGCGGCCCGGGCGCGGCCTCGCTCCTCCAGATCAATTCGCTCAGCAACACGGACGACGGCGACCTCTTCTGGCAGGGCAACAACTTCGGTCAGGGCAATCAGGGCTACGTCGGTACGGGCCAATTCACCGCCGGAGCATGGCATCGCATGGCAGTGGCCTATGACCTCGCCGCGAATCCTCCCGTCGTCACCAAATATGTCGACGGCATCAAGCAGGACGACTGGACCTTCGGCCAGGCACTCGATGGCGACCGCCGTGCTCTCAAGCCCACCGCGATTCTCTTTGCCGATGGCGATCAGGACGAACGCCGCCGCATGTGGGTCAATTCGGTTCAGATCCGCTCGGGCAAGCTAAAGGATTCGGAAATGGCCGCGCTGGGCGGGCCGACCGCAGCCGGCATTCCGCTGCAGATTCCCGCCACCACGGTGACCGGGCAGTGGGACTTCGATCAGAAGAACCTCAAGGCAAACGTCGGCAAGGCGCTCACCTACTTCGACGGGCCGGGTGGACTGACGGAGTCGGGCACCCAGTTCGGCAAGATCAGTGAGTTCCTGGATCTTCCGCTCATTGATGGCAAGGACGCCACGGTCATGCGCGTTCCCGGCGACGTCATCCGCCAGATCGGCTACGTCATGGACCACGGCATCAAGCCGAATGGCGGCGGCACCCGCGTCAATCAGTACACGCTCATCATGGATGTCTACGTGGCCCCCACGGGACCTGGCGCGGCCTCACTCATCCAGATCAATTCGCTCGAAAATACAGACGACGGCGACCTCTTCTGGCAGGGCAGCAACTTCGGTCAGGGGAATCAGGGATACGTCGGTACGGGGCAGTTTACGGCTGGAGCATGGCACCGCATGGCGGTGGCCTACGACCTTGCCGCGAATCCACCGGTGGTCACGAAGTTCGTCGACGGCATCAAGCAGGATGACTGGACGTTCGGCCAGGCCCTTGATGGCGACCGCCGTGCCCTCAAGCCAACCGCCATTCTTTTCGCCGATGGCGACCAGGACGAACGCCGCGAAATGTTCGTGAATTCCATTCAGATCCGCGAAGGCAAGCTCAGCGACGCTGAAATGTACCTGCTGGGCAGTCCGAAGGCCGAGGGCATTCCCGTGGTCATTCCCAAGTCTACCGTCAGTGGCCAGTGGGACTTCGAACGCGGGAACCTGTCCGCTTCGATCGGCAAGGCACTCGCGTACTTCGACGGACCCGGCGGATTCACGGAAACGGGAACGCAGTTCGGGATCTGTTCGGAACTCGGCGTCCCTCCCATCAATGGCCGCGACGCCCGCATCATGAAGGTGCCCGGCGATGTCATCCGCCAGATCGGCTATGTCATGGACCACGGCATCAAGCCCAATGGCGGCGGCACCCGCGTCAATCAGTACACCCTCATCATGGATGTCTACGTGGGCACCACCGGACCCGGCGCAGCTTCGCTGATCCAGATCAATTCGCTCAATAACACAGACGATGGCGACCTCTTCTGGCAGGGGAATAACTTCGGCCAGGGGAATCTCGGCTACGTGGGCACTGGTCAGTTCACAGCGGGTGCATGGCACCGCATGGTCGTTTCGTACGACCTCGCCGCGAGCCCGCCGGTGGTCACGAAGTTCGTGGACGGCGTCAAGCAGGACGACTGGACATTCGGCCAGGCACTCGATGGCGACCGCCGTGCCCTCAAGCCTACCGCCATCCTCTTCGCCGACGGCGATCAGGATGAACGCCGCGAAATGTGGGTCGATTCGATTCAGATCCGCGCGGGTCGTCTGACAGATGACGAAATGACGGCTCTCGGTGGGCCGAAGGGTACCGCCATTCCTGTCGGAGTTCCACAGCCGGAACCGCCACCAGTCACCGAAAGCGCCATCAACCCGCTCGTGGTGACTTCCGTCAGCGGAAATCAGATCTCGCTCAGCTGGCCGGATGTCAGTCCGAATGGAACACCGTACGCCCTCGAAGCGAGCGAAAACATGGCCGCCGGCACATGGACCACCGTGCCCACCGTCGGCAATTCCGCGGTGATCACCGCCGGACCAGGACGCATGTTCTTCCGGCTCCGCTACTGACCGATCTGGAGGACCTGAAAGAAACGGCCGTTCCCGTGCTCACGGGAACGGCCGTTTCCGTTGGCGGAACGCTGCCGGTAGCCGCTGCGGGCCCACGGAGTTCAGCTTCGCCGCTCAGTCGGTACATGACCGGCCCGACCGGTTCCGCGCGGCCCCCTTCCGTTCAGGTAAATTTCATTGAGTGCGAAGAACTCTCCGGGCACGATCGTAAGTGCTGGGGGGGACAAGGTGCCCCCGGCGCTTTCAATCCGATCATGAGCCTGAAAATATCGATTCTGCTTTGTCCGCTGGCGACCTCGCTGGCGGGAGCCGGTACCGTTTCGTTCAACGAGCAGGTGCGGCCATTGCTCGCGAACAACTGCTTCCATTGCCACGGACCTGATGAAGCCGAGCGCAAAGGCGGCCCGAAGGGCAGCGGCGGACTCCGGCTCGATACCGCGGAAGGTGCCCTCATGGACCTCGGCGGCAGCCGGGCCATCGTCCCGGGAAAACCGGAGGAAAGCGAAATCCTCAAGCGGATGAAATCGCACGACCCCGACGATGTCATGCCGCCGCCGGAGTCGGGCAAGAAACTGAGCGCCGCGGAAATTCAGGTGGTGAGTGACTGGATCGCAGCCGGGGCTTCCTACTCGAAGCATTGGTCGTACGAACGGCCCGTGCAGAGCGAGCTTCCGCAGCCTGGCGGGCATCCCGTCGACGCCTTTGTGAGCGACCGCCTCGCCCGCGAGGGACTTGCACTGCAGACCGAGGCCGACCGTGCCACCCTGATCCGCCGCGTGACCCTTGATCTGACGGGACTGCCGCCGTCGCCGGAAGAAGTCGATTACTTTGTCCGCGACCCGCGTCCGGATGCATGGGAACGCCTGCTCGACCGGTTGCTGGCGTCGCCGGCCTACGGGGAACACTGGGCCCGGCAATGGCTGGACCTCGCCCGCTATGCCGATTCCGCCGGCTACGCAGACGACCCCCCGCGGACCATCTGGGCGTACCGCGACTGGGTAGTGAAATCATTCAAGGCGAATCAGCCGTTTGATCAGTTTACCATTGAACAACTGGCGGGCGATCTGCTCCCCGGGGCGACGGAGGAACAGTTGGTGGCGACCGCGTTTCACCGGAACACGATGACGAACAGCGAGGGCGGCACCAACGACGAGGAATTCCGCAATGCCGCCATCGTGGACCGGGTCAATACAACCTTTTCCGTGTGGATGGGAACGTCGATGGCCTGCGCACAGTGCCACACGCACAAGTACGATCCCATCACGCAGCACGAATACTTCCAGATCTTCGCGTTCTTCAACAATACGGCGGACAATGATCAGCGCGATGAAGCCCCGCTGCTCTCCGTTCTCACCGCCGATCAGCGGAAACAGAAGGAGGCACTGGAACGGAAAGTGAAGGAACTGGAGGCGAGCCTCGAGAATCCCGCGGAGTCCGTGGTAAAGGCCGCCGCCGCATGGGCCGCAACGTTCCAGCATCCCGTCCCATGGCAGCCGGCCGCGCCGGCATCGGTGCAGTCCGCCTCGGGCGTGCCGCTCGATCAGACGAGCGACGGCACCGTGGTTGTCTCCAAGCCAGCCGCGAAGGACACGGTCACCGTTTCCCTGCCTGCTCCGGAATCGCTCGCTGCCCTGCGCCTCGAGGCTCTGCCCCACGAATCCCTGCCTGGCGGAGGTCCGGGCCATGCCGGCGGAAATTTTGTGGTCACCGGCATCCGCGTGGCCGTCAAGCCACCGGGGGAAGCGAAGCCTCCCATGGGACGCTACGTCAGGATCGAACTGCCGGGCGAGGGCCGCCTGCTGCAGCTCGCCGAAGTGGAAGTCTTCAGCGCAGGTGCCAATGTGGCCCCGCGCGGCAAGGCATCCCAGAAATCAACCTTTGCAGACGCCGGAGCCTCCCGCGCCAACGACGGCCGCAGCGATCCGGAATACAATAAGGGATCGGTCGCTCACTCCGGCGAGAATACGCCGGATCCATGGTGGGAGGTGGACCTCGGCAGCGAACTGCCACTCGACCGTGTCGTTGTCTGGAACCGGGCGGAGGCCGCGGAACGGCTGAATGGATTCCGCATGGTGGTGCTCGATGGCGAGCGGAAGCCCGTCTGGGAAAAGTCGGACAATCCCGCCGCCGCAAGCATTCCCTTCGCACTGACGGGCGAGCGGGAGATCCGCTTCACTGACGCGGCGGCGGATTACGAACAGCCGGAATTCAGTGCGGAGTCGCTCGTGCGGGCTGCTCCTCAGCCGAAACGAGGCCGCCGTTCGCGCGGACCGCAGCAGGGATGGGCCATCGGTGGTTCGCCCGGCAAGGCGCACGAACTGATCCTGACCGTGGACGACCCCGTCGCGATCCCGCCGGGGTCGACCCTGACGGTTTCCATCGAACAGCAGTCGCCTCACGCCAATCATACGGTCGGCCGCTTCCGTCTCAGTACTTCCGTGGACCCACGGGCGGCGGCGCTGGCATCCGTTCCGTCCGCACTGCGCGACGTCCTTGCCACGCCGTCGGTCTCACGCACCGCTGAGCAGCAGAAGCTTCTCGTTTCGCATTACGCAAAGGAAGTGGGACCGGAAACAGCCGCGGTCCGCGACGAACTGGCTGCAGTGCGCAAGGAAATGGCTGCCTTCCAGCCAGTCACCGTCCCGGTCATGCGCGAGCTTCCCGCCGGACAACGCCGCAAAACCCAACTGCAGCTCCGCGGGAATTATCTCTCGAAAGGCGACGAAGTCAGCGAGGGCGTGCCCGCCGTCTTTGCACCACTGCCGGATGGTGCGCCGCGCGACCGACTCGCCCTCGCACGCTGGATCGTCAGTCCAGAGAATCCCATGACGGCCCGCGTCATCGTGAACCGCTTCTGGGAATCCATCTTCGGCATCGGCCTCGTGCGGACGTCCGAGGAATTCGGAAGCCAGGGCGATCTGCCCACGCATCCGGAATTGCTCGACTGGCTCGCCGTGGAATTCGTGAAGAGTGGCTGGGACGTGAAGAAATTCCTGCGCCTGCTCACCACTTCGGCCACCTACCGACAATCGTCACGGGTCGCTCCCGGCATGGCAGAACGGGACCCGGACAACCGACTGCTCGCCCGCGGCCCACGGGTCCGCCTCTCCGGTGAAATGGTGCGCGATCAGGCCCTCGCGGTCAGCGGTCTTCTCTCGCAGAAGCAGGAAGGAGCACCCGTCCGCCCGCCACGCCCAGCCATGGGGCTCTCTGCTGCCTTCGGTGGTGGACTCGACTGGCAGACCAGCGCCGGAGAAGACCGCTACCGCCGCGCCCTCTACACGGAATGGCGCCGCACCAGTCCGTACCCATCGCTCACCACGTTCGACGCCCCCAGCCGCGAAGTCTGCACGATCCGGCGCAATCAGACGAATACCCCGCTGCAGGCCCTCGTCACCCTCAACGATCCGGTCTTCGTGGAAGCAGCGCAGGCCATGGCGCGGAGATTTGCGGCGGCAGGGAAGGAACCCGCCGAAGTCGTGCAGGCCGCTTTCCGCCACGCGCTGTCGCGGGATCCATCGGAACGCGAACGCAGCCGCCTCGTGTCCCTGCACGCTGATGCCCTTGCATCGCTGCGCGCGGACCCGAAACGGGCTGCGGATCTGGCGGGCACACCCCTGCCGGAAGGACGAGACGCCGCCGACATGGCCGCATGGACGGCTGTCTCCAATGTCATTCTCAATCTCGACGAACTTCTCATGAAACGCTGAACGACCATGAATATCCATCTCCAGCGCATCCAGCATCAGACCCGCCGCCACTTCCTCCGCAGCGCGGGACAGTTCAGCCTCGGAGCCATCGCCATGGAAGCACTGAGCGGCCGCGTGCAGGCTGTCAGTGATCCCCTTGCTCCAAAGCCGGCTCCTTCCTTCGGCCGCGTGAAACGGGTGATCTACCTGCATATGTCAGGCGGCCCGCCCCACCTCGATATCTTCGATTATAAACCGGAACTCGTGAAGCGGAACGGTCAGGACGCCCCGGACGCCTTCGTGAAGGGCAAAACCTTTGCCTTCACGAGCGGGGTCCCCAAACTCATGGGAACTCCCCGAACCTTCAGCCAGCACGCCGAAGGCGGCATCTGGATGTCCGATGCCGTCCCGAACTTCCAGTCGGTCGCCGGCGAAATGTGTGTCATCAAATCGATGTTCACGGAACAGTTCAATCATGCGCCTGCGGAACTGCTCCTGTTCACCGGTTCGCCACGCCAGGGTCGACCTTCCATGGGATCGTGGGTCACCTACGGGCTCGGTTCTGAAAATGCGAATCTGCCTGGCTTTGTCGTCCTCATCAGCAGTGGCGTGCAGCCCAGTGGGGGCCAGAGCTGCTGGGGCACCGGCTTCATTCCCTCGGTCTACCAGGGCGTGCAGTGCCGTTCCAAGGGCGATCCCGTCCTCTACGTGAGCGATCCCCCGGGCATGGACCGGACTCTGCGCAGGCAGACGCTCGACGCCCTGCGCGACCTCAATGAACAGCAGGCCGCCGATTTCGGTCACCCGGAAACCGCGACCCGCATCGCTCAGTACGAACTGGCCTACCGCATGCAGGCCAGTGTCCCCGAAGTCATGGACATTTCCCGCGAATCCGCGAAGACGCTTGAGGATTACGGGGCCGTTCCCGGTGATTCCAGCTTCGCCAACAATTGCCTGCTGGCACGCCGGCTCGTGGAACAGGGCGTCCGCTTCGTGCACCTGTTTGACTGGGGATGGGACTTCCATGGCACCGGAGCCGGCGAGGACATCCGGGATGGCCTCACGGAAAAAATGCGCCGCACGGACAAACCCGTGGCTGCCCTCATCCGCGACCTGCGCCAGCGCGGTCTGCTGGATGACACCCTCATCGTCTGGGGCGGTGAATTCGGACGCACGCCCTTCCGCGAAGGACGCACGGCCGGTGGCAGCGCACTCGGACGCGACCACTTCCCCGATGCCTTCTCCCTCTTCCTCGCAGGCGGCGGCGTGAAGAAGGGCTTCAGCCATGGCGAAACTGACGACCTCGGCTTCTCGGTCGCCAGTGGCAAGGTTCACGTCCACGACCTCCAGGCGACCATTCTCCATCTGCTCGGAATTCCCCATGAGCGGCTCACCTATCGCTTCCAGGGACGCGATTTCCGGCTCACCGATGTCCACGGTCGCGTCGTGCAGGAAGTGCTCGCATGAAGGTCAACCGCAGGCAGCCATGGCATGGCTCTGCCAGCCGCAGGCAGTTCCTCCATTCCAGTGCGCTCACGCTGGGGGCTTCCCTCGCAGAACCATTGCTTGGCCAGGAATCCGGGGAACGCCCTGCTCAGGACCCCGCCGTAACCATTCTCAATCCCCGTGCACGGGTGCCAGTCAGTCTCATCATCGACGACTCCACCTGCCTGGTGAATCTCAATAAGTTCGCCATCCCTCAGTTCGCGGAAGCCAACCCCGGTTCATACCAGCAGTACCCATGGCGTCAGTGGCCAGATGAAATCCCGGACGACTTTGTCAGGAAATTTGCTGACTGGTCTTCGGAGCATGGCGTGAAAGGGAAGTACAGCATCGTTCCATACCCCGCCTGCGTGGGACGAATCGATCTCGGGCTGCCGGGCTGGACGCGCAGTGAACTCAACGCGAGCCTCGCCCTCGTGCGCGAACGCATCATGCCCAACTGGGACATTCATCCCGAGATGGTCACCCACACCCGCGTCAT
>Ga0315899_10006848_pt1 | contig 12274 bp, 14 predicted proteins | sample LakEriMetagenome_2_FD_203518 | JGI IMG/M metagenome (GOLD analysis project Ga0315899, IMG submission 203518) | Freshwater fungal communities from buoy surface, Lake Erie, Ohio, United States - Buoy 4 MA112 | ecosystem: Environmental > Aquatic > Freshwater > Lake | place: USA: Lake Erie, Ohio... | reverse complement strand
CAGGCTCTCGCCTGCTCTCGGTTCCTGCTCGCTTCCCCTCTCGGGTTCGCTCGCAGCTCATGACCATAACACTCCCTCCCGCCCAGGTGTCAAGCGCTTCGACGTGGGATTCCGTCCCTCAGCAGATCTGACGGCTGATGACGGCTGATCCACGAGCAGCCCGGAGCGCAGCTGCCAGGACGGTTCCCCGTATCGCCCGGCACCGTCCATTGCGGTCAGACGGGTCAACAATGGTCACGGCGGGACGGCGATAGCACCCATGCGCGAGGTTGTGTTCCGGGTCGTGACAGAGCGGCCAGGTCATCTGGAAGCCCGGGCCGATGAGCTGCCGCTGCGGATCTGGGCCCCCAGCCTGGAGGAGTTGCAGCATGAGGCCCGCGAAGCCCTGATCGCCCACCTCGGTCCGGCCCACTGCACCTACCGAGTGCGGGTTCGGCGCACGCAGCCGCCAGCGCTGAGCAGCATCAGGCCCGTCCGGCGACCGCCGGCGCACTGTGGTGGCTGAACGAACGGGTGGTGATCAGCTCCTGTAGCGGAACGCGAAGACACCGCCACTGACGCTGACGCGGATATCCCCGTCCTCATCCTCCAGCCAGGTGCCCAGGTAGCGCTGACCATTGATCAGCACCTCCGCGCTCTTGTCCTGCCAGAGCACGATGCTGCGCTTGAGGCCATTGGGCTCGACCACGTCGTAGATGGTGTGGCCATTGGCATTGACTCGGGAGCTGACGGCACACTGGAAGCCATCCAGGCTTTCAGCTCCGGGCTGCATCTGAAACCAGCAGGTGGGAGCAGCGCTCTGGGGGCCCTCTGGATCACTGGGATTGAACGGCTGCGGCGGGGCCGGCGGCACCGGTACAGGCCGGGGGCCGGGGTTCATCAGGAAGCGCTCGATCACCGCTGATGCAACGGCGAAATTGAGGCCCTCGCTATCGGTGAGCTTGAAGGTGGCAATGCCCACCACGCAGCCAGTGCGGTCCAGCACCGGACCGCCTGAATTGCCCGGGTTGATCGGAGCATCGATCTGCAGAATCTCGCCACCGTCGCGGAGGCTGCTGACCACACCGCGGGTGAGGCTGAAGTCCAGGCCCTGGGGGGCTCCGATCGCCACCACATCAGCGCCAACCTCAGGCTGGCTGGATCGCAGCGCAAGCACCTTGCCGCGGATCCCCTGAACCTGCAGGAGCGCCAGATCGGTCTGGGGAGAGGAACCACCGGCGGAGCTAACGACCGTCGCCACGTCCTGGCCGCCATCGGCCCACTTGACGGTAACCGTGCTTGTGCCCTCCACCACATGGGCATTGGAGACCAGCAGGGTGGTGCCGTCCTGATGGCGGACGATGAAACCACTGCCTTGCGAATCGGGGCTGCTGATCACCGCCACCCCACTGCGGGCTTCACGGAACAGGGTTTCGGGGCTCTGGTTCTGGACCGTGCAGGCTGCGGGCGGAGGGGCAGAGGCCGGTGGCGCCACCGCTGCAGGCTGGCAGCCGGTAGCGGGCAGAACCGCGAGCAGCATCAGCGCCAGGATCGACCTCGGCAGCCCCCGAGCCATCACGACCTCAGCCACATCCATCTCCTCTTACTACTAAATGGCGCAACTCAATGGCGCAAGGCTGGCTGAGGACGGACAGCCGGAGCCTGACTCGGCAGTGCCAACCTGGGATGGGCTGAAGAAATTCCGTGTCGCCAGAGCTGGGCCATCAGTACAGAGCCATCGGTGCCCGGCTGGCTCTGTACCTGCGTGAAGCCTCGGGGCCCTTGCCATCGACGGGCACCCTTCAGGCCCTGGCGGCCGATCTGGCGGCCGAGCACAGCAGCCTGGTGCTGCCGCTCAAGGATCTGGTGAGCCGTCCGGTGTTCCGCAGCATCGCCGCCAAGGCGGGCAGTGGCGGCGGAGCGATGGAGCGCCATGCCCTGCTGCAGCAGATGGGGGAAACCTTCTCTCCTCAGGTGGTCAGTGCGCTGGCGGAGGTACTCAGCGGCCTGCTGGATCTGCCGGGGGAAACGAAGGCGGTGCCCGAACGCCAGGTGGAGGTGGATGCGGCCGAACCGGTGCCTGCACCCCTGGAGCAGGCACACGTGCCCACACCGTGGGCGGCGATCACGGCCGTGATCGGCGGAGGGATCCTGGCAGCAGGGGCATTGGTGCTGGTGGTGAGCCGGCCGGAGGTCTGCAGCCGGCTGGGTCTCTGCACCGCGCCGCAGGCTGAAACCAGGCGGCCGGTGAACCTGGAGGCGGCCGAAAGCGCCGGGCAGGAGTTGCGCAGAGCGCAGTCCGTGGAGGCCTACCGACAGGCCACGGAGCAGCTGGAGCAGGCGCTGCTGCGGCTGGACGGAAGCTCCCTGTCGCCGGCGCAATTGGAACGGGTGCGGCAGCTCCAGCAGAGCGCCGGCCAGGCGCGGGAGATCCTGAGGCAGGAGGAACGGGATCAGCAGCGGCTGGATCGCGCACGGCAGATCATCGAAGCGGCCCGGGCGCTGAACGGACCAGCTCTGATCGCGCAGCTCGATGCGGCCAGCCAGGAGCTGGAGGCGGTGCCACCCCGCAGTTTTTCAGCCGCCGCGGCCCAGCGGTTGCGCGAACAGCTGCTCCAGCTCAGGAGCACCGGCACGATGGCAGCGCCGGCTGGCGTCGAACCACCGACCAGCCCTGACGGCAGTGGCACGACCGTTACGCCCGCACCTCCCCCGCCGGCAACGTCCGTGGAGCCGCCGCAGGGCAACCGCGACAGCAACCCCACCCCCTACCGAGAACAACCACTGTTCTGAGCACGCCCGGCCTAGCCGACGACCGGCATCCCCCGCCGGTGCTGCGGAGAGGGGGGTCGGCAGATGCTCAGCGACCAGCCTCAAGGTGTCGCTCCAGATAGGCCCACAAACGCGCACTGCGCTTGAAGCCATAATAGAGATCGAGGCTGTCGATGAAGTGCTCGGCGGCATGACCATATTGAGCGCGAAGAGCTGCCGCAGCTGCTTGCAGACCCTCACGAATCGTGCGATCAGCCGATCGCAATGCATCTAGTCGTGCGATGTATGTGTAGATACCATGGGCAACATCCTCCCTGACATCAGCATAGTCGTCAATCCATTGCGCCACCGCAGCTGCATGCAGCAATGCAGCCCTGGTTGTCAGGCTGCCACCGACGGCACTGGCCTGATCGGGCAGGCAGAGAGCGCGCAACAGCAGGAAGGAGACCCCTCCCTTCAGCGAGGAGAGATGGCGACGCCGGTTGAGGCTAATCGTGACATCACGCTCAGCCAGACTGGCGAGTTGCGCCTCGTTCATCCGGATCATCCAGTCGAGAACGAGGTCACGCTGCTGAGGAGACTGACGCGAGATCCAGCACGCCAGCGCATCGATCAGCGCCTGCCAGCTCCGGCAATCAGCTTCCGGCGCCCCATACTCCTGCAACAGCGGCTGCAGAGGGCGAACATCGCCATCGCCAAGACTGGCGATCAATCGGAGCCTCTGGTCCACAGCCTGGCCAAAGCACCGTGCCTGCCGCGTGGGCAACCGATCCAGGCAGCCATCAAACAGGGGAATGCAGGCGCCGTACACAGCGGCGGCAGGCAACCAGTCCGCCTCGGCGCAGATCACGACAGCCGCCAGCTCTGGCTGCAGAGCCACCAGAACCAGGCAATTGCGGGCATAGCGAACAAGCTTGGCCCTGCGTCTGGGCGGGCCGGCCAGCAGCGGTCCCAGCTGCAGCTCGGCGTGACGCTGCGCCTGGATGAACATCCACAGGATCTGAAAGCAGCGCAGCGTGCGCGCAGGTGTCACCATCCGCGCCAGGATCAGTTCAACGCCGAACCAGGCAAAAGCCAGGCCCAGACACAACCAGCGCCGGCAAGGCCCCGGCAGACGGCGGGCCAGACGGAACAATCGCCAACCGATACGCCGCAGTCGACTCATCGGCTCAACGGCTCCACAGGGCAGTCAGCCGAACGCGCCGAGCGCTGCAGCACCACACCGAGCAGGATGGTGATGATGCGCTGCAACAGCAGATCGGCCGTCGCCAGCAGAACGCTGGCGGTGAGCGGCTTGCCCAGGCTGGTGAGCACCAGGACGATGGCCAGTTCGGACTGACCGGCCGCCTGCGGCAACAGGCGCACCTGGCTGAACACCCCGGCCGCGAAGGCGGCGGCGCCCGCCTCCAGCAGGGTGACCGGGATAGCCAGGGCGTTGGCCAGCAGGGCGAGCGAGAGGGCGGTACAACTCCAGATCACGAAGCCCACCAGGGATGTGGCGAACACGCCCGGGATCGGAATCGCCGCGAGACGCTCAGCAATCAGGGCGACGCCGCCGAGAACCGGCCGCATCGGCAGGGTCAGCGACCAATCCACGCCGCTGCAGCGCAGATCCACGGCTGACAGCTCATCCCACAAGACACGCAGCTGGCGCCCGTGGTGCTGGGAGCTGAGCCAGGAGCGCCCCCCCTGCACCAGGGCCAGCAGAGCGCCCCAGAGCGCGGTGCTGCCGAGCACGGTGATCACCGCAGCCAGCAGGGTGAAGGCAAGGGTCGAGCCCGGCAGCATCCGCTGGCTGGCCAATCCATAGAGCACGGCGAATCCGATCAGGCCGATGCCGAAACCGCTGATCTTCTCCCAAAGCAGACACAGCAGCACGGGCGTGAGCCGCGATCCATCACGGCCACGGATCCGGGAGATGCGCACCACCTCACCTACGCGCACCGGCGACAGTTCGTTGATCAGCCGGCCCTGGGCCACATCGTCGATCGCCGCCCGGAGCGGCTGACGGAGGCCGGCGATCCGGGCGATCTGCTGCCAGCGCACGGCCCGCAGCAGCGTGGAGGCGATCAGAACCCCAGCGCAGGCCAGGAGCGTGAGCGGGTGCGCGAGCAGCTGGCGCAGGCTGGCCGGATCGCGGGCGAGCAGAACGGCCAGCACGGCGAGCGGGAGCAGCCGCAGCAGCACCAGCAGCAGGCGGTTGGGCCGCCGCTGCCGGCGCAGCTGCCAGGCGGCCTGCAGATAGGCGGCCAGGAAGCGGATCAGATCGGTCTTCGAGGCACCGGCCAGCCGTTCCCGGCTGCGGATCGGCACCTCCCGGAGACTGACCCGGCGCTGGCGCAGGCTGGCGGCCAGCTTGAGCATGCCCTCGCCGCGACCGCTGACGATGGCGGCAAGGTCTAGACCATCGAGACAGCCGCGTTCGAGCAGGAAGAAGGAACTGAAGCAATCGCGCAGAGGCACGCCGCTGATGGCGGCCACGATCCGGGAGGCCAGCTGGCTCATCAGGCGGCGGATCAACGAATAGGGGGTCTCTCCCCCCGGGACGAAGCGGGAGCCCACCACCAGCGTGTGCAGCTGGCGCGCCTGAAACAGGGCCAGGGCATCAGCGACCCGATGCTGACCGTCGGCGTTCAGGCAGAGCAGCCACTGCCCCCTGGCCAGCTGCAGCCCCTCGCCGACCGCACCGGAGAAGCCCATGCTCTGCTGCGACAGGCAGCGCAGGCTGAGGCCAGGGGCGGCCTCGATCAGAGGGCTGCTCTGCCAGGCCGCCGTCACGGCGGCGCTGGTGCCGTCGTCGCTGGCATCGATCAGCAGGATCTCCAGGCCCGCGCCGGCATCGCCTGGCAGGCCCGGGGCCACCTGTGCGCCGAACACACGCAGCAGCTCGAGCACCAGCTGCGGGGCGTTCTGGCGCTCGTTGCGGGTCGGCAGGATGAGGGTGAGGAGTGGTGTGGCTTCAGCCATGGCCCAGGCGCTCCCGGCGGTAGGCCCGGCGGCAGGCCAGCGCCTCCAACCAGAGGCCCTCGAGCACGAGCCCGAAACTGAGCGGCCAGCGGCGCAGCACGAGGCGATCGCGCTGCAGGCTGAGGGCGAGCAGGCGGAACAGCTTGGCGACCACCAGCAGCGAGCCCCAGGGGCTGCGGCAGATCCAGCGAAGCACGTGATATTCGAGGGAGAGGCCGGCTGTGAACAGCCCTTCCCGTTCGGCCTGGGCCGTCAGCTGTCCCAGGCCGGTGCCGATGAAGGCGCGGTGGCCGCGGTAGGCCTGCCGGGTCTGACGGCAGCAGTGGTGCACCACGGCGTGCGGATGCTGCGCAAGCCGATGGCCCCGCTGGCGCAGGCGCAGGTGCAGCAGCACATCCTCGCCGGCCTCCAGCTCGGGGAAGCCGCCGACCGCCTCCAGCAGCCGGCGATCGATCGAGAGGTTGCAGGCGGGCGCCGAAACGGCGCCGCCAGGACGGCGCAGCCGGGTCGTGGCGAACTCCACCAGGTACTCCGCCCGAGCCACGGCGGACTCCTCGCGGCCGGGCAGCACCATGCCGCTCACGAGGGTGGCGCCGCGGCGGTGGGCCTCCAGATGGCCGGCCAGGAAATGGGGGCCGGCCTGGCAGTCGGCATCGAGGAACACCAGCAGCGGCCGGGCCGTGAGGCGCACCGCCAGGTTGCGGGCCTGAGCCGCCGAGAGGCGGCGCGGGCTGAGCGAGGTCACGCGCCAGTCGAGGTCGAGCTCGGGCCAGTGCTGGCGCGGCGGCAAGGGCGTTGGCCCTGAATGCACCACCTGAACCATGGGCCTGAGGATCGCGGCATCGGCGTGGTCGCTGCCGGGAAGGGGTTGCTGCGCGGCCAGGCTCGCCAGGGCCAGGAACAGTCCTGCACTGTCCCCATGACTGGGGATGATGACCACCACATCCGCAAGCGTTACTGACATCCGGCCTGCTCAGATCATCCTGAAGAAGTTGTGGCCAAGCGAAGGATTGCGCTCGAGTGAACGCAGCATCTGCTCGACCATCGGCCTCGATCCCAGCAGATCGCGATGGCGGACGCCGAAATAGAGATTGGCGCCGAACAGATCACGCCAGATCGTTTCGTAGCTGGCGATGGCGCCCGAGAGGATGGCGGCGGCAGCCGCCCAGGCGGAGGCCACCGCCAGGTGAATGCCCTGGGCCGTGAGGGGATCACAGAAGCCGGCGGCATCACCCACCAACAGCCAACCCCGGCCGCAGCGGGGGCTGGCCAGGCCGAACACATCGTTGCTGAATGGAATCGACCAGCGGCAGGGGCGCAAGGCGGTGGCGGGAATCTGCCGCTCCTGCAGAAACTCCTGGAAACGCGCCTGGATCAGCGGCCGATCGACGGCGCGCCCGACGACACCGATCGAGGAGCGCTGGGCGCGATTGACCACCCAGGCATAACCCAGCAGGGATCCGAAGTGAAGCACCACGGCGCTCTGCTCACCGGTCGGTGGACCCCAGGCCGCCTCGACATGGCCGAGCTGATGGGGTTTGGGCGCCAGATCGACGGCCTGTGCCACCAGGCTGCGCACGCCATCGGCTCCCACGATCAGGTCGTAGGTGTGCTCAGCCTGGCGGGTGCTGAGGCGAGGCTGATCGCCGTCGAAGCCCACCGCCAGCACCCGCTCGGACCGGTGGCTGGCGCCGGCCCGGACTGCGGCGGCCAGCAGGCTGCCGTCGAGCTCACGGCGATCGACGGCGATCGCGGGGCGCGGCTGACGCTGCTGAAAGCGGCGGCCGAAGGGGGTGCACACGGCCAGATCCGTGAGCGGGTTGGCGGAGGAGAGATCCCGGGCTTCGGGCAGGTAGTGCAGCGCCTCAGCGGTGAGCACACCACCGCAGGGTTTCTCACGGGGATGGCTGGGATCGAACAGATCCACCTCCAGGCCGGCGAGCGCCAGGGATCTGGCCAGATAGCCGCCGGCTGGGCCGGCGCCGACCACGGCGATGCGGCGCGGCGGGCGCTGAGGAACGTCCTCGACCGTCATGGGGCCGCCGCTGCCGGGGGATCCGGAAAGTGCGTGGCCAGATCCAGGAAATCGGCGAGCTGCTCACCGGCAACGCCGAAGACATCCCCGAGCTCAAGGCGCCACAGATGGCGGCGTTCATCGGCTTCCTGGAGGCGCTGCTCGCGCGTCAACAACGACTGGAAGTCCGGTCGGCTGGGATCCTCCTCGAGATCGGATTCATCATCAGCCAGCTGAAACACCAGACCGGCCGAATCACCACAGCGCAGCAGGGTGTTGATCTGAGCTTCCCCCAGGCCGGCATCGGCCGCACCGGCATAGAGCGACAGGCTGAACAGGGACGCCGTCTTGAAGTGGGCGCACACGGCCCAGAGGTCCCGCAGACCGTTGCTGCTGCCGTAATCGTGGGCGGCGGCCAGATCGGGGGCCTCCACCAGCAGATCGAGATCGAGAGCCTGACCACCGATCAGGCCATGGCCACCAAGAGCCTCATGCAGCCGCAGAGTGAACTGAAGATGCACCTCAGCCGAAGGGGTGCGGCGGCAGATCAGCTGCAGGGCCACATTGTGCATGTAGGTGGCCAGCAGGATCGCGTAGGCCGTGGAATGGCGGAGGTGGATCACCATCTGGCCACGACGCACGGATGCGTCGTCCATCACCGGCAGATCATCCAGGATCAGCGAGGCGTTGTGCACGAGCTCAATCGCCCAGCCGAAGGCCAGGGCCGTTGTGGTCGTGCCGCCGAGCAACCGGGCCGTGATCAGGCTCAGGGAGGGGCGCAGCAACTTGCCGGCGTTGGTGAGCACGAGCTCGCGCAGGCTCTGGCTGAGCCGCACCGGGTACTGCTGGGTGCTGGGTAGCAGCAGCTGGCCGGCCCTGAGCAACTGCGGGCGCAGCGAGGCGAGATAGTCGCCGGGGGGACATCGGCCGATCGTCAGCTCGGTCCCCGCAGCCATAGAACCGGCCGGATCAGCGCCCACCTCGAGGGCGCGGGCCAGATCCAGGAACTCACTGGCGCTGCCATCGATCGTGCTGCGAACCGAGGCGGACTGAGCCAGGACTGCAGGGGACTGGCTACTGAAAGGGGGCATCGCTGGGCTCGGGCCTGTTGGGCTGGTCCACCACCTCACCGTAAATGCGGCGCTGTGATCAGCCGGCGCGACGGTATTCAGCCCTGCCCGCCCCCCTGACCGGGCCGCCCACTCGCCTCCGGGTCCGCTGGCCTGGTCCAGTAGCGGTAGAGCCAGACGCCACCACTGCCCCACAGCAGGCTCCAGACGATAAAGGTGATGGCGGTTCCGAGCTGGCCACCTTCAAGGGAATAGAAGCCGGCATTGATCAGGCCGGCATCGATCAGCGAACCACCGATCCCCCAACCCAGCACCCAGGTGAACAGAAACCCGATGGCCTGGAGGTTGCCGGTCATGACTGAACGGAGGGCAGGAAGGCGGGGCCATCCTGGCGGAGGGCTGGCTTGCCTTTGGTCCTGCTGACGTGCGTGGATAGAGGTTCTTGCATCGCGATGACACCCGAGCTCGCCGCCTGCGTTCTGGAGGCCCTTTTGCAGCTCCATGAGGAGTTGTCCGTGGACCCTGAGGCTCCCTGGTATGTGGGCATGCCGGATCAGACGCAGACCCTGCATGACGAGCTCTGGGTCCTGGCCGGCGAACGGCTGCCCGGCTCCAGCGCAGCACTCGTGGAAGCCTGGTATGCCTCGGGTCGCTCCAGCCTGCTACCGGTGGCCTGCACCGGCGAACTGGTGAGCAGCCGGCATCCCATCAGCCTGGTGAACCAGGCCTTGTCGGGGCTGGCATCGTGACCCTGAACTGACTGATGTCCTCGCTGGAGCGCTCAGCATGCGTGCATCACAACCAACGCGACGGATCGGCCTGCTGCTGATCGGCCTCGCCGTCGGCGTCGCCGCAGGAGCGGCCCTGGCCCAGCAGCCGGTGCGCCCCTTGCCGAAACTGGGGAGCTGCCCGATGGGCTACTACAGCTCAGGCAGCTATTGCGTGCCGAGCAGCAGCGGCAACGTGCGCGGCGCGATCGAGAAGGTTGGTGGCAGCTGCCCGATGGGCTTCTATTCCTCAGGCAACTACTGCCTCAGCAGCCAGAGCAACAGCCGCGAGGCGATCCAGAAAACGGGCAGCTCCTGCCCGATGGGCTGGTTCAGTTCAGGCAACTACTGCCTCAGAAGTCGTTGATCGCCGTAGCCACCGCCCTGGAGGGGAGACGCGCGGTCAGCTGGGTCGGCGAAGACCCGGTGGTGACGCTGAGACGCTCCAGCGGCTCCAGCGCGGGCAGCGGCAGCTTGAGACCAAGCCGCTGGGAAGAGCGTGAGGGCTTGAGTAGCCAGCGATCATGCCCCATACAGCTGATGCTGAGGGAGGCCTGATCCCAATGCTGCAGTAGTGATGCAGCAGATTGATGCAGCAGATTGATGCAGACCGGAGCGAGCTGTAAGGGACGGTGAAGCCGGAGACACAGAGAAACAGACTGCTTGCGCAGAAACGCACGTCAATTCAATCCCAGTCGCCCCGAACCATGCCGCTTTGTTGGCCCGAACGCATCACGATCAACGCACCCTTCGGAGCTTTTCTAAAGCTATTGGGACGCTGCGATCAGGAAGGCCGATAGCTGAGCGACCTGGCGGCCTATCTACTGGAATCCGCCATGCCTGTATAACCCTGCTGATCGACCAGCTGCCTGGCGGGCAGGATCGACATCCAGGTGGTCCATGCCTGGAGGATTAGCGCAGGCTTCGGGCCCTCAACCCCGCTGCGCTGCACCGGGAACCGACCAGCCCCGGCCCTGTGGGATAGCGTGCACAGCTGTGGTTCAGCCCATCAAACGCCATGATCAGGCCTGCTTGCGATTGGCTCAGAACCGCAGCGATGGCAGTGGCACTGGCACTGGTCCAGTCCGTGCCAGGCCTGGCACTGCCGCGCACAGCAGCCATGCCGGCCGAATACGACACCGTGATAGCGATCGTGAATCGACTGGCAGCAGCCAACAATCTGGGGGACCAGGAACTGGCCTTCACGATTGTCAGCGGTGGCTACGCCGCCTGGATGGCCCAGGATCTGGGCCTGTGCAAGGAGGACGCGTGCAATTACTACTCCTCACTGAACCCATTTATCCGCCACAGGAATGAGGTTGGCGAGATCGTGCGCCAGGCCTACCTCTATGGCGACGCCAACGCCCAGGCCTACACCAATGGCACAATCGAAATACCGAGGGTGAACTTCAGGATCTACGACGCCCGAAAGGACTTGTTCGCCTGCACGATCGCCCATGAGATCGCACACGCCCGCGACGCACATACATTCCTGCATACAGAAGCTCTGAGCATTCAGGGCAAAGGCATGAATGAAGAAGACAGAAAGATTCTGAACTACGCCATCAACCGCGATTTTGAACTGCTCGCCGACCAGCAGGCCTGGGAGATGACGGTGCGCGCAGGCTACCCAGCCGATACCTGTGAGAAGGATCTGCTGTTTCTGCACCGCTCCTCCGGCAGCGGCGGCGTGACCGAACCGGATTCCAGCCATCCAGGTGTGCAGGAGCGTATTGACAAACTGAATGCCTACATCGCCAGCAAACAGGGTGAACTGCAGGCTGAAGCACCGACCAATGGCCGCTGGATCTACGACGGCGATCTGAACCTGCTGCGGTTCGTGCCGCTGACGCCGGCACCAGCCAGACCCTGAGGAGGCCGGCGCTGGCAAGCCCTCACAGCGGCGCAGCCTTCAGGATGGAGGGATGGTGTCAGGACCGTTCGCATCAGCAGCGGGCTCGTAGGCACTGATGAAGGCTGTGCGCACCGCAGCGCAGAGGGCTGGCGGCAAGGGAAAGGGACAGATCTGGACGTAGTGCAGCAGGGCCGGTTCAAGCAGCTCATGCAAGGCAATGCACTGAGCCGCCGACAGGGCCAGGGCCTGCTGATAGAGGGCCGGATCGCTCTTGCCGCGATGAAACAACTGACATCCCAGATCAATCAGCTGCTGCAGCTCTGGATCGCGCAGACTGATCGCCGCGCCATCGGGCAGGGGCATGCTGCGATCGCGGATCACGGCGCGCACCAGGGCGAAGGATGCCTGGGCCAGCTCGGCTCCCAGCCGCTGCGGATCCTCGCGCTGCTCACGGATCTGAATCAGGGCATTGAACAATTCCGCTGCCTTGAACAGGGCCAGTCGTTGCCTCTGGTCAGAGCTGAGAGCCTCGATCAGCGGTAGATATCCGGCAACGGAGGCCAAGAAGTCGTGATCCTTGCCAGCCAGAGCGGGGTAGTCACGCCAGTCCACTGCTGCATCCATACGCTGTGCGGATCCATAGGGAAGCTAGCGCCGGCACAAAAAAAGGGCCTGGCGAACCAGGCCCTCGGGCAGTTGGGTTGGAACCGTCAGGTTCAGCCGATCGCAGGTGCGGTCAGGGCAACGGGGGTTGCTTCTGCAGCAGCCAGGTCGAGCGGGAAGTTGTGAGCGTTGCGCTCGTGCATCACTTCCATACCGAGACCAGCGCGGTTCAGCACGTCGGCCCAGG
>Ga0315899_10006847_pt1 | contig 12275 bp, 18 predicted proteins | sample LakEriMetagenome_2_FD_203518 | JGI IMG/M metagenome (GOLD analysis project Ga0315899, IMG submission 203518) | Freshwater fungal communities from buoy surface, Lake Erie, Ohio, United States - Buoy 4 MA112 | ecosystem: Environmental > Aquatic > Freshwater > Lake | place: USA: Lake Erie, Ohio... | reverse complement strand
GTGGTTTTATATTAATTATATAATTTTGAACTGCTTCAAGGTCTTTTATTTTTTCTTCCAATTCTTCATTTGTTCCTTGAAAATTCTCACTAGGACACGTATTTGCAAAATGTCCTTTCTCTCCACATTTATAACAACAATCACTAACACTTTTAAATTCATGTTCTAATGACTTAATTTGCCAATCATCTAAAGTTATTTTAGTATAGGAACCTCCACGAACATTATCAATTCCATATTTCATCATATACTTTTTAGTAAGTATATCTTCTTCAAATTGACTATCTGATTGATAATGTTCTATTATTTTAATAGGTTTGTAAAAAGCAGTCCATTGAGAACCACAATCATTTTTATGTTCTTCAAATCTAATAGAAACATCCCTTGATGTTCTACCAATATAATATTTATTACTTTCCAATTCAATAGCATAAACGTTCATCTTATAATTTATAATATATGTATTATAAATTAATTATTATCAATTTTTTATTTTAAGCAACCATTTTCATTTTAATAGCATCATGTGACTGATAATTATGAATCTCAAAATCATCAACCTGATAATCATTAATATTCTCTCTAACTTGTTTAATAGAGACTGTCGGAAATTTAAAAGGTTTTCTTCCAAGTTGTTCTTTCATAGGTTCAACATGGTCTTCATAAATATGGCAATTTCCAACAAAGTGAACAAATTCATAAGCTTCTAATCCACAATGTTTTGCGATTAAATGTGTTAGAAATGAATATGATGCGATGTTAAACGGTATTCCGAGTGGGAAATCTCCGCTGCGCTGATACATAGAACACGATAATTTGTTACCATCATGAACATTAAATTGACACATAACATGGCAAGGAGGAAGCGCCATTTGGTCAAGTTGTTTAGGGTTCCATGCGGTCATTATCAAGCGGCGACTTGTGCGTTGTTTAGGATCTTTAAGAGCATCAATAATTTGTTGTAGTTGATCAATGCCATCAAAAGGGTGTTGAAGATCATCAATGGGATGACCAGTAAAACAATGATAGCTCGCATTAAAATTTCTCCACTGATAACCATAAATGGGTCCCAACATATCTTCAGGATATAATTTCAAACCTCTACTATCAAGGAATTCTCTCGAACCATTAGCATCCCAAATATGAACACCTTGTTCCTTTAACAACTTATTATCAGTATCACCTCTAATAAACCACAAAAGCTCTTTCAAACAAGTTTTCCACGCAGTTTTTTTAGTTGTCAAAATAGGAATTTGTCCATCTTTAAGAGAGTAACGCATCATACTACCAAAAATACTCTTAGTTTTGCCATTTCTACCTTCTTCCCAAGTTCCTTTATCAATAATATCTTGAATAATATTTAAATATTGGTATTCCTCCATATTTTTCTCTTCAAAAAAGCTATTTAGATCTTCCATTTTATTAATTTGTTTAGGATATCTTTAAATAGTTTGAAAGAATGACAATAAAACAGGATTTTAGTTATTTTAATTTCTAATTATAAATCATATGGACAGTTCCGATGATTCAAAAAGCTTTTTTAAGCATGTTTTCAATTTTGATGATGATTCAAAATCAGATATATTAAACATTATTCAATACGCATTGATTGCTATTATTCCAATAGTACTTTTAAATAAATCAATGGGTAAATATGTTCCAGAGGCAGATGATAAAAAGGGAAGTTTAGAAATATCAGCTGAAATAGTAATTCAAATTATTGTTACATTTATAGGTCTATTAATTATTCATAGAATAATCACATTTATCCCCCCATATAGTGGAATAAAGTATCCTGATTTTCACATTGTTTACATTATTTTAGCAATATTAATGATTACCATGAGTTTACAAACTAAATTAGGTGAAAAGGTAAGTATTTTAGCAGATCGCGTAATGGAATTATGGGATGGAACATCATCAGACAAAAAGAAAAAAGGTGGTAAAAATGGAACAGTAAAGGTTTCACAGCCAATTTCTGGTCAACAAATGATGCCTCCTCCTGCATCAACTTACACTGATGGAACTGCCATTAGCGCTTTGCCAACAAATGATGTAACATATGGAAGCCAGAATACTGTTCAAGCACAACAATTACCAAACTATGATGCTATGTATAGACAAGATACAACACCATTAGTTGGGGCTGCTACACCTGGTATGAGCGAAGGTTTTAGCGAACCAATGGCTGCTAACTCAGTTTTAGGAGGCGGTGCTTTTGGTAGTGCTTGGTAAAAAGTATGATAAAAAGTATGTAAAAAAGCATGATTAATAAATATATTTAAATATAATTTCAAATATATTTATATGGACGTAAATAAACTACTAAAGGCATTAGATGATGATTCAAATGAAACTCTTTTGAATTTTACAACTGATAAAATAAAAGAAATGAATTTAAATATCATAAAAGAATTACAGTTACCTAGAAAAGATACATTGGAAATAATGAATAAACTAAGAGACTATAAATACGTAGATGAAATGAACGAATTAAAATATGGTGCTTACATTAGATGGATACCAATTGAAGATCCAACTAATATTCACTTAACAAAGGGTGCTTTATTTTGCGAAATGAAAATAACAGATGATGGTGTCTTTTGTGTTTGTAAAAATTATGGTTATAGTCAGCGTCATTTTCAATTATCTATGGATAAAAATCTAATATTTCAAAGGTTAACAGACCAAGAATTGGTTTTATTATCTGCTTTAGACCATTTATCGAAATAAATTAAATACCCTTTAGCGTAATTTCATCTTTCTTATTAATTTCTTCCTTAATTAAAAAATCATAAATATTTTTCTTTTGGTCACCTGTAAAAGTCATAACTTCTCCATATTCTTCATTATCAATAATAGCACCACTACAATTATATTTTTTTTTAATATATGATAATATTTTTTTTAAATCTAAATCTTTCGCCAAACCTGTTACAGATGTAATACACTTTTTCCCATTTCGTTTGTTTACTGAAATTGTTACATTATTTGTCGAAAATCCATCATCATCTTCTTCTGTATCGAATTTAAAATCCATGTTAACTATATATTATAATAAATATATATTTAAACCTATTTAATAATATAAATAATATATTATGAAATATTCTCAAGAAGAACGTTTAAAAATTGTATTAGATATTGTATATAAATTAAAAAATTTTAAAGGAACAGGTGGTCAACCGGTAAATTTATATAATGATAGTTATACGTTTATAATTGAACTAAAAAAAATTACAAACGAATATATAAAACAAGATGAAAATAATTTAAAAGAATTTAAGGGTAAATTAAAATTTGAAGAAATTGGTAAAAATATTGAATATATATTTCCAGTTGATAAAAAAGTAGAACCGTTATTTGTTATAAGACAGAAATAATAAAGAATTTATTTTCTATTTTTACGCGTTTTAGTTTTCTCTCTACAAGTACAATCTAAAAATAATCCAGGTATAAATTTTCTTTGTTTAATAAGTTTAATATGATCTATATGAATAGGTTTTCTAACAGTTGAAACCTTTTTTCCATTTCTAAATCTTGATACGCTTTTATAACCTTTCCCTTTTTTGATAGAAACTTTGCGGACTATTTTACCTCCAGTTTGCTTTTGAATTTCAGTATTTTCGTAGTTAAAATCCATTATATTATATATTAAGAAAATAATATTATATAATTTATATGGATAGCAGTACATTTGTTCATTTATTTCATATAATAATAGTTGGTGGCTTGTTTCTCTATGTCGGAATAAATAGAGATAAAATTTATGGTGGATTATTTAATATATTATATTATTTAGGGTTCTTTATTGTTTTGTACCATTTGTATAAAGCTTATGGTTATTTAAAGGATAATAAAGGTATATGGGTAAATTTAATTCATATATTAATTGTTGGTCCATTATTAGTTTATATTGGTTATAATGGAGATAAAACAGCGCGCAAATTTTTTGAAATACTGTTAATGTTAGGTTTTGCGTCAATAGGATATCATTCATATTATTTATTTTAACAACTAGTTTCAATCCATTTTTTTGTTAAAACAGCTTTTACACTTTCTAATGCTCCTTCTGTCCAACCTTGGTTACGACTAACTGCTTCACCAACAACTAAAATTCCCTTTTCAGGATTTTGTACTTTATGAATAAACTCTTCACGGGTTTTATATAACTCTTTATTTAATGGTTTATAATAATGAGTTCCAATTGGCCAGTAATAGTCCTTTAACGCAGTAATATTGAGTGAATTATCTGGAATACCTAATGAACGCTCCAATAACATCTCGTATAATTCTCTGTTATCAGTAGTATTTTTAAGATGATTTTTAAGTGTAAGAGCATTATTATTGTCACTATATGCTATCATATAAACACCATTATCAGGGTCCATTGGTATTATTTTTTGAAGGGGGCCAGGTACAATTGTATAACCTTTTACATATTCTTTCATAATGGGTATTGATTTTTTACTAAATTTAGCATATAATCTTAAAAAAGGTTGACCTTCAATATCATTATAAATAGGCATTGGTAATAATTTTCTTATAGTATCAATTGTAGAAGCAACTATTACTTTATTACATAAATATTGTGTTCCATTTTCAATATTAATTTTAAATCTACATGGTTGTTCACTAACTTTATCAATACTAACAACATTATTTGAAAATTTAAAATGTTTTTCTCCGATATAATGATATAACTTTAGGACCATTTTATGCCAAGGAACGTGAAATGCTTTCCAACAACATGAATTATCATCCATTCCATAATTATAAAGAGTCTCAAAAACATCTTCATTTTCATAATCAGTATATCCTGCTGAAACTAAGAAAATTTTATATTCTTTCTCTCCGAGAATATTTGTGGCGAATTGTTTAAATGTTAGATTTTTGTCTGTAGATTTTTTTAGTTCTCTTTTTAATAGCTTGATTATTTTTGTTATGTCAATGTGGTTTATAAGATTTGAATATTGTGGTTCTACAGAAAATTCAGATATATGAAAGTTTAAATTATTTAGTAATTTATAAAGAATTTTATCCTTACCTTTTCTTCCTATTCCAGCTCCAGTTACAATTTCAGTTCCATGAAACATTTCATTACTAGTTCTGCCCCCGATCCAATCTTTTTTATATTTTTCTAATAATAAAAATGATGTGTTAGGCGAGGTTTTTTTAATATTATAAGCACTATATAATCCCGCCATACCAGTTCCAATAATAATTATATCAACATATTTAATACTCATATAGTATTTTGATATAATTATTTTCTATTTTTAAGTGTTTTATTAAATTTAACTGTAGATTTACCTTTACATTTAAATTTGCCTCTTGTATATCCTTTTCTGTTAAATATAGTTTTAGTACATATACCAATTGCACGAGCTTCATTTTCTTTATCAACTTTTTTAATACATCTACATAATTTTTCTGCCATGATTTTTTCAGCAGTCACTTTAAGTAGTCTTTTAGATTTTGGTATAGGTTGTTGATAGTATTCTAAAATATGTTTGTAATCATTATTATTAAGTTCGGACATTATTGTATATATATTTACAAATAATATAATTATCTACATTGAATTGTTGGTTTAATAAAATCTCTTAAATAAAGATTTTTTTAAAAATCATAAACTAAATATATATTAGTATGAAAATTGTTGTTTTTGATTTAGACGAAACACTTGGATATTTTACAGAATTTGGAATATTTTGGGACTGTCTAATAAATTATTCAAAGGTAAAAAATAATTCGTCATTGACTCAGTCAGATTTTGATAATATATTAGATTTATATCCAGAGTTTTTGAGACCAAATATAATAAATATTCTAAACTACTTAAAGAGCAAAAAACAGTCATTATGTTGTCATAAAATGATGATATATACAAATAATAACGGTCCAAAGGAATGGGCACACCATATAATAGATTATTTTAGCAAAAAAATAAATTATAAACTGTTTGACCAACTAATTTCAGCTTTTAAAATAAATGGAAAAGTTGTTGAAGTTTGTAGAACAACACATGATAAAACTTATAATGATTTTATTAAATGTACAAAGTTACCTATGAATGCCGAGATTTGCTTTTTAGATGATACATTCTATCCTGAAATGGCTAATGATAATATATATTACATAAATGTCAAACCTTATTATCACGATTTACAATTTGATTATATGTTAGATAAATTTTCTAAAAGTGATGTTGGTAAAAAAATAATTAATAATGATGATAATTTTACCAAAATAATGAATGAACATATTAAGTTGTATAAATATGATTGTATTGATAAGGAATCAAAAGAATATGAAGTTGATAAAGTTGTTGGAAAACAAATTATTAAACATTTACAAGAGTTTTTTAATAAATCAAAAAAAAATAAAACTGTTAGAAATAAGAAAAGTAAGAATTACAAATTAAATAAAACGCAAAGAAAATATTAAAATTTAAGATAATAAATTTTTTACTATTTCCTTAACTTGTTCTAGGTATTGATTTAATGCTGTTGTAGTTAAAATAAATGCTCCGGCACTAAATGCTATTTTTCTGTCTAACTCTGTAAATTCATATTTTTCTCTCAATGGATTAAAACGCCACATTAAAAATAAACAAATATATATTCTAATATAATAATCCATAGTATCAAGATATTTTGGTGCCGTTTGAGATATTCCTAATGCTGAAATAAATAATAACGCATATGTTATGTAAATAAATATATTAAAAAAATTACTTTGAGCTTCATGTAATTTTAATTTTGAAATCATTATATATTTAATATATAAAATAAATTTATATATTATATATGAAAAATACTAGAAAAAGAAATAACAGAAAAAGAAAAACAAGTAAGAATCGTAAAGGAGGTATGTTTGAATTTTTAAAATCTAGAACACCTGATACTCAAGAAGAATTGAATAGTATTAATTCTGAAATTGGAAATATAAAGCTTAAGAATTATGAATCTGTAATTTCTGATGAAATTAATAAATTATCTAATTTAAGAAATAATTGTATTACAAGCTGTAAATCTAATATATGCTCTGGTAATGATGAAGAAATGTGTAAACAAATTAATGAAATGATGACTAAAAAAACAGACTATGAATGGGGTAATTTATGTAACACCATAAATGTATTAGACTGTAAATCATATTTAAGAGCAATCAAAAAAGTTGAAGTTTATACAAATTACATAAAAAATTTAAATGATGTTTCACAAAAACTGTTATCAGATTACAAAAATTCAATTATACCAAAAATATAGAATAAATGAAGTTTAATAAATACAGTTTTATATAAAATAATATATTTATAAATTATATAAAATGAATAACCCATACAATCAAGAATGTGTATCAAATATACATAAAGAAACAAATAAAAGAATATATGATAGAAATATTCCTTCCCAAATGCTTCAACCATATTTAGACGTAAGGCCTGTAATGACGAAATATTCTTATTTTCCTATTGTTGATCCTAGAAAGGAAATAAGTGTGCCAATGGAACAAATGCCAACTTATAATGTTAACAAAGTTTTCAATCCAGGAAATACTGTTTCACCATGGTCTGGATTTGCTTCAAATATAAATTTAGAATCTGAATTGCGTAACCAAGTTTATGCTCTTCAAAAATGTAGTCAATCTGTTTATGTTCCTACCTCTAATAGTGATTTATATGATTATAAATTTAAGACTGTAACCCAACCAAATCCTCATGAATTGCTATTTCAAAACGAAAGTTTTTCAAGTTTTAATCCTAATCCAGATGCTAAAACTGTTGGTTCTGGAATTTTTATGAATAACACACGAGTTCAAGTTAGAGATATGACAAAACAAACATGTTAAACAAAATTAAAAGGTTTAAGAAAATAATACGTAATAATTATATTTCATTTAAATAAAATAAAATATATATGTCGCAAGCGTACGTAAACCAGTTAACTATTGATTGTCTTTTAAATAAGGATGTTATTAATAAACATCTTAAAAGCAAACAATCAAAAAAAGAAAATAAAGAAGAGATAAAATTTTATAAAAAACGTATATATAATTTATTTAAGGAAATTATATCTGGAAATAGTCCAGAAGATTTGTTACCAGATGTAAAGTACGCATATAGTAATTTTTTAAACGCATCAATAAGTTATTTTAAAACTGTTGATAATAATGATATTATACAATCTGAATACAAAGATATGGAATTTCCTTCTGAAATATGTTGTAATGAAAATGATATTTCAGGTAATGTTGTAGATGCCGATAAATTATTAATGCGTTCAATTAAAATAGATGTTCCGACTTTAGATAAATATGTTACAAGAACTAGAACAAAAAAGAAGGATGAAATAATATTACCAAAACAAAAGAATATTAATTTAAATGATTCTGAATTTAAAATTAAGGGTTTAAAAAAGAATAATATCACTAATATTTATGAAGACAAAAACACAAAAAAGGAAAACGAAGAAAAATAACACAAAAAAGGAAACAAGAGGAGGATTAAAAAGAGCAACACATAAAAATATCAAAAACAATAATTATAATAAGACCATTCAAAATATAAATCTTAAAAAGGTTAATTGTAGTCCGAAACCAAAAGGAGAGATTAATGATTTTTCATGTTATACAAATAAGACACTTTATAAATTAAGAGATTTATGGAACGCTAGACATCCTGATGTTAAAATTACATCAAATTCTCCAAAAGAAATTCATCGTTTTATAACTGAAAAACTAAGTGGTGTTTGTAATAAAGAATCTTGTTGGTTAAAACAAAAAGCAGAATTTGGTCCTTTACAAAGCGATATGGCAGATTCATTTGCTCCAGAATCTCCTCCTGAATGGAAGAAAAATCCAAATGAATGGTTATCGAGTATTGATATTATGAATGTAATGAAACAATACGAGAAGGCTTATAAATGTTTTGATTTTATAGGTCCAACCCCTATTGATTTTGATACAAGAAAATTATATGGAGAATGTGTCTGGGATGAACTTTGTAATTTTAATCTTGAAGACCAAATTAAACATGGAAAAACTAAAATAGGAATTATTTTTAATACTGACCCGCATAATAAACCTGGACAACATTGGATTTCAATGTTTATTAATATAAAGAAAAAGAAAATATTTTTCTTTGACAGCACCGGGGATAAACCTTTACCTCAAATAATGGCATTGGTAGACCGTATTAAAGAACAAGGATTAAATTTAAAGAAAAAAATAATTTTCAAATTTGACAGTAATGAAGGCATTGAACATCAATATGGAAATACAGAATGCGGTATATATTCTCTCTATTTTATTGTTCACATGCTTGAAGACAAAATGACAGAACATTACTTAAAAACCCACATACTGAAAGATGAATATATGAATAAATTTAGACATGTTTATTTTAATGATTCACTATAACACGTAAAAAATATATAAAAATAACGTTTTATAATTATATATTTAATGAATATCAATAACTTTTTAAATAAGGAAAATCTAACAACTCTTTGGGATGTTATTAGTGATGAAGACATTTTTAAATTTCTTTCGAGAGATATCCAAAGCAAAATAGCTCAATTATTTTCAAATAATGTTAAAGGGTTTTTCGAAATAGAAAAAACAAAAACAAATAGCTTAGTTGATATCAATAAAAGATATATTATGCTCATTTTAAATCATATTAAAAAAACTTATACTCAACAAATGCCTAATAAAATAAAAATATTAGATGAAACACCTACAAAAGAATTTATTACAGCAGAAGAATTACAAAATGAACGTAAATCTCAATTCGATAAAGATTTGAATAAACGTCAAGAAGAGTTTGAAAATATAATGGCTGTAAAAGCGCCACCAGTTCCAAATTTTTTAGATAAATACGAGGATAAACCAATTGGAGAGATGGATAAAATTATAAAAGAGATGACTGCCAAAAGAAATTATGATGTTGAACAAATAACTAAAAATACTGTTGTAGATGATAGTTGGTTAAAACCACAAGAAACATCATTAAAGTCTGAAAAAATAACAAAAGAACCTCAGTATATAAATGAAAGTAGATTTAAATATTTAAATATGGAAAATCAACAACCGTCTCCTACAAAAAAAACTGTCACCTGGGGAAATAACGCAGAAACATCTGATTCAGAAATTGAAGAAAATATATTATTTAAAAAACTTAAAAAGGTAAAACAACCTGAAATGGAGGTTGATAATAATATATCTTTATCTTTTGAAGAAATAAATAATGATAGCAATGAAGATAAAATTAAGGTATTACAGTCAGAAGTAAAATTATTAAATACAAAATTGGATATGATAATAAATCTATTACAAAAAAATAATTAAACAGATAACTATATTATTATTAATATGAATACAGTTATCTTAACTATTTTACTTATAAGTTTTTTAAATAATGTTAGTTCCATAACTAGTATTTGTGGTGCCAGATTTAAAAATAGTTATTTAAAACTAATTTTATTAAGCGATAAAAGAAATATAAAAATATTTAAGGATTTTAAAAATTTTTATAAAATTTGTTATAACAAATCAATGTCAACTATCGGTCAAGGAATATATGATTATAATAGCTTATCTGAAGATGAAAAAACTATACTTGAAACAATTATTTCGTTATGCTATTAATTTATAAAAAAAATGAAATATATTATCTACTGATTTAAAAGTTATTAAATAAAATATGGAGCAAACTTATACAATAGTAGAACTAAATAATTTATTAAAAGATGAATTTAGAATAATAACCAGAAAAATGCCCAGAATTCGATTAACTGGTGAAATAGTTGAATGTAAGTTGTTTAAAGATGATTCAGGTATTTCGTTTAAAATAAGGTCTGGTTCTGATATGTTTACGTGTAAAGCCTGGAGAAATGACGGCTTTAATATTTATAACATTAAAGCGCACGAAAATACAAATTGCGTAGTAATCGGATATATTAGAACCAATTTATTTATGAACCGATTTGAGTTTTTACTAGAGTTGTGTGAAGATATTATAAACGAAAATAGTGACTCAAAAATAAAAAAAATAAAAGAGGAGTGTAAACTTAGAGGTTATTTTGAAAATAAAAAAGAAATTATTTGGGAAAATGTAAAAAAAATTGGGATTATTTCGAAAAAAGAAACGCAAGGATACAATGATTTTGTTACACAATTCAAAGTGCCAATATGTACAATTCTAAAGGAAATCGCATTAGAAGGGGAAACAACACCAAAATCCTTGATAAAATCGATTAAAGAATTTCAAGAAGAGGGTGTTGACGTCATAATAATAATTCGAGGTGGAGGATCTACCATCGATATTTCAAATTCATTTGATAGAATGGATATATTTGAAATTATTAAAGCATCTACCATACCAATTATAACTGCTATTGGACATGAAGCAGATAAGGATGATAAACTGTTGATTACAAGTATTAGTGATTATGATTACCCTACACCGACAAGTGCGTCGTTAGAGTTGAATAAAATATTTATATATCCACTACTTGCCAAACTAGAAAATTGTTTAGATGAAGTCAAGGATAGCTTTTATAAAAGCACGGAACGAGAAAAGGGGAAGGAATATATGAGCTTAAATTGTTTGTTCGAAAGGGCGGTTAAAGTTAAGTTCGGTGGTCGCATTTTATCAATTGAAGACGGAGAAGAATGTATCATTATTCAACGAGGTGACGAGTTTTTTAGAAACACGATTCACTTTGCGGACTTGGTTGATATTACCAAAAATGACATGGAATTGAAAATTTTGATTGAAGAAAGTATAGAAAACAAAGATATCGTGGTTGTTAAAGCAAATTTCAAGTTATTTACCAAGGATACCTTACTAACCGAGTTAATCAATGAAAGTATAAAAAAAATAGAAACCATAGAGAAACTAGAAGATAAATTTGAATCGACAGAACCGAAAAAGGTCAAGTCTATTTACTGTAAGCAGATTAAATTAGACAAAATTGATAGCAAGAAGCTTATACAGTTATATAGTGTTTATTTATGGTATATTAAAATATTAGAAGAGTTAAACGCTGAAAATAGCGATGAGATTAGAGAAATTATAGAATTTTGTAAGTTACTATAAATAATATAAATAGGCGGTTACTACAAATTATATTATATAAATTTGATTTTTATATAATATTTTACATATACTTACTTTTTCACAGCGGTATTTATGCTATTAATTTTAATACCTTCTCTCCACGTTCATTAATTTCATATGTTCCAACTTTTAATGGTTGAATTGA
>Ga0315899_10006843_pt1 | contig 12277 bp, 6 predicted proteins | sample LakEriMetagenome_2_FD_203518 | JGI IMG/M metagenome (GOLD analysis project Ga0315899, IMG submission 203518) | Freshwater fungal communities from buoy surface, Lake Erie, Ohio, United States - Buoy 4 MA112 | ecosystem: Environmental > Aquatic > Freshwater > Lake | place: USA: Lake Erie, Ohio... | reverse complement strand
TTTGGCTTGCAGGGCTGCGAATAGCGATCGACTATTTTCTGGGGGGACGGGAGCATCATCGAGAGCGTGCGCCAAAAACGCGGGAGGCGTATCTTCGGTTACTTGCAATTCATTGGAGTAGTACTGGACTAACTCAGGCGATGGGTCTTTTCCTAAAAGGTTGTGCTTGGATCCCGAGTGAGTTTTGTCGCCGAAAGTTACAACGGGATAGACAAGGATTGCGAAATCGGGTCGGCAACTCATCCTACCCACAACCGTCGTTGCCCTCGCGTTGCCGCGATCAAAGTGGGTTAAGGCGGTGGACGCAAGATGTCCTCCGGCTGAGAATCCCATAATTCCAACTTTGTCTGGGTTGATGTTCCATTCCTCGGCGTGAGCGCGGACGGTCCTGATCGCCCGTTGAGCGTCCATCAATGGGACTGCGTGACGGCCTGCGGGGAGTCGGTATTCCAGAACCACACCGGTGATCCCATGTTGATTCAGCCATGCCGCGATTCCATGCCCTTCCGGTCCGACAACCAAACCGCCATATCCGCCCCCCGGACAGATAATGATGGCGGTGCCGTCTCCCTTCGAGGCCGGTGAATGCACGGTGATCCATGCGTCGGCGTCTTCCGTAGTGCCATCACCAATCGGTGCTTGACCCGCCCACAAGCTAATGCGATGGGCCTCGTTTGGTTTAGCATCCGAAGCGTCTTTAGGAGTCGGTTTCTCCTGAGCGAACACCAGTGTTGGAATCAGAACGATGATTAGCAGGAAGGGCAACTTCATGAATGCAAAAACCTGTGCTCACGAGGAACGGGGAAGGCGCTCAAAACCAGATATTAGCATGCCAGATGATAGCATGACTTAATGTCCGTTACCTAAGATTGTAGCTATGTAATAATTGGGGTTTACCCCAGCCATTGCAGTGATCGCCGATGCACTTCACTTAGGGAAAGACTAAACTGAGCGATCCTGCCTGCCATTCCGCCGTTATTCCCTGCCGTAATCCCCCGCGGCAATCCCCCGCCGCCATTACCTGCCGTCATTCCCCATGACTCCATCCAATGACTCACCCCAATGACTTCATGGAAGCTGAAAACAAAAACAGTCAATGTAGCCCTTGTGAGTCAACCGACATGAAACTCGTCGAGGGTGCGCAGGTTGCGGGACGGTGCAATGCGCACACGCCTAAACCGTTCGTGAAATTCGGAACGCGGCTTTTGTTGATTGGGTTCATCTCGATCGCAGCCCTCGGGCAAAGTCGTCGGATCTGCAACGCTGACGACTTCGTTGGCAACGTTTCGCCATTCCTGGAAACGTACTGCGTTGAGTGCCACAACGGACAAGTCCACAAAGGGGATTTGGATTTGACTCGTTACACGACCGATCGCGATATTACTGGAGCGTTTCGGCGATGGTTGAATGTTGTTGAGTTTGTCAAAAACGGCGAGATGCCTCCTCAGGATTCCAAGCAACCGAGCCTCGAGGAGCGGAATGCCTTGATCGCGAGTGTGGAGCGGATTTTACTTACCGAGGCAGCAAAGAACGCAGGTGATCCGGGTATTGTGCTTCCTCGTCGGCTTTCCAACACGGAATACGATGCAGCGATTCGTGACTTGACGGGAGTTGAAATTCAAGCCACTCGCGATTTTCCAACGGACCCAGCCGGAGGGGAAGGGTTCAACAACACAGGAGAGGCTCTTGGGACGTCCCCGAACCTGGTGAAAAAATATCTGGCTGCAGCCCAATTGGTATCCGAGCATTTAGTGCTCAAGACCGACGGTATTTCTTTTGCGCCGTTTCCAGTAACCTCGTACAACGAACGTAAAAAGCTGACCGAGATGGAGATTATTCGGTTTTACGAACGCCATCACGTTCTTGTTGAGAAATACCTCGATGCGGCATGGCGTTACCGTCATCGTACAACTGAGGTAACAAGTGAATCGATCGAAGATTATGCGGAATCGATAGGGCTGAGCGGTAAGTACCTTGCGCTAGTTTCGCGGACGTTGTCGGAAGCTTCGAGTAAAACAGGGTATATGAAGCAATTGGGGGAAGCATGGGATGCATTGCCAGCACCCAGCGACGGTATGACCGTTCCTTCCGAGTTGCACCAACTGCAGAAGTTCGTTGCCGTGGGACGACGAATCTTTGCAGCGCCTGAAGGGCAATTGATCCATGCGAGTGCCGGCAATTGGCCGATTGGTCACCTTGATATGCGAGCCAAGGTTGCGAGCGGTCGAGACCGATTTGATCGCAAGGTGTTGAAGGGTGAAGTTCTGTTGGACCCTGTCAGGATCGATGAACCAAAAAAGGATGGGGTAGCGAAAGCCTACTCTGCATTTTTGAGAGTGGAGCCTGCATTTTCGGAAGGTGAAAGCTGGGTCGTCATCAAAAGGCCGTTATTCAGCAAGGCCAATCATCTGCCTAACAATGCGGCTGAGGAGAGGCAGCACGAGATTCAATCGCTCCGAAGTGTTCTCGAACGAACTAATCCTGCGTTGGCCGAGTCGCTGGGTTTTGGGAAGCATCCGGCCGGCGGCGATCTTGATCCGGATTCGTTTGTGGTTCGGGCGCCAACGCTCATCGAATTCCCTTTCACACCGGAGTTGCAGCGAGAGCTAAATGGCAAGCATCTGCTTTTCAAATGCGAGCTTGATCGCGAATCTAACCCAAACGGCAGCGCGTTTGTCCTATCTGCGAAGGGAGAGTTGCCGAAGGAACGATTCGACGGAAACGCAAGACTGCTCATGCTGGACACTGGGCCTCTTGCGGATGCATTCGACGATTCCAATCGCTCGTTTTGCGAAGCTTTTCCCAGCCGATTTTTTTACGTCGATGAGGTTCGAGGGCTTGCTGCTGGTTTCCACCTTGTGGAAGGTTTCTTTCGCGATGACCAACCGCTCGTACAAAAGGTACTGTCTCAGCGTGAGATCGCCGAGTTAGACGGACTGTGGCGGGAACTCGATTTCGTCACCGAGAGCGCCGAAAACTTATTGAGAGGGTTCGTTTGGTTTGAACGGTCTGAGAGGGAGGTTCTGCTCGACAAGCGTTTTGATTTCCTGAGGTCTGAGGATCCCGAGCTGATCGAAGACGCGCTGCTAACTCGATTTGAACGCGAGTATCTAGAGAAGCTTGGGGTCAAGTTAAAGGATGGTTCGTTGGAAGCGATTGCTCCAGATGCAAAGTACGCGATGATCCATGGTTTTTTCCAATCGATCCGAGAAGGGCTCTCGCGTCAAAAGGAGTTGCTTCGAATCGCTGAAGAAAAAGCCTTGAACGATATTCGATCGATAGCGAGCCGAGCGTATCGACGACCGGTTTCCGATACTGAATACAACGCCTTGATCACCCTTTATGGGAAACTGAGGAAGGACGGGCAGTCGGTGGAGGCATCCCTTCGCGGGTTGCTCATCGCAATTCTCATGTCTCCGAATTACTGCTACCTTCAGTTCACCCCTCCTGTTTCGGACGGCATAGTCCCACTGGGCGATCACGACTTGGCAAGTCGTTTGAGTTTTTTCCTTTGGTCGTCGATTCCCGATGCGGAGTTGCTTGAGGTCGCAAATTCGGACCTGCTCGATAGTGACGCGGCGCTTCGGGTTCAGGTGCGTCGCATGTTGAAGGACGCCAAGGTCGAGGCGTTCGCGCGCGAGTTCGTCGGGCAGTGGCTTCGATATCGAGATTACCTCGAAAAGGATCCGATCCTTGCCGATGCATTTCCGGGGTACGATGATGAACTTCGCAAGGCCATTTTTGAAGAACCAACGCATCTGGTGAAGCATTTGATCCAGACTGATCAACCAATATCGGAGTTGATAGCGAGCGATGTTACGTTTCTCAACCGTCCCCTAGCTAAGCACTATGGTGGGGAACTTGAACGAAGCTACCGCCGGGCGGCTAAAGGTGAGGGTGATTTGAACTGGTATCCGATTGCGGGTTTACGCAATGAAGGGCGCGGTGGGTTGCTGGGAATGGCAGTAACATTGACGAAGAACTCAGCCGGCGAGCGGACCAGCCCTGTCAAACGCGGGTTTTGGAGCGTGCATCATCTTCTCGGACAGCACTTCCCACCACCGCCGGCGGATGTGCCCGAATTACCGCGAAGTGAAAAATTGGCATCGGCAACCATTCGGGAGTTGTTGGCGGCGCACGTTGCGCAGCCGCAGTGTGCCTTGTGCCATTCCCACTTTGATGGGCTAGGGGTCGCGATGGAAGGATTTGATGCTATCGGTCGTGCGCGAACGACGGATAACGCTGGACGGCCTATCGACCCTGTTGCGATCATGCGAGACGGAGAGACAGTTGCTGGTGTTCCAGGGCTGGTGGATTACATCGTTCAAAAGAGGAAAGAAGATTTTGTCAGAACCCTCTGCCGCAAATTCCTTGGTTACGCGCTCGGGCGATCGGTTGAACTTTCCGATCAGCCCTTGCTACAAAAAATGGAAAAGTCGCTTTTGGAAAATCAGCTAAAGTTTTCAGTCTTGTTCGAGGAAGTCGTATTGAGTCCGCAATTCCGGAACCAACGCGGTTTGGGGAAGGCTGCCGGGGGTTCGTGACAATAAACTCATGCTGTTGGTTTGCGGTGCGAAACCGCGACTGGAATATGCGAGTTGGTAAACTCGAAGTATCGAAAGGTTGGATGAAAGAAAATGGCAAAATCCATTTCCAGACGTGTCGTGCTCAAGGCATCCTCGGTGAGCCTTGCGTTGCCTTGGTTGGAATCCGCAAAGCTATTCGGTGTGGATGACATTGCGGCAGTGCCAAAGCGGTTTGCATTTCTCTTTTTTGGAGATGGGATCCACCCGCCCGAATGGTGGAGCAAAGGGAGTGGGCATGATTTAGAGTTGGGGCCAGCGTTTCAGTCGCTGGATTCGGTCAAGCAGAAAGTGAATTTTATTCATGGGCTTCGACATCCGGATAACGTCGTCGGTGGGCACGCAAAAGGTGCGGCGGGAATTTTAACGGGCGTTCCTCCTTTGGGTGGGCGTAAAATCCAAGCTGCGACGAGCATGGATCAGGTGCTTGCGAAATCGCTTGAGGACGAAACCTTGTTGCCGAGTTTGGTGCTCGCATGCGAGCGACCGGTAAGCGGGTTTCACGAATCGAGTTTTTCGATGATGTATTCATCGCACGTATCGTGGAGTTCGCCTGTTTCCCCTGTACCCTCCGAACTGTACCCGTCGCTCGCCTTCGATAGTTTGTTCGAGAGCAAAAGCAGTCGAACGCATGTCAGCATCCTGGACCATGTGCTCGATCAATTACAGGATGTTTCCTCCAAAGTTTCTCATTCCGATAGTGCGAAGCTTGACGAGTACACCACGTCGATTCGAGAGGTCGAGCAACGCTTGGTACGCATGCAGGATCGGGGGATCGATCAAAATTCGGGAGTGGTATCGCTTGGTGCGAGTAGACCGCCTGAAGGGTTGCCTCATCAAATCGATGAGCATTCCAGGCTGATGTGTGACATTATAGCCTTGGGGTTCCAAGCCGATCGAACACGAGTCGCGACGTTGCTTTTGACGAACAACCTGTCTGGGCAAGTCTACCCGTTCTTGGGCTTGACCGTGGATCACCACAATTACTCCCATAATTGGCAAGACAAAGAGTTTGCTTCAATCACCCGTTTCTGGGTGCGACAGTATGCCTACCTGGTAGGCAAGTTGGATGCGATGCAGGAGGGGGAGCGAACGGTATTGGACAACTCGTGTATCATGTTGGCCAATGAACAATGGACTGCGCATAACAGCCCTCGAATCCCGATGATCATGGCGGGGGGACTTGCTGGCGTATTGCCTACGGGTCGAACCTTGGATTATGAGAATGCCTCGAATCGTAAAATGTCGTCGCTGCTTTTGAGCATCATGGATTGCATGGGGGTCGTGTTGCCAGCGTTCGGGGACGCGACCGATCGGCTCGACGGACTTGCATAGTATCCGTGTCCGAGAGATTTTTTGTGGGTTTTCTGAGATTGAACCGTCAGCTCCATTCGGATTAGAAAAGGGTGCGAGAAATGTTGCAGCGATTGAAATTTGAGCGTCGTCGGCGGTGGAGCTTTGTCGGTGGCGAGTGGATCATTCGGAGTTTTTCCTATGCATTGGTCGGCATGACCGCTTTGCTACTCCAGGCCTTGGTACCGGCATTGGCTTTCGGGGGGGATCCCGAACGGATCGTGCTTTGGCCAAATGGAGCTGCCGGATCTGAATCGAGGAAAAACGAGCCAGAGAAGGTGGATCGTGCGAATGGCGCGTGCAACGTAACCAACATTCATGCGCCCTCGGTTACTCCATATTTGCCCAAACCGGAAGTTGCAACAGGGACGGCGATCATTATTGCGCCAGGTGGTGGGCACAGGATGTTGTGTTTGGGGCATGAAGGGGACTCGCTGGCGGAATGGTTCGCCGAGCATGGAATTGCGGCGTTTGTACTGCGGTATCGATTAGCGAGGGAGGAAGGCTCGCAGTACACGGTGGACGATCATGCCATGGCGGATACACGCCGTGCGCTGCGATTGGTGCGCAGCCGAGCAAGCGAATGGAAGATCGACCAGGCTCGCATTGGGATCCTTGGTTTCTCGGCGGGAGGGGAACTAGCGGCGTTGGCAGCGATGGACAATGATGCAGGCAAATCAGATGACGCGGATGCGGTGGAGCGGGTGAGTTGCAGGCCTGATTTTCAGGTTCTTATCTATCCGGGGAGCTCCCATAGATTCACCGTTACCAAGGGGATGCCACCAGCATTTATTGCATTGGGTGCTAAGGATCGCGATGACATTTCACTGGGCATGGCCAAGTTGTATCTGCAGTACAAAGAAGTGGGAGTGCCGTGTGAGCTGCACATCTATTCCAATGCCGGGCATGGTTTTGGGTACCGGGCCGACGCAAAGCACGCGGCAGCTCAATGGCCACTAAGACTTCGCGAATGGCTGGTCGATAGCAAGCTACTTGATTAAGCAAACTGCTTGATTCATCGATAGTCTAGGTCAGGGTAAAACCTTGTTGACGGTTGCGCCGCCGTCCGCGGAATGGTAGAGCCCATCGGTGTGTAGGAAGTACCATATCTTGCCCTCGGCCGTATCGCACGCAACTGCGATCAATCCTTCCGTCGATGGCGTAGTCTCGGGGAGAGTTCCTTTCGGAGTTAGCCACGACCATTCAAAGGCCCAGCGTTCGCTGACCGAATACCTGCCGGGTCGACTCGGGACGAGCGATCCCGTGATGAATCGGCCAAACTTTTCATCTCCCTTGGCCGCAGCAGCGACTGCGGTACAGGGACGAAACCAATCCAGATTCTTTTGGGGTGGGTACAACGCCATATGCCAACCTTCGAAGACTTGGGTTTGGTACCCATGGCTGGTTGCATAACGCATTTCGTTCGTGGACTGCATCGCCTTGTCAAAAGCAACGTTGTAAAACCCGCAGTCTTCGCGCTCTTCCGAAACCACAATCGATTCCGCATCGTCCCGCGTGATGTAGGACTTGGAGGTGTTCGCTGGCGTGGAGGTTTTCGGACGCCCACGTCCGAGATACTCCATCCATGCATCCGAGCAAGTTGTAACACATAGATGGGTCTTGCCACGCGCCGGAGCGGGATAGTGCTTTTCCCATGGCCAAACCACTACCGAGGTGATGCGTTCGCCGTGGCATCCAAGCGATGAAAACGTTTTGCCCCCATCGTTGCTCCTAAAAAGTCCCTTCGATTCGCATCCTACGAAGATTCGTTCTCGGTTTCGAAGATCGATCCCGAGGATCTCGCCACATAATGCCGATGGGCCATCGCCATCGAAGTCACCGGGGAAGGGCAACTGTTCCCAGTTCGCCCCGCTGTCGGCCGTCTTCCAGAGCTTTCCATCCGGTCCGTTCCCTGTGGCTCGATAGATAATATTCGGGTCCACGGGATCGATTGCCACGCTTCGAACGCAGAGGTCTTTTCCAGCGAGCGTTCCATTGATGCTTTTCCAATTCTCGCCGCTGTCTCGACTCAGGAGCAAGCCTCGATGGTTCGAGCGGACGACGACGATGCGAGGATCGGATGGAGCCGTAACGACACCGGTCCATCGATCGCCTGAGGTGTCGGTTGCCGTTGAGAGTTGAGGTAGCTCGGGCAGGAACTCCACGCCGCGATGGATTGAAACGGACGAGACCGATGCAAAGTAGTGAGCCCTGGCGTCTTGAGGGAGCGCGCTGAAAAAGAGTCCTACATCGAGTTCCTCAGCCATCTTTTTATATTGCAGCGCACCGAGTTTCCAATCGATTCCATCGGCGCTTGACCACGCGGTCCATGTGTCTCCTTTTCGAGCAATTTTTAAATAGCGGTGATTGCGAGGCAGTTCATACGACGAAATTCTTCCTGCACCAAAGTCGGTGAAGTCGGCTGAGCTGCGGAGCCCATCTCCTGCGGTTTGCACAAGATGGAAATCGCGTCCCCATTCCCAGTTCCTTTTTTCGCCAAGCTCTCTCGCGGTGAGTCCAACCCAGGCGCGTCGATTCACAGGCTCACCGTTGACGCCGTTGTAGTGCTGCACTTGGCATTCAGCCACAAAGTCCCCTGAGACCCGTTGGGTGACGGTATGCATACCGTTCCCAAAGAACTGGAATTGGTCCACGCCTGTCTGCCAGATTCCAGACGATGACTTGAGATCCCCCACATTTCGAACGGTCCAGGGTTCATCAACCTCAGGCCCCTCGTTAAGTATTGTGTGGGCGTTGGTGTCGATGGTTTGTCCATCTTCGAGGGTTGTGCGAGCCCATATGGATGACGTTCCACGCGGTAGGGGCCCACGAAATAGAAGATGGTCGGAGGCACCGGACGCCAATTGCCATCGATCCATGTACAGTTGGATTTGGCGGATCGGCAGCGTGCCGGCATGACCGGTTACCGTGATCGAAGCCGTGCCATCGCCGTGCGACTGAGTCTCCAATTCGACAGTGGGAAAGCTTTCAAGGGATGGGGTGCAAAGTTCTTCCAAGGTGATCGGGTGCTTTGGAATGTCGGGCCCTTCGAGGCATATCTGAAAGTTTGTGGCAGGGAGTTGATCGACCATGTATGCCACGGAGATCGGGTGTTCACCGGATGCGAGTGGGATTGCGATCGCTTTTTCAGTGGTCCCGTGCTGCCCATCCCATTCGAGGGCAGGATGATTATCGAGTTCGATTCGATAGGCTCCATCGATCTGCGCGCTGAGGATATAGGGACCATCGCTGGGGATGCGAATGTACCCCGAATAACGAATCGCAAACCCTTGGTCGCGATCTTCGCGAATGCTGGTATCGAAGCCTCTTGCAATTCCCTCTCGGCGTTTTTTCCCCGTGTTCAACTCATCCAAAGTGATCCAAGCGTGCTGTTCATCGGGCTGTTGGGATGGCGGATTGAAGTAGTTCAACCTCCGTTTCTCGTCTTTGGTCCAGAGTTCATATCGGAGTCCGGGAATGGTAGGCTTTGCGATAGGTTCCGTGGCGCGGAGTTTGATCATGGCGATAGGAGAGATCGACGATTCCGCGGTTTGGTCAAAGATATCGGTCATGCGCACCCGCACTGCTACAGCCAATCCCTTCGCTGCGACCAAGGCGTGTCTCGCGGTAGGCATCAACACCGAGTGGGTCCCAATTGGCTCACCATGGCAATCGGGATTGTCAAAGACCTCAACTTGAAAGGAAAGCGGAGGGGACGATTGCGAAGGGATATCCCATGAGACGGCGACGGATCCACCTGAAGCAATCGCACGTACGTTCTCGAATGCGGGTGCATCAAGTTTTGGTCGCGGGGGTTGCTTCGCCGTAAATGAATGAGATTTGTTCCCATCGAGCGGCCTCCCTGAAAGCTTAAGTGGTAGATTGTCCGGGCGCTGTGCGTATTCGATGGCCGTGTACTCGTGGTCCCCTTCGGGCACTGTGTTCACCACGACGTACTCGGTTTTGTCGATCGAGATGGTGTCTGACGATCGCCAGGAGCCTTGTTTGCGGTAATAGCCGAATCGGCGATGCAGAGATCGCACCGCTTTTTCGCTGGTGAGAGGTTCGAGGAATCCGCTGTTTCCGGTGAACGAAGTCGCGGGGATGGGGAGTTGAGCGATACCGATCAAGTGCCAATCTCCGGAACGTTGGTCTTTGATCCATCGCCCGATGAGTGCGTTCGATTTCGGGGCGGGTTGCCAAACGCGAGAGACCATTGTGTACCAAGTATTCCTCTGCACGAATGGCCAGACGTGAGCACCGGTCGTCCCGCTGCTCCCTTCCCCGCCATAATCGTTTTTGATGAATAGGTTGGGGGCGACATCGACGAATCGTACGGGAGTTCCCGCGGAGTCACTTCCCCAAAACGTCCATACGGAACCAGGGCGAAACGCGTCTTGCATCGAGGCGTCTGGATTGGGCGATTGGTTTTTTCCGTCGGCGAGATAACTAGTGAATCCAGCGTAAAAGGAAAGATTGTTCGGCTTTGGATTGAAACTGGAGTTCCAATTGGCAAAGTACGAACCCGAGGGCCAGAATGGCCATCTCAGATCCATCATGATGATGTCCGCGCCATCTTCGATATTTTCGCGGTACCAGGTCGCATGAATGGGCGTCAGCGATAGCACGAAAAAAACGACCGCCATGAAGGCGAGTCGGTTGGTATTGCGAAATGGAGAGAATCGGTGTTTCGGATGAGCCATGGAGCAATTCTGACGGCGGTCGCGTGTTGGGCAGATCGTTTGGTGGGTGAATGGTCGGCGTAGCGTGCTATTGCTTACCGCATTCTGCGGGGTTGTGTACCGCATTCTGCGGAGTTGTGTATCGCATTCTGCGGCGTCCATTTTAACCTCGCAAGACGAGGTTGCGTTGGAGGAAAGCTGGATCGTATTGGTACCGAAGTTCCATCGGTACCACCAAAACCATGGTAGAGCGATGTTTGATAATTGCTGCGCACATCCGTGTCGGTTATCTTGGGCTCTGGTATTTGGACCATTCCACCCAAGAGGCGACGCACCTCTCCCACCTATTTTGCGGATACACATTTCGGGATAGATCATCACATGAAACGATTTTTTTGCTGCGTGGCTGTACTAGTGTCGAGTTCCTGGACCATGGCTCAGGATACGGTTGATCCATGGATCAAGAAAAAAACGGATAGCTTTCGGCCACTTTCCGCGGAGCAAAAGGCTGCTGTAGAGAATGCGGTTCCTGCGGAATCGACAGCGAAACCGAAAAAGGCTCGTCGCATTCTCGTCTTCTATCGATGCGAGGGATTCATCCATGGTTCTATCCCGTATGCCAATCTTGCATTGGAGACCATGGGTAAAAAGACCGGAGCATTCACGGTGGATCTGGCGGATACGTACGATGTATTCAACGCTGAGAACCTGAAGAAGTACGATGGGATTCTGTTGAACAATACCACCGGGATGACCTTTGCAAAACCGGAACAGCAAAACGCTTTCCTCGATTTCATCATGAGTGGCAAAGGCCTCGCTGGAATCCATGCGGCCAGCGATAACTTTGGACGGCATCCCGAGTGCCGTGCGATTGTCGGCGGTGAGTTCGGCGGTCACCCGTGGAATGCCGGGGGGACGTGGGCATTCAAGTTGGACGATCCCGATCACGTTCTCAACAAGGCGTTTGGAGGAAAGGGTTTCTGGCATACCGACGAGATCTATCAGTACCAGCCTGCGACGTTCGTCGGAACGAAGACGTTACGAGTTCTCGTTAGTTTGGACATGAAGCAAGAGGAAGTTTCCAAGCTCATCAACGATGGTCCGCGCGAAGTCCCGGTATCGTGGTTGCGCAAGGCAGGTGATGGCCGAGTTTTCTACACCAACTTTGGACATCGCGAAGATACATTCACCAAACCGATGATCCTAAAGCACATGCTCGATGGGATTCAGTACTCGCTGGGTGATCTTGATGCAGATGCGACCCCTACCGATACTGCGCCGAAGAAAGAACCAGCGTATTCGCCGGCAAAGCCTTAGTGGGTTCACTGGCCTAAGGTCTAAGCTTTAGGGGATGATGTCCATCATCAAGGGGACCGGTAACCGTGGAGCGATGTTAACCCCATTCTTTGGGGTTACCGTGGTTTGTGGTGGCGGTCAGCTTGACTCATGATGGTCGTCTTGACTCATGGCTCGTCACTCCAGGTAATCGTAAAGTGGTCCTGTCACCACATCAAAAGCCTTCAATTCAAAAGACATCTTTAGCTCTATGTTTATGCTTTCCAGAAAAACGATGGTAGTGTTGAAATTGTTTCAATCGGCATTGGCGCTTGGATGCGTCTGTGTCCCGTTATCGATCGCCAATGCTCAGTACGACGGGGC
>Ga0315899_10006840_pt1 | contig 12285 bp, 11 predicted proteins | sample LakEriMetagenome_2_FD_203518 | JGI IMG/M metagenome (GOLD analysis project Ga0315899, IMG submission 203518) | Freshwater fungal communities from buoy surface, Lake Erie, Ohio, United States - Buoy 4 MA112 | ecosystem: Environmental > Aquatic > Freshwater > Lake | place: USA: Lake Erie, Ohio... | reverse complement strand
GCATCGTTCCGGTCTGTCCCCAAAGGAAAAGGGGCCGCGCCGTTGCCGGTGCGACCCCTTCATAAACTCGAAATCCCGGTGGGACTTACATCGCGTTCGCGGCGTTGTTCGTCGCGTTCGACGCGGCGTTCGCGGCGTTGTCGGCGGCGTTCAGCGCAGCGTTCATGGCGTTGTCGGCAGCGTTCGAAGCGTTTTCAGCGGCGTTCGCGGCATTGTTAGCAGCGTTTTCATGGCCGCCCGAGCAAGCAGCGAGGCCGAGCGAAGCAGCGAGAACGAACGAAAGAGCAATCGACTTGGTCATGGGCTAAACCCCTCTCTGAGAAAAACAAATTGCAGACCACTCTCGGAGAAAAGCTCACCCCCCATTGCGCCTGCGCGCCGATTCGTAATGAGTTGGGCGATCCAACGCAATCCGTTTTTGATAGGACCACCGAGGAGAGGGGGCGGGAAACCGTCTCGAACCAGTCGTCGGCACCTTCCCATTGACGCATATAAAGATTTCTTTATATGATCGGTCCATGCACGCGGCACTCGATATTTTCCGGGCACTTGGTGATCCGACGCGGCTCCGCATCGTTCATCTGCTGCGGGCGATGGAACTGGCCGTGGGCGAGATCGCGCAGATCGTGGGGCAAAGCCAGCCGCGCGTGTCGCGTCATGTTCGCATTCTGACCGAAGCGGGGCTGGTCGAAAGGCGCAAGGAAGGCAATTGGGTTTTCCTGCGCCTGTCGCGCACGCCGCCCGTCGCTCCCTTCCTCACCCTGTTCGACCGGCTTGAGCCCTCCGCTGCCGAAGCGCTGTGGCAGGCGGCGGACCTGGCGCGGCTGGCCGCCGTCCGTGCCGATCGCGCCCGCGCGGCGGAAAGCTACTTCGCCGAACATGCCGAACAGTGGGATGCGATCCGCTCCCTTCACGTCGCGGAAGCCGATGTCGAAGCCGCGATGATCGCGCTGCTCGCCCGCGAGCCCATCGGCAGGATGCTCGACATCGGCACTGGCACCGGGCGCATGATCGAACTGTTCGGCGCCCAGGCGGATGAGGTGACGGCGTTGGATCGCAGCCCCGATATGCTCCGCCTTGCCCGCGCCAAGCTGCCGCAGGATGCCGGGGGCAAATATGCGCTGCTGCTTGGCGATTTCCTCGATCTGCCACTCGAAGCAGGCAGCATCGATACGGTGGTGCTGCATCAGGTGTTGCACTATGCGCAAGCGCCCCAGGCGGTCATTGCGGAGGCGGCGCGGGTGATGGCAAAGGGCGGCCGTGTGCTGATCGCCGACTTTGCCGCGCACGAGCGGGAAGAGCTGCGCACGCGCGACCAGCATGCGCGGCTCGGCTTTTCCGACGATCAGATCGCTGGCTGGTTCGCCGAAGTGGGCCTAGCGCTGGAATGGGTGGAAACGCTGCCCGGCCAGGAATTGACGGTGCAACTCTGGCTGGGCCGTCGCACGGGCGCGCAGGTCCTGCCCATCGAAGGACGGATTTCCGCATGACGAACATCGAACCCGCCGCGCCGCACTTTGCGGACCTTGGCGGCGACGCCCGGGTGAGCTTCGAATTCTTCCCGCCCAAGACGGAGAAGATGGAAGCACAGCTTTGGTCGGCGATCGAGACGCTGACGCCGCTTGGGCCGCAATTCGTGTCCGTCACCTATGGCGCGGGCGGATCGACGCGGGAGCGGACCCACAACACCGTCGCCCGCATCGCGCGGGAAACGCCGCTGGCCGCCGCCGCCCACCTGACCTGCGTGGCGGCGAGCAAGGCGGAGATTGACGAGATAGCCGACGCCTATTGGGAAGCGGGCGTACGCCACATCGTTGCCCTTCGCGGCGATCCGCCGGAGGCCGGCGGACGGTTCGATCCGCATCCTGACGGCTACCGGGGCGCGGCCGAACTGGTCGAGGGCCTGAAGAAGCGCCATGATTTCGAAATCAGCGTGTCGGCCTATCCCGAAGTGCATCCCGAAGCCGCCAGCGCGCAAAGCGATCTCGACAATCTGAAGCGCAAGCTTGATGCCGGCGCCACCCGCGCGATCACGCAATTCTTTTTCGAACCCGCCACCTATTTCCGCTTCATGGACAAGGTGAGGGGCGCTGGGATCGATGCCGATATCGTGCCTGGCATCATGCCGGTCAGCAATTTCGCGGCGGTGCGGCGCATGTCGGCCATGTGCAACACCGATGTCCCTGAATGGATGGCCCGGCTGTTCGACGGTCTCGACGACCTGCCCGCCGCACGGCAACTGGTGTCGAGCACCATCGCGGCGGAGCTGTGCCGCAAGCTTCACGAGGGCGGCGTGCGCGACTTCCATTTCTACACGCTCAACCGCGCGGAAATGAGCTATGCGATCTGCCATCTGCTTGGCCTGCGGGCGAAGGTGGCTGCCCAACTGGAGAAGACGGCATGAGCGCCGAAGCTGAACTTCGCGCCCTGGCAGCGGACAAGATCCTGATTTTCGACGGCGGATACGGCACGTCGATCCAGAAGCATGGCCTGACCGAAGCCGACTATCGCGGCGACCTTGACCTGCCCAAGGATCAGAAGGGCAACAACGACCTTCTGTGCCTCACCCGCCCGGACATCGTGGAGGGCATTCATGCCGCCTATCTGGAGGCGGGCGCGGACATGGTGGAGACGAACACCTTCAGTTCGACCAAGATTGCCATGGCCGACTATGGAGCGGAGCATCTGGTGTGGGACATCAATGTCGCCGCCGCGACCCTTGCCCGGTCGGCCTGCCAAAAGGCGACGGCCAAGGACGGCCGCCCACGCTTCGTTGCCGGATCGATCGGGCCGACGAACAAGACGCTCAGCATCTCGCCCGACGTCAACGACCACGCCTATCGCGAAGTGGATTATGACACGCTCAAGGCCGACTATCGCGAACAATGCGACGCACTGATCGCGGGCGGGGTGGATTTCCTGCTGGTCGAAACCTGCTTCGACACGCTCAATGCCAAGGCGGCGGGCATGGCCGCGCGGGAGGCCGAGGCGGCCGCCGGACGTCCCGTGCCGCTGATGCTCAGCTTCACCATCACCGACATGTCCGGGCGCAACCTATCGGGCCATACGATCAACGCCTTCTGGTATTCGCTGCGGCACCTGAAGCCGCTCACCATCGGGGTGAACTGCGCGTTCGGCGCGGACCTGCTGCGGCCCTACCTTGCCGAACTGTCGAAAAATGCCGACGCGCTGATTCTCGCTTATCCCAATGCCGGCCTTCCCAACGAGCTTGGCCAATATGACGAGCTGCCCGAAACCACCGCGAGGCTGATCCGCGACTGGGTGGACGAAGGGCTGGTCAACATGGTCGGCGGCTGTTGCGGCACGACACCGGCCCATATCGGCGCGGTGGCGCGGGCGCTGGCGGGCGAAAAGCCGCGGGTCGTGCCGGAGCTGCCGGTGGTGACAAGGCTCGCGGGGCTCGAACCGATGCACATCGCGGCCTAAAGTAAACCGTCATCCCGGCGAAGGCTGGGATCTCGTGCTTCCAGGGGCGCGCTTCAACACGGGGAGACCCCAGCCATCGCTGGGGTGACGAGCTAAGACTATGACCACTCAATCCACCGCCACCTTCGTCAACATCGGCGAGCGTACCAACGTCACCGGCTCCGCCAAGTTCAAGAAGCTGATCATGGCGGGGGACTATGCCGCCGCCATCGACATCGCGCGCGAGCAGGTTGAAAATGGCGCGCAGATCGTCGATGTTAACATGGACGAAGGGCTGCTCGACGCGGTCGAGGCGATGACGACCTTCTTGAAGCTCATGACGTCGGAACCGGACATCAGCCGCGTTCCCGTCATGATCGACAGCTCCAAATGGGAAGTGATCGAAGCCGGCCTGAAGTGCGTCAGCGGCAAGCCGGTCGTCAATTCGATCAGCATGAAGGAAGGGGAGGCGCTCTTCCTGGAACATGCCCGCAAATGCATGGCCTATGGCGCCGCCGTGGTCGTCATGGCCTTCGATGAGACGGGGCAGGCCGACACGCAGGCGCGCAAGGTCGAGATTTGCGAACGCGCCTACAAGCTGTTGATGACCATCGGCTTCCCGCCCGAGGACATTATTTTCGATCCCAATATCTTCGCCGTGGCGACCGGGATCGAGGAGCATAATAATTACGGCGTCGACTTCATCGAGGCCTGCCGGGAAATCAAGGCGCGCTGCCCCCACGTCCATATCTCCGGCGGCCTTTCCAACTTCTCCTTCTCCTTCCGCGGCAACGAACCGGTGCGCCGGGCGATGCACAGCGTGTTCCTCTATCACGCGATCCCGGCGGGCCTCGACATGGCGATCGTCAACGCCGGCCAGCTCGACGTCTATGACGCCATCGACCCCGCGCTGCGCAAGGCGTGCGAGGATGTGCTGCTGAACAGCGACCCCGAAGCCGGCGACCGTCTGGTGGCGCTCGCCGAAAGCTATAAGGGCAAGGACGCGGCATCGGAAAAAGCCGCGCAGGAATGGCGCGGCTGGCCGGTCGCCAAGCGCCTCGAACATGCGCTGGTCAAGGGCATCGACATGTATGTGGTCGAGGATACGGAAGAAGCGCGCCTGACCGCTGCCCGGCCCATCGAGGTGATCGAAGGCCCGCTGATGGACGGCATGAATGTGGTGGGCGACCTGTTCGGCGCGGGCAAGATGTTCCTGCCGCAGGTGGTAAAGTCGGCCCGCGTCATGAAGAAGGCGGTGGCGCATCTTCTGCCCTTCATCGAAGCTGCGAAGGAACCGGGCGCGAAGGGCAAGGGCAAGATCGTCATGGCCACGGTCAAGGGCGACGTCCACGACATCGGCAAGAATATCGTCGGCGTCGTGCTCCAGTGCAACGGCTTCGAGGTGATCGACATGGGCGTGATGGTGCCCTGGCAGGACATCATCAAGGCCGCGAACGAGAATGACGCCGACATGATCGGCCTGTCGGGACTCATCACCCCCAGCCTTGACGAGATGGTGACGGTGGCGGCGGAAATGCAGCGGGCGAACATGACGATGCCTTTGCTGATCGGCGGCGCGACGACATCGAAGGTGCACACCGCGCTGCGTATCGATCCCGCCTTCGCCGGTCCGGTCGTCCATGTGCTGGACGCCAGCCGTGCCGTCGGCGTGGCGACCGCGCTCGTTTCCGACACGCAGAAGACCGACTTCGTGCAGAAGACGAAGGATGATTATGCCCATGTCCGCACCGCGCGCGAAGGCAAGGGGCAGAGCCAGCTCCTGCCGATCGAGGACGCCCGCGCCAACGGCTTCGAAATGGACGAAAGCCTGAAGGCTCCGCGCCCGCGCCTGCCGGGCGTCCACGTCTTCAAGGACTGGGATCTCAAGGATCTGGTCAATTACATCGACTGGACGCCGTTCTTTCGCGCCTGGGAACTGGCGGGCAACTATCCCGCCATCCTCGACGACAAGGTGGTGGGCGAAAGCGCGCGCAGCCTGTTCGCCGACGCGCAGGAGATGCTGGAACGGATCGTCGAGGACAGATGGCTGACTGCGCGCGGCGTCGCTGGCCTATGGCCCTGCCGCCGCGAAGGCGACGACATCGTGGTCCATGTCGAGGACGAGAAACATTATCGCCTGCCCATGCTGCGCCAGCAGATCGCCAAGCGGGAAGGGCGGGCCAATATGTGCCTTGCCGACTTCATCAGCCCCAATGGCGACTGGATGGGCGGCTTCGCCGTGTCGATCCACGGCATCGAACCGCATCTGGCGCGGTTCAAGAATGCGATCGACGACTATTCCGACATATTGCTCAAGGCGCTGGCAGACCGCCTCGCCGAAGCCTTTGCCGAACGCCTCCACCATTATGTCCGCACCGCGTTATGGGGCTATGCGGAGGGCGAGCAGCTAACCAACGAAGCGCTGATCAAGGAACAATATCGCGGTATCCGCCCCGCACCCGGCTATCCCGCTTGCCCGGAACATAGCCTCAAGCCCATCCTGTTCGACATGCTGGATGCGCATCATGCGACTGGCGTGACGCTGATGGAAAGCTTCGCGATGCTGCCGACGGCAGCGGTCAGCGGCTTCTATTTCGGCCATGCGCAGGCCGAATATTTCGGCGTGGCGCGGGTCGGGCGCGACCAGCTGGAGGATTATGCACAACGCCGCGGCATCGATCTCGATACAGCGGAACGCTATTTGCGGCCGAACCTGGATTGACGCGCCGCCGCAAAGCGGGGTGATATGTCGGGGGTGTCGGAAGCAGGCCGGCATGGACATGTCGCTCTGTCCCAAGGAGGACGCATGAAGATTCGAAACGCCGCGGCCATGGCAATCGCGATGATGGGGGCCTCCGCCGCATTCGCCGTGGCCGCTAAGACCGGGACGGTGTCGGAAACCTCCGCACCACCGCCGCAGCCTCAACCGGCCGCCTCCTTCATCCCGGCTGGGTTTCACGCTCCACTGCTGGTCAAGACCACCGCTTTCAAGCTGGTCCCGCTCGGGCCGGCCTTGGTCAAAGTGGATTTCGACGCCTACATGTCGTCGATCGAGCATTTGCAGAAAAATTTCACGCGCAGCGCCGACTGGCCGCATCCGGGCATCTCCTCCGCCGACGCGATGCGCGACATGGAGACCGAGGAGGCGCGGTTTCGGAAGCGGGAATCCTTCGCCTACGCCGTGCTGACGCCCGATGGCCGCCGCGAGCGTGGCTGCGTCTATGTCTACCCCAGCCCGGTCCCCGGATATGACGCCGTGGTCAGGCTGTGGGTGACCAAGGCGGAATATGACGCCGGATTCGACGCCGAACTGTACAAGTGGGTCGTGCAGTGGATCGGGAAGGACTGGCCCTTCGCGAAGGTCGCCTATCCCGGCCGCGCCATCCCGTGGAGCAGCTGGGACGCCATGATCTCCGCCGCCGCCAAACGGCCCGCGCGACAAGAATGAAGCTGCTCGTCGGGCGGGCGGTTGGCTGGCTTCCGCCTGGCTGACCTCGTGGTGCAAATGGCGCTTCGCATTTCTCGGCGGGTCCGATCGAACGGATGTTGGGAAATAGGCGCCCGATCCCCATATCCCCCCCATGAAAATCTTCACCATCGGCTATGAAGGCGCGACGCAAGCGGCATTGATAGACGCGCTGCGCGAAGCGGGCGTGCGCCTGCTCGCGGATGTTCGCGCAGTGCCGCTTTCGCGTCGGCCGGGCTTTTCCAAGAATATCCTTGCCGCCGGTCTGCGCGAAGCGGGGATCGCCTATGTCGGGCTGAAGGCGCTTGGCACACCTGCCGAAGGGCGCGAAGCCGCGCGCAAGGGGCATCACGCCCGCCTCGCTGAAATCTACGCGCGCCAGCTCGACCTGCCGGAAGCCATCGTGCAGGCCGAGCAGCTCAAGGACATGGCGGGCGAGACGCCGACAGCCTTGCTCTGCTTCGAGCGCGACCCGTCCGGCTGCCATCGCTCGTTGCTGCTGGACGCCATTCTGCCGGACGCGGAGCGGATCGACCTTTTCCCGAAGTAAGCCAGCATCACGCCGCCTGTCCCATATCGGGGCAATTTTGCATTAACCTTGTTCCCGCCTTGGTGGGCATGCCTCCAGCGCCTATCCTGCCACCCATGCGCACCCTGTCGATCAGCCTGCTCGCCGCCGTCGCGATCGCCTCTGCCGCCTGGGCGCAGGGCACGTCCGCGCCCTTCACGCTGGCCGAATCCGGTCGCTCGTTCGCCACGCTGCGCGATGCGCTGGCGGCGGTGGGCGACGGCAGCGGCACCATCCAGATCGCACCCGGCACCTACCGGCAATGCGCCGTGCAACAGGGCGGCGACGTAACGATCCGCGCCGCGACGCCGGGCACCGTCATCTTCGACGCCGTGCCCTGCGAAGGCAAGGCGGCAATGGTGCTCCGTGGCCGGTCCAGCACCATAGACGGCATCATCTTCCAGAATATTCGCGTGCCCGACGGCAACGGCGCGGGCATCCGTCTGGAAAGCGGTAACCTGACCGTCCGCAACAGCCTGTTCCGCAACAGCGAGGAAGGCATTCTGACCGGCGATTATGACGGCGGGCAGGTGACGATCGACAAGTCGACCTTCCGCAAACTGGGCCGTTGCGACCGCGACCTCGACTGCGCACATGGCGTCTATATCGGGCGGCTCGCCAATCTGGTCGTGACGAACAGCCGCTTCGACCAGGGCGATGGCGGCCATTATCTCAAGACCCGCACGGCACGGGTGACCATCACCGGCAACAGCTTCGACGACAGCGGCGGCCATCTCACCAACTACATGATCGACCTCAGCAACGGCGCGAGCGGGGTTATCTCCGGCAATGAGATGGTGCAGGGGAAAGACAAGGACAACTGGTCCGCTTTCATCACCGTCGCGCCGGAAGGCCGCGAACATTCGAGCGCGGGCCTGGTGATAGAGGGCAACAAGGCCGGCTTCGTGCCGGGGCTGGAGCGGGGATCGACCTTCGTCGCCAACTTCACCGACGATCCGGTAAGGATCGGCGCGAACCGGCTCGCCCCCTCGATGAAGGTGAAGGACCGCCGCTGACTTGGGCGCGCATCTGCGCTATCGTGGCGCGATGCGCACCACCTATGACAGCGCCACCGTTCGCCTCTACCATCTGGGCGATGACGGCGGCGCGACGACCATCATGTATGGCCCGTTGAGCCAGGCCCTGCTCGCTGCGGAGCAGCAGCCCGCCGAAGTCCAGGAGGGCCTGTTCCTCGCAACGGATAATGACGTGGTCGCCTATCTGGATTTCATTGAAGGGTAGGGGGCTTGATTGGCCCTCTCCGCTCGCGGGAGGGGGCCTGATATGCTCACCCCTCGAACCCGAACGGTTCGCGCGTCCGTCGATAATCGTCGGTCAGCATCTCGCGGCCGATCGGCGGCGCGGAGCGGGCCATGCACTGGGCACGGTGACACAGGCGGCACGTGACGCCGATCGGCGTCGGCTCTGTCTGCTCCATGCCCTGCGTGTAGATCAGCCGGTGCGCATGCTCCGCCGCGCAGGCGAGCGCGATCGCGCGCTCCACTTTTGGCGCGCCCCATCCGCCGCCGCCCGCCGCCACCGCACGCGCGATGGAAAAGAAGCGCTGCCCGTCCGGCAGTTCCAGCCATTGCGTCACCACATCGCGCGGCCGTTCGAACACGCGATGCACCGACCAGAGCGGGCAGGAGCCGCCATGGCGCGCAAAGGGGAAGCCCGCGCCGTCCAGCCGCTTGCTCACATTGCCCGCCGGATCGACGCGCAGGAAGAAAAAGGGCACCCGTTCCTGCCCCGGTTTCTGCAAGGTGGTCAGGCGATGGGCGGTCTGCTCGAAGCTGGTGCCGAACTGCCGGGCCAGTGCCTCCACATCATAGCGCTTCGCCTCCACCGCCTTGGCGAACGCGCCATAGGGCATCAATATCGCCGCCGCGCCATGGCTCGCCAGCGCCCGCCGGGTCAGCCGCCGCCCGCTTTCGCTCGCGAACTGGCCTTCTTTCAACAGGGTGTCGAAGATTGCTCGCATTTCGAGATAGGCGATCTGCAACGCAAGTTGGAACTGCGAACTCGCCCCGTCCAGCGTATCGTCCAGCAGCACGGCATCGCGGTGGCGGTCCAGCCGCCGCATCGATCCGGCCATCACGTCGCTGGGCAACCGTCGCACGCGCAGGCTGTGTCGCGCCCGCAGCCAACCGGCAAGGCCGCCTTCCGTCTCCACCTCCGCCGCCAGCCTTTCCCCCGCATCGTCCAGCGCCGGGAAGCAGTTGCGTCGGGCGGCAAGGAAACGGCGCGATTCCGCCACCGGATCGGCCGCGTCTTCCTGCAGCGCATCGCCTGCATCCCGGTCGGCCAGCGCCAGATGTTCCTCGCGATAGCTGGTGTAGAGCCGTGTCAGCGCTTCGGCGATGCCCGGATAGTTGACTGCCACGTCTCCTGTTGCCAGCGCCGGCAGGTCGATGTCGGCGAACATCGGGTCTTTCAGCACCGCATGCAGCCGCGCCGTCTGTTCCGCGCCGCCATCGCCCGCCACCTCCGCCATGTCGAGCTTGTAGGTGCGGGCCAGGCGCAGCAGCATGTCCGCCGTCAAGGGCCTCTGATTGCGTTCGAGCAACGCGACATAAGAAGCGGAAATCTCAAGGTCCGCGGCCATGTCCGCCTGTGTCAGGCCAAGGTCGCGCCGCAGCCGCCGCAAGCGCGGGCCCATGTAAACGGGGCGATCCCTGGCCATGTCAACATCCTCCTGTGCAGATATTTACAACTTTACAGCATAAATCTGTAAAGATCGACAACTGAACCGCGATGCACCTGCGCAAGCGCAATCTGCCTGTCTATTTCGCTGTCCATCCGCTCACCCAAGGATGCAGACACATGACCTATCACAGCGAAATCGCGGCTGCCGGCGACCGCATCGGAACCGAAACCAATTGGGATGGCATCGCGGCCGAATCCGTCGCCCGCATGCGCCTCCAGAACCGATTCCAGACCGGCCTCGACATCGCGCGCTACACGGCGAAGATCATGCGCGCCGACATGGCGGCCTATGACGCCGATCCCGCAGCCTACACCCAGTCGCTCGGCTGCTGGCACGGCTTCATCGGCCAGCAGAAGATGATCAGCATCAAGAAGCATTTCGGCACGACTAAGGGGCGCTACCTCTATCTGTCGGGCTGGATGGTCGCGGCGCTGCGCAGCGAATTCGGGCCGCTGCCCGATCAGTCGATGCATGAAAAGACCAGCGTCGCCGCGCTGATCGAGGAACTCTACACCTTCCTGCGGCAGGCCGACGCGCGCGAGCTGGGCATGCTGTTCCGCGAACTCGACGCGGCCAAGGCGTCCGGCGACGCCGTCAACACCCACCGCCTGCTGCACAAGATCGACGAATATCAAACCCATGTCGTCCCGATCATCGCCGATATCGACGCGGGCTTCGGCAATGCGGAGGCGACCTACCTGCTGGCCAAGAAGTTCATCGAGGCTGGGGCCTGCTGCATCCAGATCGAGAATCAGGTGTCCGACGAAAAGCAGTGCGGCCATCAGGACGGCAAGGTGACTGTCCCGCACGAGGATTTCCTCGCGAAGATCCGGGCCGTGCGCTACGCCTTCCTCGAACTGGGCGTCGACGATGGCGTCATCGTTGCGCGCACCGACAGCCTCGGCGCCGGCCTCACCAAGCAGATCGCCTATAGCCGCCAGGCGGGCGACATCGGTGATCTCTACAACGGCTTCCTGGACTGCGATCCGGTCGATCCGGCGGCGATCGGCCATGGCGACGTGCTCATCAGCCGCGACGGCCAATTGCTGCGCCCCAAGCGGCTGCCCAGCAACCTCTATCAGTTCCGCGCCGGCACTGGTGAGGATCGCTGCGTCCTCGATTGCATCACCGCGCTTCAAAATGGCGCGGACCTCTTGTGGATCGAGACCGAAAAGCCGCATATCGGCCAGATCGGCGGCATGGTCCGCCGCATCCGGGAGGTCATTCCCAATGCCAAGCTGGTCTACAACAACTCGCCCAGCTTCAACTGGACGCTGAACTTCCGCCAGCAAGTCTTCGACGCCTGGCAGCAGGAAGGCCGCGACCTCAGCGCCTATGACCGGGCGAAGCTGATGAGTGTCGATTATGACGGCACCGACCTTGCGATCGAAGCGGACGAGCGCATCCGCACCTTTCAGAAGGACGCGGCGCGGGAGGCGGGCATTTTCCACCACCTCATCACCCTGCCGACCTATCACACCGCAGCGCTCAGCACCGACAATCTGGCGAAGGAATATTTCGGCGATCAGGGCATGCTTGGCTACGTCAAGGGCGTGCAGCGGCAGGAAATCCGCCAGGGTATCGCCTGCGTCAAGCACCAGAACATGGCCGGTTCCGACATCGGCGACGACCATAAGGACTATTTCGCGGGCGAGGCGGCGCTCAAGGCCGGCGGCGCGCACAACACGATGAACCAGTTCGCGGCCTGACGGCCACGGGGGAACCAGTTCGCGGCCTGACGGCCGCGGGGGAACCAGTTCGCGGCCTGACGCGGACGATCAGCTTCGCGGTGTGCGGACCGCGAAGCGCGCCGCCTCCCCGGCAGAAAGCCCGATGCCGCCGGGGAGGCGGGCGCATGGGATTTGACGGTCGGGGGGCCGCAACACGGGCCATCGCGTGGAGACTGCGTCAGTCGCCACGCGCTTGGGTGGAAGGACTTGACGGCTCGGCGGCACCCCGCCGGGCCGTTTTTTCGCGTGCTTCCTTAGTCGGCCGGGCGGTCAGGCGATGCCCGCCCGCCGCCGCACCGTCTGCTTCAATATGTCGAGCGGCATCGCGCCCAGCGTCAGCACCTCATGGAACTGCTTGATGTCGAAGGCCGCGCCCTGCTTCTTCTTC
>Ga0315899_10006839_pt1 | contig 12286 bp, 8 predicted proteins | sample LakEriMetagenome_2_FD_203518 | JGI IMG/M metagenome (GOLD analysis project Ga0315899, IMG submission 203518) | Freshwater fungal communities from buoy surface, Lake Erie, Ohio, United States - Buoy 4 MA112 | ecosystem: Environmental > Aquatic > Freshwater > Lake | place: USA: Lake Erie, Ohio... | reverse complement strand
ACCTGGAATCATTAAAGTGGAAATTCACCCACCCGTGGAAACCTTGGGTATGACGAATGAAGATGTACCTGTTCTGCGAGAGCGTGTTTTTGAGATGATACAAAATCCTATTTTAGCTCATTATGGTATCGACGCCCCTCAGTAAATACACGTTCCTTTTATTGATATTTCTTCTTTCGTGCAGTGCTGAAAAAGAACAGAATAAATTCGCTGATGCACCTAGGCCCAAAGGCTTTAATCGGATTGAAATTCCCAATGCGTCTTATGTAGCTTTAGAAAAGGGTCATCCATTTACTTTTGAAGTTTCTTCCTACGCTAAGGTTTTAAAGGATTCCGTTTCTTGGGCCGAACCACATTGGCTCTATATTTATTATCCGCGTTGGGATGCCTTTATCCAATTGACCTACAAACCGCTGAATCAAAACAATAAGAAATTAGCCGCTTTGATTCAAGATGCATATACGCTTGCCTCCAAACACCAAGGAAAGGCCAGTGGAATTCAGGATTATGTCATGACGACTAAGTCTGGTCGGAAAGCCGGTTTAATCGAGTTGGACGGCGAAGTGGCCACTTCTTTTCAGTTTTATACCACGGATAGTACGAAGCATTTTTTACGGGGGGCGGTATATGTGAAAACGGCTACGGCCAATGATTCCTTGGCGCCCATCATCCATTTTTTAAAACAAGATGCCATTCATTTGATTCAAACGCTTGAATGGAAATAGGCTTTTTTAGGCTTGTTGTTCCCCCATTCTTTCCGTTTCTTTGTAGTGCATGAGTGAAATTAATCCTCTTTTTGAAAGTGAAGAATCAACTGTTTTTGTTGACGCACTTCTTCCTTTACCAATCCCTAGGTATTTCACTTATCGAGTACCTAGGATTTGGGCGCAGGTAGTCCAATTAGGACTGAGGATTGTTGTACCCTTCGGGAGTTCAAAAGTGCTTACGGCTGTGATTGTTTCCGTGCATCACCAACCGCCCAAGCAATACCAAGCAAAATACATGTTGGAAATTTTAGATGAGTCACCCTTAGTGACTGAATCTCAAATTAAATTATTCAAATGGGTGGCCGATTATTACATGTGTTACCCTGGGGAAGTATTTCAAGTCGCTCTTCCCGCTGGATTAAAAATTTCCAGTCAATCTAAAGTCCAAGCACATCCGGAATTTACAAACCTGGAAGGTTTAAATGAAAAAGAATTATTGGTTTATCAGTCTGTTGTCGAAAAGGGCTCACTCAGTTACGATGAGATCGCTCGGCTAGCCGATGTAAAAAGCCCTTATCACATTATTAAATCACTCGTGGGCCACTCGGCCGTATTGATTTTTGATGAACTTAAAGATCGGTATACGCCCAAAGTCATTCGTAAAATCAGATTGTGTCCTGAATGGACGAGTCAAGATAAAATCACCGAACTCATTAAATTGGTCGAAGAAAAACCAAAACAAATACATGTCCTACTTCATTATTTGAAGTTTATTCCGGTTCTACGAGATCCGGAATTAAATCATAAAGGGCTTGAAAAGTCAAGTTTTTCTCAAGCTGGACTTTCAGAAAGTTCCCTTCAAACACTTATTAAAAATGGATATTTTGAGATTTTTGAGGTCGTTGTCTCACGTTTTGGAACCAATAATGATGATTTTATCCCCAGTTCATTTGACTTAAATGAAGCTCAGACAAAGGCCTATCAGTCGATTTTAACGCAGTTCCAAAAGAAGGATGTGGTTCTGTTGCATGGCATCACAGGAAGTGGAAAGACTGAAATTTATATAAGATTGATTCAGGAAGCCTTGTCTAATGGGGACCAAGTGCTTTATCTGTTACCTGAAATTGCGCTGACGACCCAAATCGTTTTCCGACTCAAAAAGATTTTTGGGGACCAAGTAGGTATCTATCATTCTAAGTTTTCGGATAATGAACGTGTGGAGGTGTGGAAGTCGATTGTCGAGGGTAAATACCCTTTTGTGGTGGGCGTTCGATCATCCGTATTTTTACCCTTTTCTCGTTTAGGGTTAATCATTGTGGATGAAGAGCATGAGTCTTCATTTAAACAAGTGGATCCCGCTCCTAGATATCATGCGAGAGATGTGGCGATGGTGCTCGCTGCCCAACAAGGCGCGAAAGTCCTTTTGGGATCTGCGACTCCTTCGTTGGAATCCTATTATCAAGCCAAACAAGACAAATATGGTTTGGTGGTTATTAAAGTACGTTTTGGTACGGCCCAACTCCCTAAAATGGAGTTGATTGATACCAAATATGCCAACCGCATGAAGCAGATGAAGGGTGGATTTTCTTTGGATTTAATCACTGTTTTGCAAGAAAATTTTGATCAGGGAAAGCAAAGTTTATTATTCCAAAACCGCAGGGGTTATTCGCCTTATATTCAATGCCAAGATTGTGATTGGATTGCTTCTTGTAACCAATGCGATGTTAGTTTAACCTATCACGCGCGTGACCAAGAACTACGTTGCCATTATTGTGGATACAAGGAAGGCTTATTGACCCGTTGTGCTGCCTGTGGAAGTACAAACCTTAAAACCATGGGTTACGGGACTGAAAAATTGGAGGAGGAACTCCAACTACATATTCCGGATGCTCGAATTGGCCGAATGGATTTGGATACTACAAGATCTAAAACGGCATTCAATAGCTTGTTAGCCGAAATCCAATCGGGAAATATTGATATTTTGGTAGGAACTCAAATGGTTGCGAAGGGTTTGGACTTTGAGGGTTTATCTACTGTGGCGATTTTTGATGCAGACCGTATCATTAATTTTCCGGATTTTAGAGCCCATGAGCGCGGATTCCAATTAATCACCCAGGTGGCTGGTCGGGCTGGTAGGAGGGAGGAGCAAGGCCAAGTATATATTCAGACGAATCAACCTACGCATCGACTATTTCAGTTTATTTTAAACGGAGATTATGAGTCACTGTATACTGAGGAGATTGTGGAGCGCGAAGGTTATCATTATCCTCCATTTACTCGACTAATCAAATTGACGCTCAGGCATTTAGATTCGATGGCCGTGGAAAAAGCTGCTTTTGAATTAGGGAGTATTTTAAAAGAAAATTTTGGACATGGCCGGATTTTAGGTCCTGAGAGACCTTTGGTCGAACGTATTCGAAATCAATATGCGATGGAGATATTAATTAAATTAGAGAAGGGGGTTTCTCTTGCCAAATTTAAAGAAAACTTACGTTTGATTTTGGACAAGGTACAAACTTCACCGGTATGCAAAGGAGTTCAAATTATCCCAGACGTAGATTGCCTTTAATTATCTTTTGAAAACTACGTCTTCGTAGGGCAATCTAAATCGGGGACCCCAAACACCTTCTTCGGTTCCTTTTCCTACGGCAATGATCATATTTATTTCAGCTCCAGAAGGAAGATTTAAAGCTTTTTTTACTCTCACGGCATCAAAGCCTTCCATGGGACAAGATTCTAATCCTTCGGCTGCGATGGATAACATAAATGTTTGTGCGGCTAAAGCACAGGATTTATGCGCCATAACGCGTTGGTCTGCTTCCCCACCAAAACGCATGAAAGGCTTTCTCATTCCCATCCAGATGCAAATACATTTGCGCACAAAAGTGAAAATACCAAAGGGATCTTGTCGGTATAAAAGTGGCATTAATTTCCCATAATAATCTAAACCTCTTTTCTCCATTTTGGAGGGTTCCTTGCCCTGTAAAGATTCTTTAATTCGATTCAGATTCCATTGGGCTCTTGATTTCCATAAATCTTTTCTGGTAACAAAAACGAGTAGATGTCCTGGGTTTTTAGCTGCTGATTGGCCTAAACATAAGGCGTGAAATTTCTCTTTTTCTTCGGGACTTTGGATCCAATAAAATTCCCACAATTGCATGTTACTACTGTTGGGAGATAGAATCGCTCTCTTTAAACTTTTTTCAATGATTTCATCCGCAACTATAAAATCTGGATCGAATCTACGATTGGATCTACGGCGTTGAACAATTTCTTCAAAATTTTCTGAGAGCATAAAGGGGAATTATTTTCTTAAAGATACGGATTAATTCGAAAAATTAGGGCGTGATGTCTTCTAATTCATAACGGACATAGGCAAATTTTTTGCCATCAGGAGACCATGAAGGCACATTTATGGTCCCTTGACCCCCATAAAATTCTTCTGTTAAGTCTGTTAGTTTTTTGGTTTTCAAATCGAGTAACCTCAACTTAACTTGATGCCCGAAGGGATGCTTGTCTGCTTGGTCTTTTACATAACTAATGACCGTTGCCACTTTTCCGTTAGGACTTATATGAGCAAACCAAGTAGAATAATCGTCAAATGTCATTTGTTCTTGATTGGATCCGTCGGCCGCCATTCTCCAAATTTGCATTTTACCCATTCTAAATGAGTTCATGTAAATATATTTTCCGTCCGGTGAATATTCAGGGCCATCATCTAAGCCTGGTGCGTCGGTTAAGCGGATTTCTGGACCACCCTTGGAATCCATGGCATAAATATCAAAGTTGTCGTTCCTAGAGGCGCAGTAGACAAATCTAGAACCATCGGGTGACACACCGTGCCAATAAGAAGGTGTTTTTTCAGTTAAAAGCGTGGGTTCGCCTCCTTCACTAGATACTTTGTACACATAAGATCCTCCTTTTACATCGGGTTTACCACTGGAGATAAATAAAGTTTTTCCATCAAAAGAATACCCGTGGTCATTGTTGGCTTTTTGAATGGTGCCTGTATTTAGCATGCCTAATTTTTCTCCGGTAGGACTAATTTTTTCTAATTTCCCAAGGCTATTGATCAATAAGAATTTTCCATCTCGTGACCAGTTGGGCGCCTCAAAATGCCTATGTTCTTTTAAAATTAATTCTGATTTGCCTGTTTTTGTTGAGTAAACATATAAGGCGCTGATGACCTTTTTCCCTGCTGGAATTTGGGCTATGATGTTTTGTGAAACTAAAAACATCAATAATAATATCGTTATTTTTTTCATAGGTTTTTGATTTTAATACTAATGTATCAAAAAAAAAGCAGGACTTGTGTCCTGCTTTTTTAATTTTTCAAAAACCTATGTGATTAATAACCAGGGTTTTGAGTCAATGTAGGCTTTCCGTCTTTTTGAGAGTTTAAGATCTCGTCATTTGGAAGAGGGAAATAATCATTTTTGCCTGCAGCAAAAGATCTACCTACTAGGTAGAGTCTCTTGTTATAAGTTCTGCCTGACATATCTGTTCCACTTTTAGACTCTTCAGCTAAATACTTGTTTAAGTAGGGTGCTGCGATACCCCAACGAACTAAGTCAAAGAAACGGTGACCTTCCATCGCAAACTCTAAACGATTTTCCATGTAAATAGCATTCATTGAATAATCTTTTCCTTTTGCTGCGAAAGTACCTGCAGGATATGGATTTACTACGTAGTTGACAGATGCATCTTGTACAGAACCCGTTTTAGCTCTTGAACGAATCATGTTTACATAGGTTTCAGCGGCTGCTAGGTTTCCTAATTCAGCTTCACATTCTGCCAACCATAAAACAACGGATGAGAATTTAAGCATACGGAAGTTGTTATTAACAGAACGTCTGCTCGTAGAGTGAGTAGTACTTCCTTCTTCGGCCAAATAATACATCCATTTTTTACCAATGTATGGACCTGAATAACCCTGATCACGAATCCAGATTTGTCCTGGCATTATACCCCAATCTAAGAAGTTTACACCACGGCGACCTACAGTCCAATCTAAACGTGGATCTACTGGAATCGACTTGTTTAAATTAAATGCAACGCTAGATGCTAATCCTTGATCGTTTGGTAAATCCACATTGTTATATGTATCAGCTGTACCATCTTTTTTATCTCCAATCATTGGAAGACCATCTGCTGTTGTTTTGAATGCATTTACCAAGTTTTGAGAAGGTAAATAGAATCCGCAACATCCACGGCCAGGAGCCGAAGCATTATATGGCCAATTCAAGCCATCTCCCGCATTTCCATTATTACCAGTAGAACCGTCATTGACAGAAAATTGAATTTCGAAGATTGATTCCGCATTATTATTTCCAGTCGTACGGAAATTATCATGGTAATTTGGCATCAATCTCTTGCCTGAGTTCTTGTAAACATCTTCTAAAAGAGTTTTTGCAGCTGCAAATTTCTTTTGAAACATATACGCTTTTGCTAAATAGGTCATCGCAGCCCATTTAGTGGCACGACCTTTTTGAGATTGTGTAGCTGGCAATACGGCTGCCGCATCCGAGAAATCTTTCTCGATGTTAGGCCAAATATCCGCTGTGTTAGGGATCTTCGTTGAGTTAGGATCTTCACGCTTGTAAACAGTCTCAGAAATATAAGGAACTTTATTCCACATTTTCTTAGCTTCAAAGTGAAAATGACCACGTAAGAACTTAGCTTCGGCAACCACTTGTGCTTTCTCAGCATCCGTCATATCTTTCACGTCAGCACTTTGAGCTAATAACATAGCTTCATTCGCACGCGCTACTCCATCATACATTCCCCACCATTTACCTAAAAAGTAAGAATTATCTGATAGCCAGTTGAACTGCTCAATATACGTTTGCTCCGGCTGATCTCCAGCATCGGTTCCTTTAACCGCATCACCCGATGTGATACCTCCGAACACATAGTTCGAGCTAGTAGACGTACGACCCACATTTCCTGATCCTACACCGTCCAATAATGAATACGCACCCACTAATAGGGCATTAACTCCATTTTTATTACTTAATGAAGCTAAGTTTGCCGCTCCTTGTGGTGCGATTTCAAAGAAACTATCTGAACAAGAAAAATTCAGGCCGACAGTCGCTAAAATTGATAATATGATTAATTTTTTCATTTTTTTATCTGTTTTATTTACAAATGTTAGCTTAATTAAAATCCTACTTTTAAACCAATATTATATGATTTAGCTACCGGGAAAGCTCCTTCGTCAATACCCATGTGGATATCTTGGTTATCGTTTCCTGAAGTTCTCAAGTTAATATCTGGATCTAAACCTCTGTAATTCGTGAAAGTAAACAAGTTTTGTCCTTGGACATAAACTTGTAAAGCGCTCAATTTTAATTTTTTAATGATTGTATTTGGCACCGTGTAGGTCAATTGGATATTTTTAATTCTAAAGTATGAGCCATCTTCAACCATGTAAGATGATATCTGCTGACTTGTTGCATCTTGAGAATTTAAACGAGGTAACATAGCTACATCGCCTTGCTTTTTCCAAGAGTTATACAACATTTCCTTCGAACGATTTCCTTGGAATGTATTGAAATCTATCCAATAACGGGTATAGTTAAAAATTTCATTGCCTTGAACACCTTGTCCAAAAAGCGTTAAATCCCAGTTTTTGTACCCTAACGAAACATTTAAACCATAATTAAAATCTGGATGTGGATTACCAATAATAGTTTTATCCGCAGCTGTTACCACTCCATCTCCATTTACATCACGGAATTTAAATACACCCGCTCTTGTATACGTAGATCCAAAAGCTTTTGGAGCAGATGCCGCTTCTGCATCATCTTTAATGACGCCGTCCACAAAATATCCAAAGAAACTTGCGATAGGCAAGCCAGCTTTAGTTACTGAAATGGCTGGTAAACGTGTACCAAATCCAAATACAGTTGCATTAGGGTCATTGTTCAATTTAACTACGTTGTTTTTGTACATCGAGTACATGGCTCCAACCGTGTATCGAATATCTCCGATTTGATCACGGTACGTTAAACTTAAATCAAATCCAGAATTATTTACCTCACCAATATTTACAAATGGAATGCTCGCATTACCAGCTGTCTTAGGGATAGGTACCTGCGTTAACATGTCAGACGTGGTACGAGAATAAACATCCAACGCAATATCTAACTTATTGTTCCATAAAGAAGCATCTAAACCTACGTTAGTAGACGTGTTCGTTTCCCAACGGCCATTCGTGTTACCAAATTGAGCTAAATCGAAACCAGTTGCAATAGAACTTCCTGAACCTGCGATATCGTATGCGTTATTATTCGGATCTGGTATGAATAATGTAGATGCATTATATACGTTTGGAATTAACTGGTTACCCGTTTTACCCCAACCCCCACGAAGTTTCATGTCATTAATAAATGTCAAGTCCTTCATGAAAGCCAGTTCAGATAAACGAATACCTACTGAGAATGCAGGGAAAATACCATAACGGTATGCCGGAGCAAAACGTGATGATCCATCGCGACGAATCGTAAAGTCAGCTAATAACAATTCTTTGTATGAGTAGTTGACTTTTCCGAATTGTGAGAACAAAGCTGTAATCGGTGAACCAGCTCCTGAATTTGCAAGACCAGCTGCTGCACCATTATTTAAATAACGATAAGAAGGATCATCAAAAGCAAAGTTTGAACGTTGCGCATTAAATCCAAAACCATACGTTGACACCGCTTCAGTACCTACTAAAACATTCACCGAATGATCTCCAATCGTTTTTGCATAATTCAATGTGTTGTACCAAGTAATCGCACGATCTAAACTGTTTGAAACAGTTAAGCTATTTGCATTACGAGCCTCAACAGCTTCGATATTTCTATTGTAGTATTCAGATCTATTGTAGTTATTAAATTCAAATCCTAAACTAGTTCTTGCCTTTAAATCTTTAATGATTTCATACTCACCATAAACGTTTCCGAAAATATGTGTAGCTCTTACAGGGTTATCCTTTTCTCTAAATAATATAGCTAAAGGATTTGTTGCGTTTCCTAAATTTTGTCCACGTGATCCCGCAAAACCATTCAAGTCAGATGAGTTAGTACCCCCTAAAGCTTTTGGCCCACCCGTAATATCAAATACTGGAATCATTGGGTGAATCCGCCAGGCTAACATCATTGAATTACTCTCAGAGTTATTACCACTTGGCGTTCCTTGTCTCTCATCATACGTGATCGTTACATTTTCTCCAAAAGTCAAGTTGCCTTTTTTGAATTCTGTATTGGCACGAACTGAATATCTTTTGTAAGCTGTATATTTTAAGATACCATCTTGAGCGAAATAATTAGCCGAAATAGCAAATTTACCACCTTTAGATCCACCTGTTGCACCCACTTGATAATTTGAAATGTTAGCAGGTCCGAAAATAACATTTTGCCAATCAGTTCCTTCTTTGTTTGCTTTCGTAATATTAAAAGCCGTTTTATTTAAATTAGGATCAGCTAAGTCATTTGTATATGTATAATTGGCTGGCAATGTTCCGTACACGTTTGGATAAATGTAATCCGCGATTGTTTGTGAACCATCTGCACCAAAACGATATTGAATCGATGGAGAAGTTCCAGCTGGTCTTCCTGCGCCTATTTCAGACTCGTAATAGTATTGACCTAATTCCTTTGTATTCAACATACCGATCGTTTTACCCACATCTTGCATACCTGTGTACATATCAAAAGTGATTTTTGGCTCACCTTCGCTTCCACGCTTAGTCGTTATGATTACAACTCCATTGGCCGCACGAGCACCATAGATAGAAGCCGCAGATGCATCTTTCAATACCTGCATTGACTCGATATCATTTGGGTTGATTTGGTTCAAAGTTCCTTGAGTAGGTACTCCGTCAATTACGTATAATGGGCTATTGTTGTTAATAGAACCAAAACCACGTACACGAACCATCGTTCCACCACCTGGTGAGTTGTCATTACCTACCGTCACACCTGCAGCGCGACCTTGTAACATTTGAGTCACAGAAGCAGAAGGTACCGCGTTAAGTTCTTTCGCACTTACCACAGTCACAGCACCTGTAATGTCTTTTTTACGTTGAGATGCATAACCTGTGACGATTACCTCGCTCAATTGGCTTACATCATCAGCTAGCGTAATCGCTAAAGTGGATTTACCACCTACGGCAACTGTTTGGCTTACATACCCAACAGATGTGAATGTTAGTTCTGCATTAGAACTTTTAACATTAATAGAGAATGCTCCATTACCATCAGAAGTTGTACCTACGGTACTTCCTTTGACAACAACAGAAACTCCTGGGATGCCCTGACCACTTGAGTCCTGAACTTTTCCCGCTACTTTTCGGTCTTGACCAAATGAAACCCATGATAGGGTTAACATTAATGCCATCATGAAGACCACTCTGCTTACGTAGAATTTTGTTTTCATATAAAATGAATTAAGGGTTAAATCTCCTTTGCTTAACGCATTGAAGAAAATTGAACAACAAAATTAATGTATTTTTATAATAATATAGATTTTTAACATATTTTTTTGATTTTTTATGAACTTTTAATGATTTGTTCTTTGAAAATTGTTTAAGATATAATGTAAATAGAACGTATGTAGTTTATTCAAGCTCTTTGTTTACCTTTGTCTTTTTAAAATCAATAGATAAATTTTTATGTTAAATCTTGTTTTATTTGGCCCTCCAGGTGCCGGTAAAGGAACTCAATCGGCTAAAATCATTGAAAAATATGGTTTGATTCATTTGTCAACAGGCGATTTACTTCGTGCTGAGATTCAGGCGAATACACCTTTGGGTTTAGAAGCTAAGAAATTAATGGACCAAGGTATTTTAGTTCCAGATTCTGTGGTGATTGGAATGATTGAAAATAAATTGAACGAGAATAAGTCGGCCAATGGCTTTATTTTCGATGGCTTTCCTCGAACCGTTGCGCAAGCAAATGCACTAGATGTGTTATTAAGTGGCCATCATTTATCTATTTCCCAAATGATTGCTTTACAAGTGGGAGATGAGGAATTAACCCAGCGTTTATTGTCCCGTGGAAAATCCTCTGGACGCCCAGATGATCAAAATGAAGATTTGATTCGTAAGCGTGTACAGGAATACAACGAAAAAACAGCTCCCGTGGCATCACATTATGCGGACCAAGGAAAGTTTAAAGGGATTAATGGCGTAGGGGAAATCGAGGAGATTTTCGAACAGATTGTTTCCATTATCGAGTCATAATCAAAGGTAATTTTTTAGGCGCGAGCATCGTGTCTTTACAGTTTTAAGACACGATTATCGTGCCTCTACAAAGCATCAATCGAATTATATGACTTCAAATTTCATCGATTACGTTAAAATTAACCTTCGTTCAGGACATGGCGGAAGTGGCTCTTCACATTTTAGAAGAGAAAAACACGTTCCCAAAGGTGGTCCAGACGGAGGAGATGGTGGTCGAGGAGGTCATATATATTTAGTGGGGACCACCCAACAATGGACTTTGCTTCATTTAAAATATCAAAAACATATTATTGCCGATAATGGAAATGGGGGCGAAGGTGCCCGTAGATCAGGATCAGAAGGTGATGATGTCTATATTCAAGTGCCTTTAGGTACCATTGTTAAGGATGGAGAGACCGAAGAGTTTTTGGCAGAAGTAACCGATGACGGCCAAAAAGTGCTTTTATTACCCGGAGGTCGAGGCGGATTAGGTAATTTTCATTTCAAATCCTCTACTAATCAGTCGCCTCGTCATGCGCAACCGGGCGAGCCAGGCCAAGAACGCTGGGTCATCATGGAATTGAAAGTACTAGCGGATGTAGGCCTGGTAGGTTTTCCAAATGCAGGTAAATCAACTTTATTATCTGTCATTTCTGAGGCCAAACCTGAGATCGGTGATTATCCATTTACCACGCTAGTGCCTAATTTAGGGGTAGTCGCCTACCGAGATTATAAATCGTTTGTGGTCGCCGATATTCCGGGTATTATTGAAGGCGCTGCGGAAGGAAAAGGATTAGGCGTGCGCTTTTTAAGGCATATAGAACGAAATTCTATTTTATGTTTTTTGATTCCATCGGATGCCACAAATTGGGGTGATGAATACAAAATACTCGTAGGTGAATTACAGAAATACAATCCTGAAATGTTGAGTAAACGTAGGGTTTTAGTCGTTTCAAAAATGGATCTGTCCATTCCAGAAATGAAAGTTGAGATGCGCGAAAGCCTCCCAGCAGATCTTCCACTTGTTTTTATCTCTTCTGTAACCCAAGAAGGTATTCAGGAATTAAAGGACATTTTATGGGGAACTTTGCAAGAGGAAAATAAAAATCTTCAAAGGCCTGAACTCCTTAATGAAAATATAGAAATCGAAGATTAGGGGTATTTATTTCACTTGCTTGGCCATAAAGGCAATGCCCTCATTAAAACTGCTGGGTGAATAACCCAAAACACTTTTAGCTTTATCTAAGATAAATCCAGTGCGTGCAGGCCTTTTGGCAGGTTGTGAGAAGGTCGATGAATCTGCTTTTTGAATTAATTCTTTGGGTAAGTTGTAAAATTCAGCCGTTTTAATGGCCATCTCATAGGGAGTCAAGAA